>Ga0315268_10005665_pt1 | contig 13380 bp, 11 predicted proteins | sample C1_top_MG_FD_204535 | JGI IMG/M metagenome (GOLD analysis project Ga0315268, IMG submission 204535) | Sediment microbial communities from Yellowstone Lake, YNP, Wyoming, USA - C1_top | ecosystem: Environmental > Aquatic > Freshwater > Lake > Sediment | place: USA: Wyoming | collected 2017-08-01 | reverse complement strand
CTCCCAACTTGGCGATCTCCGCTGCGTCTCCCTTCTCCAAAGACCCGCTCCTGATGGCCGCAATGGTCTGGCGATTCAGCTTGATGAAGCCCTCGGCCACGGCTTCTCTCCTTATCACCGGCTTGGGCGATACGTCCACCATCCTAGCCAAAGCGCATCACGGCTTGCGATAGGACACCCTTGAGTTAAAACGCTATCGTCTGCGGCTATGCGAAGCCCGGTCCCCGTTCTGAGGCCAGATGGCGCCAATCGGCGAAGAAGCGCTTGAGAAGCACAACATAGGGATTCCTGTCCTCCAGGGCGAAGATGCGGATCCTTCCGTAGCGCTTCTCCTTGAGGAGATGCTGATCGCAGAGGGACTTCAGGTGCTTCTGGACCGACGAGTGCTCAAGGCCCGAAAGGCGCACTATCTGGGATATGTTCATCTCTTCGTGGTCTATCAGGAGCAGGAGGATCTTCACTTTCCCGCTAGTTTCGAACACGCGCTCAATGGCCAGGGGATCCACGGCTCGATCACTCCTTCTCGGAGCAGGTGCGGATTATCTCGTACGGCGGCACGTTCAGGCCGATGTGGGTGGTCCTTCCCCTGCTGCCCTTGCCCGACTGCGAAGTGGCGAAGAAGCCCTTCGCTTTCAGGTTCTGGATGGACGTCCACACCATGGTGTGCCTGTAAGGGTCAAGGCCAAGCGAGCGGCAGAGGGAACCGTATTCGGTCTCGAGTTCGCCCGTAGAAATGAAGGCCTTGTCGGCTGGCTTGAGGAGGCGGGCGGCGGCGAGGAGGAGCATGCGTTCGTGCCTTGTCAAGTAGCCCAGCTCCTCCAAGCTGACCTGAGGGGGCAGGCTGTTCCTAGCCTCTTGAACTTCGGCTGGCCTCACCCTTTCGGCCCCGTTGTACTCGGCTATCTTGGCAGCCCTGTACAGCAGCTCTAAGGCGTAACGGGCGTCGCCTGAGTCCCCCGCCACGCCGGCTATGAAGCGGGCGGTATCTTCACCCAGCACCCCCGGCCTGAGGGCCTCGGCGGCCCTGCTCATCATGATAGCGAAGAGTTGGTCGGCCGTATATGGTGCCAGCTTCACCACCACCTTCTGGAGGGAGCTCCTTGTGCTGGCATCCACTTCCCAGAAGAACCTAAGGTCCTTAGCCACCATTAGGAGGGAAAGGACGGGCGTGCTTACTGTTTCGTTGACCCTGGCTAGAGTGTAAAGGAGGGCTTCGCCGTTGGACGCCACCAGGCTATCCACTTCATCAAGGATGAGGATCAGCCTGGATTTCATCTGCATGAGCTCGTCGATCAGAAAGCGCAGCGTCTCTTGGACCTCGTAGCCTCGTTTGGGGAAAGTGAAGCCCAGCGATTCGATGGTCCTGTTCATCACCGAAGAGGGCCCCTTGTCGATCCTGCAGTTGACCGTGACGGCCTTCACGATTACGCCGTCCCTCCTGCCCTCGTCTTCCAGTTTGGCGCCCACCTTCCTTGCGAGCATGGTCTTGCCGCTGCCCACTGGGCCCACAACGAAAGCCGTGGCGGACGTGGACGCAGCCGCTAGGATGGAAGAGAAGGTCCTGACTAGGCGTCCGAACTCCTCCTCACGATGGGGTATCCTGTTGGGGAGGTAGTCGGGCAGAAGCTTGTACTCGTCCAGGAAGATAGACGGATCCATCTTCTGCGTAAGAATTTAGTTTTACAGAATATAACATTTGCTATGCTATAGAATGTAGCACAACTGGTGAGTATATCGAAAGTGTTCACCTTCTCGTAGATGACCCAGTTTCGAAAATGGTATATGCAAATTCAGGCTGAGGGGACGGCCAGCTTGAGAAGGTTCTGGTCTTCGCCCGTGGGCGCGTTAGAACGCTTATAATAGTAAGACTGCAGGGTCCTGCCCGTCCTCCTTTCCCACTCAGATATGGGTATGGAGTACTTCTTCTGGATGGCGTCTCTGTACCACTCGGGGATGACGTTGAAGCTGCAGAATGGGAGGATCCTGCCGTCCGGGGTCAGGTAGTGGACGTCGCAGCGGCGTATCCTTTCTTCGTCGTGATTGTATTTGTCCATGAAGTGCATCATGCCCAGGAACAGCGACTTATAGTGAAAAGCGCCTAGGGACTTGTAATCGTGTTTGACAAGGGCGTTGTAAAGTATGTTGCTGAGCTTCAGCCCTTCAGGCGCCTTGGCGGAATCGACGAACCTCCTCAAGTTCAAAAGCAGCTTAGCCCCCACCACCATCCTCCACTCGCCCTCCGTCATCTCTTTCGCCTCCCTGTTCAGGAATTCAAGCAGGCCTGGGACATCCACGAAGCGGGTCAGCGGGAGCATCTTGCCATCCTTCTCGAAGACGTAGGTCGCCGCGCCGCAGGCGAAATGAGTGGTCAGCTCGTACTTCGGCATGCCCACCCAGGCCTCTACGAAGGACGAGAAGGGCATGGACGCGGGCACGGGGAACCAGTCGTCCCTGCTGACTGCTCCCTCCGTCTGCTCCTCCAGCCTCTTGATGACGTCGGGGATCGTGATCCTGTACCTGTGCAGGTCAGCCTTGGAGACTCTGCCTACGAGCGACACCGGCTGAAAGTTGACAGCCCTCACGATGTCCATGTTTCTGAAGCCGAATCGGACAATGTCACCCACTTCGTGGTCGTTGATCGTGTTGATGACCGTGGGGACGAGCACCAGGCCCAAGCCTGCCGCTCTGGCGTTTTGCAGGACGCCGGGTATCTCCCAGTAGTTCTTGGGGTTGGTCTTTGGCGTGACGCCGTCGAAGCTCAGGTAGACCGTGTTGACGCCTGCTGCCCTCACCTTCTTGGCCAGTTCCGGGTCCTTTGAGAGGTTGATGCCGTCGGTGTTGAGCTGGACGTGCTCCACCCCTTCTTCGCGGGCGATCTTGATGATTTCCACAAGGTCCTCCCTCAGGGTGGGCTCTCCTCCGGTTAGCTGCAAGGCCGTGCCGGCGATGGGCTTCTCCTCTCTCATCTTCTTCACCATGGCGCGTATCTGATCCAAGGTAGGCTCGTAGACGTAGCCCGCCTTTTCGGCGTAGAAGAAGCAGTACCAGCAGTTCAGGTCGCAACGGTTGGTGACAACAATGTTGGCCAATGCGGTATGGCTGAGGTGGTTGTTGCAGAGGCCGCAGTTGGCAGGACAATTGACCGCCGTCGCTATTACTTCGGGATTGGTGATGCCCCTGCCGTCGCGGGCGTACTTGGAGAACCGTTCGTACATCTCGTAGTCGCCGAAGTAGAGGTCCTCGAAGTAGCCGTGGACGGGGCAGCTCTTTGAAATGAAGACCTTATTGTCTCGTTCGAAGATGTCGGCCACGATGATGCGGTTACATTCAGGGCAGATGCTCTTGGTCACGCTGAGGACGTGGCGAGCTGACTGCGCTGAACTCGTCTCCATCTTTCACTAACCACTGAGAGTGGTGCGTCGATGTACCTTTTAAATACTTTTCAACCGGATCACCGTGAGACAAGTGTGAAATGCTATTGTTTGCTCATGACCCAGATCATTTCGAGCTGGCTATCGTACCTGAGGAGGAGAGATAGGCGGCCGTAGTAAATGATCCAGTCCACGAGCTCGCTGCTGGCAAGGGGATACCGCTTCGCCAGCTCTACCAAGAAGGCACGGCGAGGGATGCAACCGCCAGCGGAGTTCACGATCTCAACAGCCTTCCTGAAGAGTTCCAAGGCCATCATCTTCTTCTGCAGGTAGGCTTTCTTGTTCCTAGGGTTCATGCTGATGAAGAGGGCGCCCTCGCTAGTGAGCTTGAGGATGCCTTGGTCGGCTTTGACGAATCCCAGAAGCTCTGCTGAGTCCACCACCGGGAGGAGCTCGTCCAAGTCGAGGAGGTAGTCCTTGGAGACCTTGGAGAGTTCGATTGAGCCCAAATTATCGTTGAGGATCTCCATCAGGCCTATGACTCGGCTCATGTGGACGTTGGGGAAGGCCAACCCTCCGTTGGGCACGGCCATTCACGGGTTCACCTTTGAGTTCCATATAGACATCGTTATCACCTATGTGAACAAACTGGTTATCTCATCCACGCATTTATAGAATTCTGGCGACCTTCGGTCTCTGGGCCTGGTCAACCTTACCTGGTAGTCTTCTATCACCCTTCCCGGCCTAGACGAAAGGACCAGAACCCTGTCGGACATGTAGACGGCCTCTTCTATGTTGTGAGTCACCATAACCACCACGTTCGGCGCCAGCGACTTGTCGGCCCAGACTCTGAGGACATCGTTCCTCAAAGTCTCGGCCGTGAGCGCGTCCAAGGAGGAGAAGGGCTCGTCCATCAACAGGATTTCGGGGTCTCTCACAAGGGCCCTCGCAAGCCCCACCCTTTGTTTCATCCCCCCAGAGAGCTCCTTTGGGGTGGCTTCTTCGAATCCTTCCAGTCCCACCTCTTGAATGACATGATGTGCTTTCTCCACCTTCTGCTCGTGAGGGATTTGGACGTGCTCTAGGCCGATGAGGACGTTGTCCTGAACGGAGAGCCACGGGAAGAGGGCGAAGTTCTGAAAGACCAGTGACATGCCCAAGTCCACGCCCTTGACTTCCTCTCCGTGATGCAGGACCTTGCCCTTGGTGGGAGGCAGGAAGCCGACGATGATGCGTAAGAGGGTGCTCTTCCCGCAGCCGGACGGGCCTACGATGGAAACGACTTCGGGCTTGTCGATCGAGAAGGATATATCTCTCAGCACATCGATGTGCTTCCCCGACGCGGCGTAGCTCTTCGAAACGTCGATGACGTCTAGGAGGCCTCCGACCCTGCTCATGTGCCTATCTCCATCTTGTACTTCCCGGAAACCCAGCTGTAGAGCCTGTGCCACACAAGTGAGTTAAGGGTTATTATGAACGCCGACATCACAAAGAGCCCAATCAGCATCAGCGCTATGTTGCCGTAGACGAAAGTTGCCGCGTCGAGGAAGCCTCCGAGGCCGGGCAGGCGGATCGTCCGGTCCGTGAAGGCTATGTATTCGCTCACTATTAGGGCGTTCCAGCCACCGCCCCAGGCCGTGATGCTACCCGTGACGAAGGTGGGGGCAATGACGGGGAGTATGAGCACTTTCCAAAGGCGGGTCCCCTTCAGGCCGAACATGTTCGAAGCCTCGGAGAGCTCGTTGGGGATGGACCTCATGCCTGCCACTACGTTGAAGAGCAGGTACCACTGCATGCCCGTCAGGACCAACACAACGCTGGCCAAGTTGGGCCCCCAAGAGAAGTCCAAGAGGAGGACCAAGATCAGCGGGAAGTAGGCGATGCCGGGGATGGAAGCGACGACTTCGAAGAAGGGAAGGACTACGGACATCGCGCGCTCGCTTCGCCCTATCAAGTAGGCCACCGGGATGGTCCAGACCACGGAAATGACGTACGCTGCTGCCAATCTAGAGACCGAGTAGCCCAAGTACACAGGGAGGCTGTACATCTCCTTCATCATGTCCGAAGACGACATTAGCTTCGTCGTGTCTTCCACGAGGTACCTCGTGCCACGTAGCAGGTCGGGTGAGACGTCGTAAAGGATGAGCAGCACGACGGCAGTGACGATGAGCGCGACGGCCCTCTTGAAGGCCTTCTTATGAAAGAGCCTCCTTCCAACGATGCTCCCCAGAAGCCTCCCGGACTTGGAGATGATGGCAGATAAGACGGCCGTGCGCCTCAACAGGCGTCCTCGAAGGCGCACGAAGCCACGAGAATGGGCGATCCTGTGACCGATCATCATTGGCCCCACGACCGGGCGAACGATCTGCGACCCCGTCGATTCGTACTTGAACCGTTCAGAATAAACCTCCAGAGGATGCCAGAGGAGGTACTCTATCGTAAGTATGACGGCGACCAGCACGACGATGCCCGCGCCCAAGTCCAACCAGCTGTAGGTCGAGGCGCTCTGGGCTATGAAACGACCTAGGCCGGGGAGAGCGTAGTTTGCGGCGCCGAAGGCGATGATCTCGGCGGCGGTGAGGAAGTACCATCCGCCGGCCCAAGATAAGAGCATGTTGTAAACGAGCCTGGGGACCGTGGCGGGGAGGTATAAAGTGGTAAAACGTCGCCAGGGGCTCAGGCCGAAGACCTCGCTCACCTCAAGGAGCTCGTCAGGAATGGTGGTGACGGATTCGTAGACTGAAAAGGCCATGTTCCACGCCATGCTGGTGAAGATGAGGAAGACGGCAGCCATCTCCACGCCCCATACGTTTCCGTAAAGGAGGACGAAGAAGAAGATGGCGGCGGGGAAGAAGCCGAGGATGGGCACCGACTGAAGGATGTCTAAAATGGCTATGAGTACCCTTCCCACTCGCTTCCGGCGGGCGGCCGCCATGCCCACGATGACGGCGAAGAGCACTGAAAGGAGCATGGCGCTGAACATCCGCATTAATGAAAAGAAAGCGAAGACGATTAGCTGATAGGCATCAAAGTGAATCGCTATCAACAAAGAGCTGGATAACGTAGCTCATCACTCGCCTTGCCTTGACGACCAGCCTTCCCCCGAGGTTGACCTTATCGCAGCCTAAATGCACAGCCTAGATAAGCGTTTCCTATGTCGAAACGATCGAAGAGGACGGCTCAGAACTCAAGATCCAGCTCATCCCGAAGTCGCACGGGCTAGAGTCGTCATCGCCGCATGACGCCGCTCAGTCCCGTCTTAATAATTATTTAGTGGCTCCGCCTAGGCGTATGACGGTAAGTGGCACATTTTATGGTGGAGGTCAATGTCGAAGCCACGCTTGAAAGATTTAGGATGTTTCTCATTTACAGCACTTGCAGGTCTTACATCCCAGAGAGCTACTTCCGGGACCCCGAAGTTTTTCCCGAAAGAGAGAGCGTGATGGGAGCCATATACGTTGAAGCGACGGATAAGGCCAGCCTGAAGAAGATCAGAGACATCACCTTCGTCAACGCCCGGGATGTCTTGGGGGTGATATACGAATCCAAGAGCGGAAATACCAAGTTGAGGTGGAGGCAGACAAGAGGCTCCTTCGGCAGGGTGAGTGGTGTAGCTTCGGCGAATGCCCTCACCAACCTGATCAATTCGGGCGTGGTTACAAGGGAATATGTGGAGCAGGTGGTTTCTCAGATGAACACCAAAGACAAGGAAGGATAGCAGGCGGAAGGGCATCGCTTAAAGGTAAAATATGCGTATCCTGTAGCCCCCTTGAAGCGAGGCTCGTCCAGCCTGGTCTAGGACGTCACCCTCCCAAGGTGGCGACGCGGGTCCAAATCCCGCGCCTCGCACTCCTTACTACGGGTTTGAATCTATGTTTTATAGAGCGATGAGCGGGGGCGGGGACAGCGACATCTACGGCTACGAGAAGCGCCTCGAAGGCGCCTTCAGGGCTCTCGACGGATCGAGGATGACGGCGACGTACATCCACCTCTCAGGGCAGGACTTGGACGAGAAGCTGGAGAGCCTGCACGAAGGGAGGGTCCTCAAACCCCCGAAGGTGGAGTTCACTCCCGTCCTCTGACCAAGGTGTTGTGAGAAGAACACGCCAGGCATGAAGTTCTGCGGGAGGTGTGGGACCCCATTAGACCAAGCGGGACAGGCAAAGGAGAGGGCGGAGCTGTTCGAAGCGCTCGGCCGCCCCACCAGGATAAGGATTCTCAAGTCCCTTCAGGAAAGGCCCCTTGGTTTTGCCGACCTCAAGACGGAGGTGGACGTAGAAAGCAGCTGGCACACGGCGTTCCATCTGGGGAAGCTTGCCGGCCTCGCCAAAGTCGCCGTCGGGAGACTACGTCCCTCGGGTCGGCGCCCGCCTTCGCCTTACGAGGACGAGCACCAGCAGAGTCACCAACAGCAAAACGGGGATCACGATAAGCCAGAACCCAATGGTGGCCCAGATGGGCGGCGGGACGTCGGCCAGCGAGATGCCGACGGATTGGTTCGAGTTGAGGTCTACGGGCACCGTGGTGACGTTGGACACATACGAGAGCCAGTACACGCCGTTGTATTCCACCCGCAATTGATAGTCTCCGACGGGCAGGCTGAACTTGACGACTCCGTCAGGCCCTGAAATGCCCGCGTCTAGGACTCTGCCTCCACCCAAACCCGAGGCTCGGACGATCACAGTGACGTTGGGAAGAGGGGAACCGGCCGAATCCGTGACGTCAACCACGAGACGGAAAATTCTGGTGCTCACGAAGAATGGGCCAGGCAGGGGGAATGAAGCGTTGGACGGAGGAGGACTGAGGTTGGCTGCCACGGTGACATTGGCCACCTGCACTCCCTCGTAGAAGGCTAGAATCGAAAAGCTACCCTCAGGCTGCTGAAGGAGCTTGACGGCACCGTCAACATCCGAGAAATATGGCAGATTGCCGGTGGAGCCGTTGGGGAAGGTCACAAGGGCCATGACGCCCTGGACGGGGTCGCCCAAGTCAGACTTGAACACGAAGGTTGGATCGAAGACCTCGGCGAAGATGGACAGCTCCGTGCTGTTCATGAGAGTTAAGTTTCGTTCGCTCACTAGGACGCCCTGCCACCAGACCTTGGCGACGTATTCACCCGTGAAGAGAGTGATATTGAGTGTGCCGTCTGGGCCGGCCGTCCCCGATGCGACGGGAAGGCCGGAGGCATAGAAGGCTACGAGGGCTCCGCCCAAAGGTTGGCTGCTGAAGCTGGTCAGCTTCACGATGACAGTGAACTGCGTTCCAATGGCGAACTGGGCTGATCCGTATTCAACGAAGGGGTCATAGTATCCGAAGGTCTTGAATTGCACTTCGCCGTTGTTGTCCACGACGGATACTAGGACGCTGTAGTTGCCCTTGAGGGCGTCACTGGAGTACGGTAAGACGTACTCGTAGAGATTTTCGAACGTGAAGGAACTCCCTACCTTCCTCTGCATCGTAGAGTTGCTGACAACTACCCTCCCGGTTGGGTCCGTGACCTGAACGCGGACGGCGAATATGTCGTAGCCTCCGAAGGGATCGGTGACCAACGCCCGCATCACCACCTTCCTCTGGTCGGGCCCCCATAACGGATAGAAGACGGTGCGAGCGGTGCCATTGACGTCCAGTGTGGAAACGCCGGATACGGTGGCGTGGCCGGTAGTGGGAAGGACCAGCCGGCTGGGGTAGAAGGGCGAATCGTACCATATGCGAAGGTCAACCGTTGATCCGGTGTTGACGGTGATTTCTACTTCGAGGGTGTTCCCAGCCGAGAATGTGTGTGACATCTCTCCCGTGGTGAGCACATAACCGTAGACAGGCGAATCAACGTATCCCGGGTTGCCGCTGGGGCCGCCGGACACGTTCGGCGCAAGTGCGCCGGAATCCCAGGCCACGGAGCCATCCGCCCCCTTCTCCCAGAACTCCAGCGTCCACCCCGCAGGGTGAAGGGCCGATGAGTTGGCGAATACGATCACTCGCCACAGTCCGGACACCTGCACCGCATCAGCGAAGTTTGGATAGACGTAGAAGTCGAGGGAGATCTTGGGCTGGCCGATGGCCTTGTAGTCGCTGTTCTTCGTTGACTGGAAGAAGTCTGTGGTGTTGGCGACGTAGTTGCTCACGGTGCCGCCCACGGAAGGAGGATTTGGGGTGTAATGAAAGTAGAGGGTCGTGCTCTTGCTCGTAACGGAAGCGCTCGCAACTCTGAAATTCGGTTGAGCTAAGCCCATCGAGGACAGGAGCAGCAGGAGGACCGCTAGGAAGCAGAGCGCCGTTCGAGCCTGAGTTCTCATGTAGCATGCTGTCAACCTATCCGGCTATAAATATCGTCGGGCTCTAGAACATTAGAACCGGGACACGGAGTGATGGTTCCGAGCTGCCATAAGGAAACGCGTAGAATCGTGTATCATGGCCAGGGGGACATCCGGCCCCGAAGACTTCTCTCTGAGATCGCCTTGGCGGAGAAAGGCATAGATTGAAACCCCTCGGGAGGTCATCCGACATCCGCCTTCCCGTGGCGTTATCATCTGAACTGCCGTGTGAGGAACGGCAAGCACCACTACGAAGCCTCAATAATCATAAGCGAACGAGACGGCTCCGCCAGCGTCCACCTGCCCGACAGGCATAGGAGCGGCGACTTTATAACATCCTCCAACCCGGATCAGTTGAGGAAGTTCTTGGAGCTGGAAGGGCTTCCTCCGCCCTTCCCTCTCCCTCCTTCAAGGACCGAAGGGAAGGGGACAGGTCCATAGGAGATTTATGACCGTAAACCCAAGTCCCGCGCCTCGCACCACTTACTAAGAACAAGCCCGAACCCGCTTCGCTTGCAGGTTTGATCGCTCGGCAAAGGCGCGTTACGGTCAACCCAAGACAGGACGAACATATCTGGGCCGGGGCATCCGCGGGCATCGCTCTGGCAATGAACTCGCCGTACGAAGTCTTAAGCGAATATCGTTTATGCTGGGGTCTCCTTGACGAACAACGGTACAGCCCGTTGAAATGCTCCGTCGACGAGAAACCTATCCGTAATCCTGCCGCCGGGCCCAACAGGGATTGCAATCGTCCAAATCGCCAAGAACCATCGCTCATCCCGCCCCAGCTTTCTGAGCTCCTCCCTAATCCTCCTCATCTGCTCCGCGACAACTTCGGTCGGCTCCTCGCTCATGAGCCCGGCGACGGGCAGACGCAACAACGCTTTGACTTGACCTTCGTCGGTCACGGCAACGCCGCCCTGAACTTCCAGCAATGTCTTGACAGCCAGTTTCATATCTCGCACGCTCCTACCCATAACGCTGAGGTTGTGGGAGTCGTGCCCTATGGTGGACGCGATGGCGCCCCTCTTCAATCCGTTCTTTACGAGTGCTACGTTCTTGTTGCCGTTTCTACCGTGCCTTTCGAGCACAGCCACGGTCGTCAGGTCGCCCGGTTGGACGACCCAATTTCTGACATCCACCTCCTCCTCCATGAAGCCTGAAAACAGAGATGAAAGGTCGATCGCCCTCACCTTCACTCTTCCGTTCTCCACGGGGGCGTGTATGAGGAAATCCTCCTCCTTGGGCTCGGCGACCTTCACCGTCCGCTTGGCGAACTCAGGGAACTTCCAATTGGGAATCGACTTGGTGAACTTCCCTTGCCGGGCCACCTCCTCCCCGTTGGCGAAGACGAGATCTATGTCGAACTTCTGCAGGTCCCTCATCAAGATGATGTCGGCGTACTTGCCGGGCGCGACGGCGCCTATGTCGTGTTGACGTAAATGAGTGGCCGCGTTGATCGTGGCTCCCTGAATGGCTTCAATCGGATCGTAGCCATTTGCGATGGCGCAGCGCAGAACAGCGTCCAAGTGGCCTTCGTCAAGGAGAGTGTCGGGCATTATGTCGTCGGTGCAGAAGACTACGCTTCTCTTGTCGGGGAGCTTGCTCAAGCCGTCGACGAAGGCCTTGATGTAGTACTCCCTCTGTTCAGGCGGAACGAACAGAGACATTAGCTTCAAGTTCCTTACCTTGACGTACCCCATGCCGGCCCTGAGCTTGTTAAGGACCTGCTCGATGACGAAGTTCTCGTGGCAGGCCTCGATGCCCGCAGCAATGTAGGCGTTGAGAGGTTTGCCCTTGAGGTCGACGCAGTGGCCGTCCAGTATGACGCCGCGCTTCCTGCCTTCCTCCATAATCCCCACCATCCTTTCCTTCAGCTTGGTTACACCATCGTAGTCCATTATCTCGGCAAGGCCCACCACCCTTTCCCACTGCAACATCTCTGCGACGTCCACGGCCCTGAAGTCAGTCCCTGCCGTCTCCAATTCCTCGACGCTGGGGACGCAGGTGGGTACCATCCAGAAAGCTTTCAGCGGAGTGTTCCTGCTGGCTTCCACCATGAGCCTAACCCCCGCCTTCCCCAGCACGTTTGCTATTTCGTGGGGATCGAATGCGATGGAGGTCGTGCCCTTCGCCAGGACCGCCTCCGCGAACCTGGGCGGCGTGACTTGGCTGCTCTCGATATGAAGATGAGTGTCTATGAGCCCCGGTATGGCGTACCTGCCTTGGGCGTCCAAGACCTCCTTTGAAGGAAGCTCCTCCTCCCCTACGTAGGCAACCCTCTGCCCCAAGATCCCTATGTTCGTCTTCTCCTGCACTTCGCCCGTATTTACGTTCACCAGCTTCGTGCCCCTGATGACGAGGTCGCACGGCACTTGACCCTGCGCGGCCTTGACTAGCTCTTTGAAACTCATACACAGGTCACCTTAACTCTTTCAATTCGGAACCACTCACTCATCCTCCCCGAGTAAAGTAATTGAGATATTCGCCGAAACTTCCGAGCCCGGCCACTAGGAAGAAGGCAAATATGGTCACCCAAACAAGAAGGAAGGCAACGTCCTTCCTCGACGGACGAAGTTGCTCGGTGAAGGTCATCCTGTCATAGGCACCGAAGGCCCTGCTTTCGAGGGTTATGGCCATCTGCTCCCCCAAGGTCTTGACGATCCTCACGAACAAAGGAACGAGCAGGAGCTTGTACCTTTCGAGCTTCTTCTTGAAGCCCTTCGCGTAAAGGTCCATCCCCCTTACGGCGTGAGCGTCGGAGATGTTGGCCATTTCCTCCTCTACCAGGGGCGCCATCCGCAGTGCGAGCATCTCCATGTATGCGATGCTGACTGGAATCTTCATGACTTGGATGAGGCTGACGACGAACTTCTTCAAGTCCGTCGTGAGCATGAAGACAATGGCGGTCAGCACGACGATGGGAAACCTCAGTGCCACCGACGCGCCGAACAACACCCCTTCCGCAGAGACCTTGACGATGGAGAGGTCCAAGAGGATGGTCTTCGGCGAGGGATAGAGGATGCTGTAAAGCACGAAGAAGAAGAGGGCGGGTCCAAAGGCGACTAGGCTCTTCTTGCCGAGTGACCAAAGTGGGATGCCAGCCAAGAGCCTTATCATAATGACCTGCGCGACGAGCAACGCGCCGAGCACGTAAACGTTCGATACGGCGAAGGCTAGGAAGGATATCACAAACGCCCAGGCGAACTTGATCGACGGGTCCATCCTGTGGAAGAAGGAATTGCCATCCGCATATTCAAGGAGCGTCAACGGGCTACCACCAGGGAATCGCAAAGGTCCTTGACACGGATGACTGAGCGTAGACCAGAGTTCAACGACATTGCTAGCTTGTGCACCATGGGGTCGGTCAGAGAGGCTGCCTCCATCACGTCGGACGAATTGAAGAGCTCTTCTGGTGTGCCTGAGAAGAGGAGCTTCCCCTTTTCTAGGACCACGACGTCGGTGGCCACGTCGGCGACGAAGTGCATGTCGTGCGTTATGAACAGAGAGGTCGACCCCTTTCCCTTCAATTCGTTGATGAGGTCTATGATATAGTCCGTCCTCCTCTTGTCCTGCCCCGTCATGGGCTCGTCGAAGATGATGAGCCTCGGCTCGAGGACGAGCATGGTCGCGATGCTGAGCCGGCGCTTCTGACCCATGCTCAAGCTCAACGGATGCTCTGAAGAGCAACTTCTTAG
>Ga0315268_10005664_pt1 | contig 13382 bp, 9 predicted proteins | sample C1_top_MG_FD_204535 | JGI IMG/M metagenome (GOLD analysis project Ga0315268, IMG submission 204535) | Sediment microbial communities from Yellowstone Lake, YNP, Wyoming, USA - C1_top | ecosystem: Environmental > Aquatic > Freshwater > Lake > Sediment | place: USA: Wyoming | collected 2017-08-01 | reverse complement strand
TGGGCTCAGCCGGCGGCCCGACGCCGCAGCGCAGAAGCAAAGCGTGCTGCCGCGGATTGAGAGCTGAATTTAGTCACAACCTCTCAGGATGACAGCTTCAACTTCATCAATCACACCGGGGCCGCACGCGCGGATCACAACCATTATTGAGGTTACAGCAACTCTGGTTCGTCTCTATTCGTAGCGCAGCGCCTCCACGGGATCGAGCCTGGCGGCTTTCCAGGCCGGATACATGCCGAAGAACAGGCCCACGCTCATGGCGGTGCCCACGCCCAGCAGCACTGCCCAGAGGGGCACGGAGGAAGGCAGCTTGGGCAGAGTGAGGTTGATGACCACGCTGATTGCCACGCCGAGCACCACTCCCAGCGCGCCACCCACGCCGGTCAGCGCCATCGCCTCGGTAAGGAACTGGCGGATGATGTCGCTCTGCCGGGCGCCGACGGCTTTGCGCACGCCGATCTCGCGGGTGCGCTCGGTGACCGACATGAGCATGATGTTCATCACCCCCACGCCGCCTACCAGCAGCCCCACCGAGCTGACCACGACGGTGATCAGCGCCACGGCGCCCATGATCTGGCGGAATTGGGTGGCGATCTGCTCGGCCGAGGTCACGTCAAAATTCTCCGGCTTGTTAAGGGGAACGTGACGCCGCCGGCGCAGCAGGCCGCGCACCTGGTCCTCGGCCACCGACTTGTATCCCGGCCTGGCCTCCACCCCGATAAAGTGCTCATCGTGCATGGGGTGGTGCTTGCGATAGCTGCGGTAGGGCACCTGGATGGTCTTATCGGCGGTTTCATCGCGGAAAAACTGGCCCTTGCGCTTGTCCAGCAGCCCGATGACCTGGTAGGTGACGCCATTCACCCGGATCTCTTTGCCGATCGGGTCCTCGCCCTGGAACAGCCCTTCCTGCAGGTCATAGCCGATCACGGCCACGTCCAGCTTGTGCAGGTCCTCCGGGTCGGTGAAGAAGCGGCCCTTGCGGATATGCGCGTTGTACACCTCGGGCCAGGTGGAGAGCGTGCCCACGTACTCGACACCGTAGACCTCGTTGCCCTTGTAGCGGGCGACGATCGGCTCGCGCCGCTGGTCCACGCGCTGGAAGACCTCGACGGTCACATTCTTCACCGCCGGACATTCCTCGCGGATGGCCGCGGCGTCCTCCAGGGTCAAAGGCCTGCGCTGGCGTTCCTCGGCCGAGCGCCGGCCGACGTTGAAGCCCATGCTCCAGCGGAAGACGAACAGGGTGTTGGTGCCGTAGTCTTCCAGGAAGCTGCGCACGTCCCTGTCGAGGCCGACCACGATGGAGCCGACGGCGATCAGCGCCGTCACCCCGATCACCACGCCCAGCACGGTGAGCAAGGAGCGCGTCTTGTGCTCGCGCAGGGTGGTGAGCGCCATGCGCACGTTGTTGCCGAGCTGGAATCGCGGCGAGTTGTGATGGCGTCCGGTCATAGGGTTAACTATGTCTCGAATCGCAGCGCCTCGATGGGGTCCAGCCGCGCCGCTTTGCGGGCCGGGTAAATGCCGAAAAACAGGCCGACGGCAGTGGACACCGCCAGGGCCGCGATGACGGCGGAAATCGGCACGGCCATGGGAACCGAGGTGGTGTTGCGCACCACCACCGCGCCCAGCCAGGCGATCACCACGCCGATCACTCCGCCCACCGCCGCCATGACGGAGGCCTCCACCAGGAACTGCATCAGGATGTCGGAGCGCCGCGCGCCCACCGACTTGCGCACCCCGATCTCGCGCGTGCGTTCGGTCACGCTGGCCAGCATGACGTTCATGATCACCACCCCGCCGATCACCAGGAACACGGAAACAATGCCCACCATGCTGGAGGCCAGCACCCCGGTGAGGCTGTTCCACAGGCCCATGATGGTTTCCGAGGAGATGATGCCGAAGCGATCTTCCTGGCCGGGCGGCTGATGACGGCGCGCCCGCATCAGGGCGCGGGCTTCGTCCTTGGTCTGCTGCATCCACTCCGCGCTGCGGCACTGGATGTTGATCGACAGGCTGCGGTCGTGCCCGTACACCTTGAGAAACGTCTGCATCGGGATGTAAATGAAATTGTCCTGCGACTGGCCCAGCACCGTGCCGATCGCCTTGGCCACGCCGACGACTTCATATTCGTGCCCGTCGGCATACAGCCGGCGGCCGATGGGGCTCAGGCTGGGGAACAGGCGGCTGGCGGTTTCGCTGCCGATGAAGGCGACCATGGCGCGGTGCTCGTTGTCGGCGTCGGTAATGTAGCGGCCGTCGCTGGGCTCCTCGACGTCCATCTCGCCGATATTGGCGGTGACGCCGCGAATGGAAACGTCATCCAGGTTGTCGGCCGGCGATTTCGCTTTTCCCCTGGTCCGCACTTCCACGCCCACCGCGGTGGCCAGCTTCATGGTGTCGCGCAGGCCGACGTAATCCTCCCAGTCGATCTTCTTGTTGCGCCGCGCCGCTTTCAGGTAGTCATGGGCGTTGGTGATGATGGGGAACTGGTGCACCAGAAAGACGTTGGCCCCCATATTGGCCACGCGCTCGGCGATGTAGCGGTTGGTGCCCTCGATGAGCGAGACCACCAGGATCAGCGTCGACACCGACAGGATGACTCCCAGCAGCATGAGAAAGGAGCGCAGCTTGTGGGCGCGCATGGTCTCCAGGGCCACCACCACCGGCTCACGCACCGCGACGCTGCGACGGGAAGTCATCAACTCAGGATACGCGCGGCACAAGCAGGATGTTTCCTAAAAAATTAGTTTTGCGGCGCTCGCCATCCAATCCGTCGAGGACGGAAAGAACCGCAGAAGATTTCATTTCTCCCCGGTTCCTCTGCGTGCCCGGCGTCCTCGGCGGTTTGGGTTGCGGAACAATTCCCGTTCCTTTTGCCGCCGGTGGAGGTATCATTAGCAGATTTGATTCTGGATGAGGAAAGTATTAGCGATTCTATGGCTACGCATCCCAAGGGAACCAAGGCCCGGGTACTGCTGACTTCCGTTTTCGGCCCCTACGCCCGCGACGACCAGTACGGCAGCCGCTCCATCAACCCCATGGAGCTGTTTCACAACCAGGTGACGCGCGCCCAGGGCAGCTTCTCGCTGCGCATGTTCCACCGCTCCTGGGGCATCATGATGATCCAGCACAATATCTCGGCGCCGTGCACGGTGCTGGATTTTCCCACCCTGGAGCGCTTCGAGCGCGAGCTGACGCGGCACGAATACGATATCGTCGGCATCTCGTCGATCATCCCCAACGTGGGCAAGGTGCGCGAGATGTGCCGGGTGATCCGGCGGCTGTCGCCCCGGTCCACGATCGTTGTCGGCGGGCACGTGGCGGCCATCCCCGGCCTGGAGTGGATGATCGACGCCGACCACATTGTCAAGGGCGAGGGCATCTCCTGGATGCGCCGCTACCTGGGCGAGGACGAGCAGGCGCCCATCCGGCACCCGGCCATCGTGTCCGGCCTCCGCCTGCGCGTGCTGGGCATCCGTATTCCCGCGCCCAAGGGCTCCACCGCGGCGGCCATCATTCCCTCGGTGGGCTGCCCCATGGGGTGCAACTTCTGCGCCACCTCGGCGTTTTTCGGAGGCAAGGGCAAGAGCGTCAATTTCTACGATACCGGCGACCAGCTCTTCGACGTGATGGCCGAGGCTGAATCCGCCCTGAAGGCGCGCTCGTTCTTCCTGATGGACGAGAACTTCCTGCTCGACCGCAAGCGCGCCATGCAGTTGCTGGAGCGCATGAAGCGGGCCGGCAAGGCCTGGACGCTGTACCTTTTTTCCTCCGCCAATGCTATCCGCAAATACACCATGGAGGAGCTGGTGGAGCTGGGGGTGTCGTGGCTGTGGATGGGGCTGGAATCGAAGCAGTCCGGCTACTCCAAGCTGAACGGCGCCGACACCATGCAGCTCACCAGCGAACTGCGCCAGCACGGCATCAAGCTGCTGGGCTCGACCATCGTCGGCATGGAGCACCACACGCCGGAAAATATCCATGCCGAGGTGGAGCACGCCATCTCGCACCAGACCGACTTCCATCAGTTCATGCTCTACACGCCGGTGCCGGGCACGCCGCTGTTCAAGCAGATGACCGAGGAAGGGCGCATGCTGGACGTGGACCTGGCCGACATCCACGGGCAGTACAAGTTCAACTTCCAGCACGCCGCCATCTCGCGGGAGGATTCCAAGAAGTTCCTCGACTGGGCCTTCCGGCGCGACTTCGAGCGCAACGGTCCCAGCCTGTACCGTATGTGCCAGACCATGCTGCAGGGCTGGAAGCGCTACAAGGATTATCCCGACCCGCGGGTGCGCGAGCGCTTCGAGTGGGAGGTGCGGCAACTGAAGAGCGCTTACAACGCCTCGCTGTGGGCGATGGAAAAGCGGCTGAAGGACGCCAACCGCGCCGTCAGCGATCAGATACGGTTGCTGCGCAAGGACGTGGAAAAGGAATTCGGACTGGCGGCGCGCAGCGCCCGCACTTTCCTGGGGCCGGTGATGCTGTGGGCCTCCCGGTGGGAAGACAAGCGCCTGGCCCGCGGCAAAACCTACGAACCGCCCACGATCGTGGAGCGCAGGAACTGGGCGGGAGCCTAGATGTGGCGAGGGCGCCCTCGCCCGCGTGTTCAGCAGGAAAAGACCCACATTTGCCAAAACCGGGCAAATGTGGGCCACCCGCCACTCAGGTGTTCCCTCGGGCCTTCGCGGGCGAGGGCGCCCGCGCCACAAGAGATGGAACTGACATCTGGCAACTGACAACTGAAGCCCGCACCCGCGAAAAGACCCACATTTGCCAAAACCGGGCAAATGTGGGCCACCCGCCAAAGATCATCACCCATTGCCTTCGCGCCCGCGCCACACATGCGGAACTGACCACTGGCCACTGACCACCGAGCACTGATATTGTTCCCCTCATGACCACCAAGCTGCGCGTAGGGGTGCTGTTCGGCGGGCGCAGCGGCGAGCATGAGGTGTCGCTGCTCTCGGCCGCTTCCATCCTGAAGGCGATTGACCAGGCGAAATACGAAGTGGTGCCCATCGGCATCACCAAGGAAGGGCGCTGGGTGACGTCCGATCACGCGGAAAAATTGCTACGGGGTGAGGCGCACCCGGCCGAGGGCGGCCGGGCTACACAAAGCCGGGCTACACAAGAAGAGCGCCACCTGCGCGCCGGCGATCCCCAGGCCACGCCCGGGGCCGCGGTGTTGGCCAGGGGCGAGACGGTCATGGTGCCGCCCGTGCCCGGCCACGAGCTGCAGCCCTTCGAAAGCGACGTGCCCCACCGCCGCGTTTCCGACCGCGCCATTGACGTGGACGTCATCTTCCCGGTGCTGCACGGGACGTTCGGCGAAGACGGCACCATCCAGGGCCTGCTCGAACTGGCCGACATCCCGTACGTGGGCGCGGGCGTGCTGGGCTCCGCCGCCGGCATGGACAAGGACGTGATGAAACGCCTGTTCCGGCAGGCCGGGCTGCCCATCGTCAAGCACGTCACCGTGCTCCGGCGGCATTGGGAGCAGGACCCCAAGCGGGTGCGCCGCGAGGTGGAAAAGGCGCTGAAGTACCCGCTGTTCGTGAAGCCGGCGAACCTGGGCAGCTCGGTGGGTATCACCAAGGCGCACGATCGCAGCGAGCTGGACGGCGCAGTCAACGAGGCCGCCAAGTTCGACCGCAAGATCATCCTGGAGCAGGCGGTAGGGGGCAAGAAGGGACGGGCGCGCGAGATCGAGTGCTCGGTGCTGGGCAATGACGAGCCGCAGGCGTCGGTGGCGGGCGAGGTGGTCCCCTGCGCCGAGTTTTACGACTACAACGCCAAGTATATCGATGAGGGCTCCAAGCTGCTCATCCCGGCCAAGCTCACTAAAGCCCAGCAGAAACGCGTGCAGGAGCTGGCGGTGCGGGCCTTCCTGGCGGTGGATTGCTCCGGGCTGGGGCGGGTGGATTTCCTGATGGATCCGCGCAGCGACAAGATTTACGTGAACGAGATCAACACCATGCCCGGGTTCACCGCCATCAGCATGTATCCCAAGCTGTGGGCCGCCTCCGGCATCTCCTATCCGGAGCTGATCGAGCGCCTGATCCAGCTCGGACTGGAGCGGCACGAGGAGAAGAAAAAGAACAAGTACACCAAGGATTGAACTACGGCATTCGGCGCGGCTGAAGAGGCTGCGGAAAAATTCCGAAAAGCAGGTTCCTCGCGGGCTGAAGCCCGCTCGGAATGACACAAACAAAGGAGTTGTTCGGCGCGGCTGAAGCCGCGCCCCTCCGAGAGAAGCGCGAAATCGAGTTTTTCAGCAGCCTGTGAAGCCGCGCCCTTTCAAAACGGCCGCAACTTCTTAGGCGAACTTGCGGGACGCGATACTTGCAGGCCGAGCGCCGAAGGGACCGCGGAAAAGCTGATCCCCCGCCCCGTTATGCCGGCCAAAACTGGCGTAAAATTAGGGTGACACCCGCACCAGCGGTTCGGCATCCAACCGCCAGGGGATTGTCTTGTCTAAGGATCTCAATGACCAACCCTAAGCCCGCTATTGCTGTACTTCTCCTGGCCTCGCTGGCTGGTTTTGCGCAGACCGCTCCCCAGGCGGAGACTGCCAAACCGCAGGCCACGTCTCCGGCTCCGGCCCCGGCTTCGGCCACGCCATCGGCTGCGGCGAAAACTCCCGACCGCGCCTCCGCCTATTATCACTACACGCTGGCCCACACCTACGAGGAGCTGGTCGCCATTTACGGGCGCCCGGAATTCGCCAACAAGGCCATCGAGGAATACCGGCTGGCCATCGAGAACGATCCCGGTTCCGAGTACCTGAATTCAGGGCTGGCCGAGCTTTACGCCAAGACCGGCCGCATCCGCGACGCGGTGCTGGAAGCGCAGGACATCCTCAAGCGCGATCCCAACAACCTGGAGGCGCGCAAGCTGCTGGGGCGCATCTATCTGCGCTCGTTGGGCGACCTGCAGGCGGGCACCCAGTCGCAGGAGATTCTGAAGCGCGCCATCGAGCAGTACGAGGCCATCGTGCGCATCCAGCCGAAGAACGTGGAGAACCACGTCCTGCTGGGGCGCCTGTACCGGCTCAATAACGAACTGCTGAAGGCGGAGAACGAGTTCAAGACGGCGGTGCAGTTGCAGCCCGATTCGGAAGAGGCGCTCACCACCCTGGCCTACCTCTACAACGAGGAAGGCGACTCGGCGCGCGCCGCCCAGGTGCTGACCGGGGTGCCGCAGGCAAACCGCAGCGCCAAGCTCTACTCGGCCCTGGGTTACACCTACGAACAGCAGAAGAATTACAAGCAGGCCGTCGCGGCCTACCGCAAAGCGGTGGAGTTGGACAAGGACAACCTGGACGCCATGCGCGGGCTGGCGCAGAACCTGATGAACGACAATCAGACCGACGGCGCCCTGGAGCAGTACAAGGCCATCGTGGACGCCGATCCGCACGACGTGCAGAGCCTGATGCGCATGGCCGAAATCTACCGCCGCAACGGCAAGTTCGAGCAGGCGCTGGACGCGCTGAAGAAGGCCGACGCCGAGGTGCAGGACTCGCAGGAGGTCCCGTACAACATCGCCGTCATCTACCAGGCGCAGGGGAAGTTCGACGACGCCATCCAGATGTTGCAGCAGTTGCTGCAGAAGAGCGAGAAGCCCGACGGCCAGTACACGCCCGGCGAGCGCAGCAATCGCGCCGTCTTCCTGGAGCGGCTGGGCAGCATTTACCGCGATACCGGCAGGACCCAGTTGGCCATCGACACCTTCCGCCGCATGCTGAGCTTGGGCGACGACGCGGCCTCGCGCGGCTACCAGCAGCTCATCGACACCTACCGCGAGGCCAAGCAGTGGCAGCAGGCCACGGCCATGGCCCAGGAGGCCGTCGCCAAGCTGCCCAAGGACCGCAGTCTGAAGGTGGTTCTGGCCGGACAACTGGCGGACACCGGCGAGCCCGAGCAGGGTTTGACCCTGGTCAAGTCGTTGCTGAAGGGCGGCCCCGAGGACCGCGAGATCTACATCGCGCTGGCCCAGATGGACAGCCGCCTGCGGCGCTGGCCCGACGCCGAAGAGGCGCTGGCCAAGGCCGATGCCCTGTCGACCAAGCAGGAAGAAAAAGATTACGTCACCTTCATCGCCGGCTCGGTATACGAGCGCCAGAAGAAATACGAGCAGGCGGAGGCGGCGTTCAAGAAGGTGCTGGCCAACGATCCCAACAACGCGGTCACGCTGAATTACCTGGGCTACATGCTGGCCGACCGCGGCACCCGGCTGGAAGAAGCGCTGCAGTACGTCAAGCGGGCCATCCAGCTCGATCCGCAGAACGGCGCCTACCTGGATTCGCTGGGCTGGGCCTACTTCAAGCTGGGGAATTACGCGCTGGCGGAAGAGAACCTGCGCAAGGCCTGCGAGCGCATACACAACGACCCCACCGTGCTCGATCACATGGGCGACCTGCTGCAGAAGACCGACCGCCTCAAACTGGCCACCGCCTATTGGGAACGCGCGCTGCAGGAGTGGGCCAAGACCGTGCCCGCCGAGGTGGATACCAGCGACGTGGCCAAAGTCCAGAAGAAGCTGGAATCGGCGAAAATCAGGCTCGCCAGGCAGAACGAGGGCAAGGCGGAAGCCATCAAGCCGTAGTCCGCGCTATTTTTTCGCGGGCATGCCGGTCATGGCTCTGGCCGCCGCCACCACCGGAGGCGGCGCCGGGGCGGGCGGCTTCTCCGCCGGGCCCACGATGCCCATCGTCTTGCGCACCTCGGCGTCGAGCCTGGCGGTGATGTCCTTATTCTCCTTGAGGAACTGCTTGGCGTTCTCGCGTCCCTGGCCGATGCGCTCGCCCTTGTAGCTGAACCAGGCGCCGGACTTCTCCACCAGGTTATGGTTCACCGCCAGGTCGAGCAGGTCGCCTTCACGGGAAATGCCCTCGCCGTACATGATGTCGAACTCGGCTTCGCGGAATGGCGCGGCCACCTTGTTCTTGACGATCTTGACCCTGGTGCGCGAGCCGACCACGCTGTCGCCTTCCTTGATGGCGGCGATGCGGCGGATGTCGATGCGCACCGAGGAATAGAACTTCAGCGCGCGCCCGCCGGTGGTGGTTTCCGGATTGCCGAACATGACGCCGATCTTTTCGCGGATCTGGTTGATGAAGATCAGGCAGGTGCGCGATTTGGAGATGGTGCCGGTGAGCTTGCGCATGGCCTGCGACATGAGGCGGGCCTGCAATCCGACGTGGCTGTCGCCCATCTCGCCATCGAGTTCGGCCTTGGGCACCAGGGCGGCAACGGAGTCCACCACCAGCACGTCAATGGCGCCCGAGCGCACCAGCGCCTCGGTGATCTCCAGCGCCTGCTCGCCGTAATCCGGCTGCGAGACCAGCAGGTTGTCCACGTCCACGCCCAGCTTCTTGGCGTACTGCGGATCGAGGGCGTGCTCGGCATCGACGAAGGCCGCCATGCCGCCGGTCTTCTGCGCCTCGGCAATTACCTGCAGCGCGATGGTGGTTTTGCCCGACGCCTCCGGGCCGAAGACCTCGACCACGCGCCCGCGCGGGAAGCCGCCTACGCCGAGGGCCGCGTCGAAGGAGATGGCGCCGGTCGGGATGACCGCAATCGGCACGATGGCCTCTTTGGTGCCCAGCCGCATGATGGAGCCCTTGCCGAACTGCTTCTCGATCTGCGCCAGCGCCAGGTCGATTGCCCGTGCTTTCTCGTCTGCCATAAGTGCCGCTCCTCAAAAATTCAGAGACGCCGCAGATTAACGCGGATTGCCTTCAAAAAGTCAGAAATTTGCGCCGCCTTATTCCCATTCTAAACGAGGCGGATTATAGCGCGGATCGTGCGCGGTGGCGAATAAAAAGCGAATTGCCCCGCTCCTCAGCGCCGCAGCAAATCCACCGGCTCGGCCGGATTGTGTACCCGGAAGCAGCCAGCCACGCCGGGATGCCGCCGCGCCACCGCCTGGTACATCTGGTAGGCGATGCGCCGGTACGAGATGTGGCCGGCGGGCGCGGTGCGCAGTTCGGCGATATAAACCACCTCGGCGAAATCCATTTTGAACAGCGTGCGCTTGCGATAGCCGAGCGGGATCAGGTAATCCGCGCTGTTTTTGCTGCCGGCGGGCAGCTCTGATGCCAGCCGTGCGCTGGCCTCGGCCGCCCCCAGCATGGCGCGCTGGTAACGCTCAGCCACGCCGAACGAGCGGACCTCGTCGGGGGTCTCGAAGCCGTGCACGGTGGTGAAGCCCTGGCCCACCTGGATGCAGCGCCGGTGCCGGTGCAGGTCGCGGAAGGCGCCGATGTCCATCAGGATGTCGAAGCGAAACTTCTGTCCGGCGCAGAAGGGGCGGAGCAGTTCATCGCGCTCGCCGCGGTGCTTGGCGCCCAGGTCCATGATCTCCTGGCGAATGTCGGCGGGCAGGGCTTCCACCGCTTTCCGGATCTGCCGGTAAGGATAATGGCAGTGTTCGTAGAGCAGCGTGGTTGCCAACTCGATCTCCAGCGGTTCGTCTTCCAGCAGGTCCACCGGAGGGGCGTCTTCGATGGCCGCTCCCGACATAACTTCGGCGGCGGCGCGGCGCAGTTCGCGGCGGGTTTCCATCTGGTAGGGGCTGGCGTCGGCGTATTTCACCAGGGTGGGGGCCACCCGCACCGGCTTGAGGACCTGGTTCTCCAACTCCCGCCCAAGGCCTTCGTCCATGCCCCTGATTTTTTCCAGGAACTTGGCCCATTCCTGCTGGTTGACGTCATAGGCAGGCTGATTGGCCGCCCGCTTCAGCGCCTCGCCCAAGCGGCGCACCTCGGCGTACTCGGACGAGAGCAGCCGCGCCACCTGCGCCTCCAGCGTGCGCGCGCTGACGATCTGCCCCAGCGAAGTGGTGGTGGCCAGCGGCAGCAGGTAGCGGGCCACGTCGAAGGCGCGCGCCCGCAGGGTGCGCTCGTACTGGTCCGGCTGCATGCCGGGCGGCCGCGGAGTCCGGTCGGCCAGACACCGCCATGCTCCTTCGCTCAGTGCCTCGTATTCGTGGATCAGCGTCTGGACGGCGTCGCGGTAGAGCTGCTCCAGCCCCGGGAACGCGGAAAGATCGGGGACAAAGCAGCCGCCGCGCTTGAAGTCCTGATAGCGGGTGGAGCGCTCCTGGCCGTCCCAGCGCTGCTCGTCGACCACGGCGATGGCGGCCAGCAACGACAGCCGCTCGATGGCCATGGCCAGGTGCGCCAGATCGGCGATGGAGCGGTGGCCGTACTGGAAGTAAAAAGTGTTGAGAAACGTTTCCGCCTTTTCCGCATTTATCTGGGCGAGTGATTCTTTCATCGACAGCGCCGAGCGCGAATAGCGGGCCATGGCGTAGGCCTGGACCTCGGGTTCTGCGCCATAGACGGCGTACACCTCGGGTTCAACGCTCGGCTGCCGCTGCTGCGGGCCGGGCGGATAGCGGTCGTCGTCAGCCATGCGGCGGCATACTAACCCGCCGCCAAGCCGGGCGCAACGCCCGCCCGAGCGCGAAAATTTCCCCCCCCGGGGTGCCTTTTGTAACTTGGCTGCGGGTGTGCACTTCGGGTATGTTGGTAGCTTAATCCTTGGTTAGAATCTTAATCCGCTGCCGGGACGCTTTCATGAGAAGGATGGGGCCAGTTCCTATAGCTGTCTTGCTATTGCTGCTGGGGTTACCCTTGGCCGCGCAGACCGGGATGCGGTCTGCCGATCCGGGAGGCTTCGGGGCTCCGGTTGTGTCCGCGTGGGATGATCCTTCTCCGCAAAGGGCGCCTGCGCCGCCCACGCCTGTTCTGAACCTGGACGTGCCCGCGGCCCGGCCCCGCATGGCGCCGGAACTGGCCTTGCACACCTACCTGCAGTTGGCGCAGCGGCAGTTGACCAACCTCGGCACCTACTCCGACCTCACCGTGATCGAGGCGGACCTGCCGGGCACGGCGCAGCACGGGCGCTACGAGCTGCGGCGCAGTTTTTCCGCGCCCAAATCGCTGGTGTTTGCGGCCATCCGCTTCGCCGGCGATGGTTTCGTCAAAACCAACATCATCGTCCGCCTGCTGCAGTCGGAAGTGGATCACGTGCAGAAGGGCGAGGGCCGCAACACGGCCATTACCGCCGACAATTACAAATTCAGTTTCAAGCGCGTCGACAGCATCGGCGATCAGCCGGTGTACGTGTACCAGCTCAAGCCGCGGCGGAAGCGCCCCGGGCTGTTCAAGGGCCGCATATACGTGGACGTGTTCACGGGCCGCTTGCGCCGCGCCGAAGGTGTGCTGGTCAAGTCGCCTTCCATCTTCGTCAAGCGGGTGGAGTTCGTGCAGGACTACGGCGAGGTTGCCGGTTTCAGCCTGCCGGTGCGCGTGCATTCAATCACCAAGACGCGCCTGTTCGGCCGGGCCGTGGTCGACATCACGCATAGCGCCTACCAGGCCGAGCCGCTGACCGAAAGGCAATCCGACGGCAGCTCCACGCCCGCCGCCGGTCCCAGTTCCAACTAGCGAAGATCAGTGCTGTTCCAGAGTTGGTGTATCCTTCCGGCCTTGAAAGGGCACGGCTTTCAGCCGTGCCGATAGTGGCAGGGGACAAGTGGCCTTTAGCCCCTGAGGCATTGTCCCCAGCGGCTAGAGCAAATCCAGGGTTGCTGTACCCGCATTCGTCGTCTTTGGTCCGCATTGCTGTCGAAAATCATACGGGGGCGATGCGGGGGCATTGCGGGGGGCGTACCGGAGAGCCTTCTGTCGGCAGTGGCCGGGTTTGGGGAGTAGGGGTCTTTCGACTCGGCGTCGGCAAAATCGGCCGACGCCTCGCTCAAGATGACAGCCCTGAATTTATTTTCATCAGCATGGGTGGGCCGCAGGCCCATGTGCGACTCAGGATGACACGATCAACTTCCTGCCTCACCCGGACCGGCTGGGAAGGAATAAACTAAGGGACGCTTGGGGTACAACAACTCTGGTTTTGTCGTAGCCGCTGATTTACGCAGATGGCCGCTGATTAACGAAGAAATCAGGGCGGCCCCTCGGGTCGCCCTGATTTTGTGCAGCCGAAATTCTTTTACTTGCCCGAACCCACCGCCATCTTCTTGACCATGGCGAGCACCAGCTTGCGGTCGCTGTCGTTCAGGCTGGAGGAATAGCGCCGGATTTGCGTCAGGAAACGGATCTCATCCTCGCTGAGCTGCGGCAGGGTCTTACCGCTGTCGTGCGCGTTATCGGCGAAGAACTGGGCCAGCGGTACTTCCATGGCATTAGCAATCTTGGCCAGGGTATCCAGCGAAGGGATGGTGTGGCCGTTCTCTACCCTTGAAAGATAGCAGCGCAACAGGCCGGTGCGCTTCTCGATGTCGCCCTGCGACATCCCCTTCTGCAAACGGAAATTCCGTATGGTTTCGCCGATATTCATGATGGCAGAACGAGCCTA
>Ga0315268_10005663_pt1 | contig 13382 bp, 11 predicted proteins | sample C1_top_MG_FD_204535 | JGI IMG/M metagenome (GOLD analysis project Ga0315268, IMG submission 204535) | Sediment microbial communities from Yellowstone Lake, YNP, Wyoming, USA - C1_top | ecosystem: Environmental > Aquatic > Freshwater > Lake > Sediment | place: USA: Wyoming | collected 2017-08-01 | reverse complement strand
TGATGACGTCCTCGAGGCCCTTCTCGTTGACCGAACTGCTGATCACCAACAGGGTCAGGCCGCTGGGGAACTCAGCGATCAGCGAGATGCACTCGGGCACGTCGCGCGGCTGGGTGCCGGGGGTGTTCTTGTCGGTGTTGATTTTCTTGGTGCCGATGGCGGCCACGCGCGACGGAAACTCCGGGCTGCCGGTGGCCAGCATCAGCGGGTGCAGCCGGTGCGGAAACAAGTCCCCCAGCAGGCCCGCGCAGTAGGGGTAATACTTGCGCCAGCGGAAGAAATGGTCGGCGTTGAAATCCACGCGGGTCTTGATGTTTGGGCCAAGCCACGTGTTCCAGTTAATGCTGTCGGCTTTCAAGTCAGGATCAATTGTGTAGTTCCACTCTCCCTTCTCGTTGTTCCGCATGTAGGAACCTTGCCCCAGCACCAGCGGGCCGAGCTTGCCGGCCTTGACCAGTTCCGCCGCCTTGAGCCACTTGGCGTCCGAACAGCCCTGCGCGCCGACTTGGAAAACCTTGCCCGCGCTCTTGACCGTGTCCCACACCTCGAAGGCCTCGCCCAGGTAGCGGGTCATTGGTTTCTCGGTATAGATGTGCTTGCCGGCCTTGAGGGCATCGAGGGTGACCCGCCCGTGCCAATGGTCCTGAGTGGCGCAGATCACTGCGTCAATGTCCTTCTGCTCGAGCAACTTGCGATAATCATCAAAGAGCTTGACCTCGCCGCCGATGATGGCCTTGGCGCTTTCCCGGCGCTTGGCCCACAAGTCGCACACGGCGGCCAGGGCCACGTTGTTCTTTTCGGCGTTTTCCTTCATCTTGGTGACGTGGAGGGTTCCCTGGGGGCCCACGCCGATGAAGCCCACGACGATGCGGTCGTTGGCGCCGATCACGCGCCCGCCCGAAGGCGCCTGGCCCTGGCCATAGACGGGGGTTTTGAATAGGTTCGCCGCCGCCACCGCCGCGGCGGCACTGGCAGTCTGCTTGAAAAAATCCCGGCGGGTTTCGGCGCCGGCCATTGGCTGAGTTCGGTTTTTGTCCATAAACTATGTTCGATCGCGTCGCAGTTTCGACGCAGCCTACCGCGTTTTCTTTCAACGTCAACGCTGAAAGGGGCCGAGGCGGCGCCCAAGGCGGATTCATGAAGCTGCGAAGCGCCGGCTCAACGGGGTAGTTGTGAATGCATCCGCGGCTGATTCGCTTTGTGCTGACAGCGCCCCTATCCCCTCCACTCGCGCAGGCGGTTCTGGGTTTGCTGGAGGATGGCCCTGACCAGCGCGGCGTTTTGCTCGACCTGGAAGTCGAACATCCCAACGCAGATAAAGTCGGCCCCGTTCTCGAAGGCGTATTTGAAGCCGGACTCGGGCCGGATGGCGCCCGCCGCCAGCACTTTGAAGGCGATCCAGGGCCGCGGCACCTCTTGCATGAACCTGATGGTTTTGTCCGGCTCCAGGTCCCAGTAGTTGTCGGCGGGGTTTTCGATCACGTCAGCCTGCTGGTCGGGCCGGCGGCAGGACCAGTAGTTGTTGTGGTGGAGGGTTTTGACGTAGAATTGGGCGCCCAAGTTCTGCTGCTCGGCGGCGGAGATGACCTCCAGCTTATGCGCGCCAATACCCGCCGCCACGCCCTGCGCCTTGATGAACTGCACGCACTTGGCCAGCAGTTCCAGCCGGCCGTCCTTGTAGAAGCGGTCGGATTTGACCCCTTGCACGTACACGCCAGCGGCGCCGAAGTCAATGGACTGCTTGAGATTGGTCTGCCAATCGTCCACCTCCGGATGGCCTTCGGCAATCCACTGGATTCTGCCGCCGCGCTCCTTCCAGTACCGGGCGAAGATGTCCATCGGCTTCTTGCGCGGGTCGGCGATGATGGTGTTGATGCCGAGCTCCTCCATCAACTGGAGGGTGTCCATGACCTTTTGCTCGGTGTTGTAGGCGCGCATGAGGGCGGGCACGTAATGGAGGTCGCGCGAGTGCGCCCAGCCGCTGATGAGGTTGCCGCCGGAAATCAGCCGGCTCACCGTGAGCTTGCCGAGCTTGCCGGTGGGCAACGTGCCTTTGGCGCCGGCCACCACGCGCCCGGCCCCAGGCGCCGCCGGCGGCTCGGCTGGCGCGCCCAAGCCGGCAGCCGGCGCGACGCCGGCGGCGCTGGCCGAGGCCAACAGGGAATCTTTGAAGAAACGGCGGCGGTTGAACTTGATACTCATAGGCACAAATGCTGTTGACAAATCACAACCGGCGCGTTGCCACCGGGGCCGCCCAAACCGCACCCTCGCCCGCCCCGGGACACGCGCCGGCCCAATCTAGGCGCCTGGGCTCAAAATGTCCATCCCGGCGCGCCACGCTCCCGAAACGGCTTGTTTCTGCTTGCCTTCTCGTGCGCTCAGGCGGAGATTAGACCCGTGACGAGCGTGAACTTGCCACCGTTGACCGCAGTGATTGAGCCCGGCGAAGACGGGTGGTTCGTGGCGACCTGCCCGGAGTTGGATGTGGTGAGCCAAGGCAGAACCTTGAAGGAGGCCGAGGCCATGATCCGCGAAGCCGTGGACCTGTTCCTGGAAACCGCCAGCCAAAAGGAAATCAAGCGACGCTTGGGCAGACGCAGAGTCGTGGTCAAACCTCTGGAGTTGGTCCATGCCTAAACTGCGGGTCCTGTCGGGCCCGGCAATCTGCGCCATCTTGATTGACCATGGCTTCGCGCCTGTGCGAGAGCGGGGTAGCCATCTGATTATGCAGCGGCGGCTTGCGACGGGCGACTCGGTTACTGTGGTCGTCCCCAATCACCGGGAAGTTGACCGACGCACGCTGTCCGGAATCATACGACAGAGTGGTTTGCCGCGCGCCTTGTTCACGAGTTGAGGGAGCGGCGATATGGTTCGGCCTCTCCGACACCCATGAGTCTTCGACCGTGCCATAGTGGGGAAACCGAGCCAACAGAACTGAAGCCCGCCCAAGCCATAGAGACCAAACCAAATGCACATCAAACCAGCCGCGACCTCGCGGCGTGAATTCCTCAAGACCAGCGGCCTCGCCGCCATAAGTGCGGCGGCGGGCCTGCCGCAACTGATAGCCAGCCGCGCACTGGCCGCGCCGGGCCGCCCCGGGGCGAATGGCCGGTTGGTCGTCGCCCACATCGGCGTCGGCGGCATGGGCATGACCCACTTGGCCAACATGCTCCGCTTCCAGAAAGAAGACAAGGTCCGCATCGCCGCCGTCTGCGACGCGGACGACAACCATCTTGAAGCCGCCGTGAACAACGCTGGCGCCGGCGTCAGGCCGTATCGTGACTACCGCTACATCCTGGAGCGCAAGGACATTGACGCCGTGCTGATCGCGACGCCCGACCACTGGCACGCTGTGCAGACCGTCCACGCCTGCCAGTCCGGCAAGCACGTCTATGTGGAGAAGCCGGCCTGCGTGACCATCGAGGAGGGCAGAGCGATGGTCGCCGCCGCCCGCGCCAACAGGGTCGCCGTTCAGGTGGGCGCCCAAGCGCGCACGGCCAAGGGCGGCTGGCACACCTGCCGGGCCATCCGCAACGGCATCGTCGGCAAGGTCAGCAAAGTCACCTGCTGGCACTACGCCAACCCGGTGGACGAGAAGCCAGTCCCCGACAGCGAACCGCCGGAAGGGCTGGATTGGGATTTGTGGCTCGGCCCGCTCCCGTGGCGGCCCTACAACCGGCGCTACCACCCGGCCAACTTTCGCTGGGTGCTGGAGTCGGGCGGCGGCCAAATCCGCGACCGCGGCGCCCACCAGTTCAGCACCGTCCTTTGGTGCATGGACGCCGACCAGCAGACCTCGTTCACGGTTGAGGCCAAGGGCACCCCGCCGCCCAAGGGCCTGTGGGATTGCCCGGTGGAGATGCAGGTGGTCTATGAGTTCAAGCACCCGGACTGGACCCTCGAGTGGGGCCAACCCGGCAACAAGGTCGGCCAGACGGAGTTTGGCAACGTTTTTTGGGGCGCGAAAGGCCACCTGGTCCTGGAGTGGGAAGGCGGCTACCGCCCGGCGAATCCCGAAGCGATCAATTTCAAGCTGCCCCCAGGCGGCAAGGAAGTGTACCGCACCGACGAGTACGAGGACTTCAACATGAACCACAAGGCCGACTGGTTCAAGGCCATCCGGGAAGGGCACTTGCGTCCGGCAGTGGACATTGAGATCGGCTACCGCACCGCCGCCCTGTGCATTCTGGGGAACCTCTCCTATATCCTTGGCCGCAAGCTGGTGTGGGATGGCAAGACAGAACGGGTGGTTGGCGACGAGCAAGCCAACCGCTTGCTGGCGCGGCCACAACGGTACCCGTACTGTCTGTGAACTGAACTGATAGGAAAGGCGATTTCAAAACCTCGTAGGAGCCGAGGTGACGAGGCTCAAACCGCAAGGAAATCAGAGACTCCTCACGTCGTCTCCTACACTTTTGAAAGAACCTCAGGAACTTGCTTTTTTGACGCCGGGCGGGTGAGGAAGGATTGGTTTTCGCGTTTGCGATTTTCGACCGTTCTGCCACTGGCCAGTGAGCCTACCTAAGGTAGCGCGGCGGCATCAAGGAATAAATTGATTCTTATTCGCGGTCGCTGGCGTCGTTGGGGTCTGGGCTGGGCCTGGAGAACGGAAGGGCGAGTTGGTCTCCGTTGGCCCAGGCGCGCCAAGCCAGTGGGCTGGCGGAGGATCGGCGGTGACGGGGCTGGGGTGCGTGGATGCGGCGGCTGCTTGCCTTGCCGGGCCAGTGTCATGGAGTGCGCCGGCAGAGCGAGGCGGCGGCGCTTTGGATTTGGCCTGGAGTTGGGGGCGAGTCGCACCTGCCGCCGTTTTTCGCTAACCTTCAGCGTCTTTCGGCTATTCATGGCAGAAAGGCTCTTGAGCGGAGCCCATACGCAATCTTGGGTCAAGACGGGAATGAACAGGCAAAGCCAGGAGGGCGCAAATCCCAAATCCCAAATCCCTTGCGTCTGAGTGCGATTCTGGCTAAATGAATGCCTGCCCGCGTGGGCGCGTCGGTTTTTTGCAGAGCGACTTTGGCAACTAAACAGCAGCGGCGTATGAGCAACCAGATGATGCAGACCTTGGTGAAATCGGTGATGAGCCTGGCGGTGGCTGGCTTTGGGCTGACGGCCTGGCCGGCGCCGGCCCCACAAGTGTTGGTGGTGTCGGTCACCAAAGGCTTCCGGCATGATGTCATCCCCACGGTGGACAAGCTGATGGGCGAACTGGCCCAAAAGTCCGGCAAGTTCACCGTGGATTACGTCACGAATGACGAGGAGATGAAGGCGAAGATGACCCCCGAAGCCCTCAAGAAATACGGCGCGGTGATCTTCAACAATACCACCGGCGACCTGCCGCTGCCTGACCGCGAGGGCTTCCTCGCCTGGCTCAAGTCCGGCAAGGGCTTTGTGGGCTTCCACGCGGCGACGGACACTTTCCCCGGCTTCCCGGCCTACGACGAGATGATTGGCGCGCACTTCAAGACCCACCATGAACAGGTCGAAGTGGAGGCCCTAAACCTGGACCCCAACCACCCGGCCACGCGCCATTTGCCGCCGGCGTTCAAAGTCCGGGACGAGATTTACCTGGTCAAGAACTTCAACCGCAGCCAAGTCCACGGGCTGCTCACCATGGACGTGCATCCCAACTACGGCCAACCCGGCGACTACGCGATTGCCTGGTGCAAGAGCTACGGCCAAGGCCGCGTTTTTTACACTTCCTTGGGCCACCGGGTGGACGTGGTGGAGCGGCCGGACATCCAGCAACATTACCTGGGCGGCATCCTTTGGGCGCTGGGCCTGGAAAAAGGCAGCGCCACGCCGCAGGCGGCGGCCATCGTGCTGCGGGACCCGGAGGCGCGGGAGGGCTTCCGCTGGCTCTTCAACTGCGAAGACCTGGCCGGCTGGCATCTGCGCGAGCCAAACGGCACGCCCAGTTGGAGCGTCAGGAACGGCACGCTGGTAAACACCGTGCCCCAAGGCGGCCACGGCACTGACTTGGTGACCGATGAGAAGTTTTTGAACTTCACGGTGCGCTACGATTACAAGGTCCCTAAAGAAAGCAACAGCGGCTTTTACCTGCGCGGTCGGTACGAGATTCAAATCCTGGACGACGGCGATTCCACCACGCCCTCGCCGAGCAGCAACGGCGCCATTTACGGCTTGGCGGCGCCGGCCAAGTTCGCCTCGCGCAAGGCGGATGAGTGGCAGGCGGTCGAAGCGACGCTGGTGGGCAACAAGGTCACGGTCATTCTCAACGGCGTGAAGATTCATGACAACGTGACGCTCGACCGAGCGACCGGCGGCCAACTTGACAACAACCTCGCCGAGCCCGGGCCGATCCTCCTCCAGGGCAACCACGGGAACGTGACCTTCCGGAACATCCGGATCAAAGCGTTGCCCTAATCAAGTGCGGAATGCGGAATGCGGAATGCGGAATGCAGAGTGCGGGATGCGGAATGCGGGGTGTGAAGCAGGCGCTGCTTGGCAGGCGGCGCCGCAGGTAGTGGTTTGATGAACATGAGACCAGACAATGTGACTGACCTGAACCGGCGCGACTTCTTGCGGGGCAGCTCCTTTGCCACCTTGATGGCGTTGATGGGGGGCGTGCCCATCAACGCCGCCGAAGACAAAAAGGAAGCGCAACCCGCCAATGCCGATGGCACGACCAATTACACCGGCGAGCGCATCCCGGTGAAGTTGGGCGTGGTTGGCTGCGGCCTGTGGGCGCGCGAAATCCTCAAGACCCTCTCGCTGTTGCCCCACGGCCCGGTGGTGGCGATCTGCGACACCTACGCCCCTTACTTGAAACGCGCCGGTGATCAACTCGCGCCCAAGGCGGAGCGGTTTGACGACTACCGCAAGCTGCTGGAAAACAAAGAAGTGCAAGGCGTCATCGTGGCCACCCCCTCGCACCTGCACAAGGACATCGTCCTGGCGGCCCTGGCGGCGGGCAAACACGTCTATTGCGAAGCCCCGATGGCCACCACCATCGAGGACGCCCGCGCCATCGCCAAGGCGGCCAATGCGGCCTTCAAGCTCAACTTCCAGGTCGGCCTCCAAAACCGCGCCGACAAGCAGCTACTGAACCTGTGCAACTTCATCCGCACTGGCGTGCTGGGCCGAGTGGTCAAGGGCCGCGCCCAGTTTCACAACAAGACGAGCTGGCGCTTCAGCTCCCCCAACCCCGAACGCGAGAAGGAGATCAACTGGCGCTTGAGCAAAGAGTTGTCCTTGGGCCTGGTTGGCGAGCGCGGCATCCACCAGGTGGACGTTGCCAGTTGGTATCTGTTGGCGCGGCCGCTCTCGGTCACGGGCTTTGGCGCCCTCATCCAGTGGAAGGACGGCCGCGACGTGCCGGATACCGTTGAGGCGGTGTTTGAGTATCCGGGCGGCGTCTGCGTAAGCTACGAGAGCACCCTGGGCAATTCTTTCGACGCCGAGTCGGCCATGTTCTACGGCACCGATTGCGCCATCATGATGCGCGACCGGCGGGCGTGGATGTTCAAGGAAGTGGATGCGCCGCTGCTGGGCTGGGAGGTGTATGCCAAGAAGGACGCCTTTTACAAAGAAAGCGGCATCGTCCTGGGCGCCGGGGCCACCAAACAGGAGGCCCAGAAAGCCAAACCCACTCAGGAAGTCGTGGATGAGAAGAGCGCCTTGCAGTACGCGCTGGAGTCCTTCCTCCACAACTCCAACCTGATCGGCTCCGGCGTGGAGGACTTCGCGGCCGCCTTCGACATCAAGGACACCGCCGCCCTCAAAGAGTACCTCGCCGGCCTGGAGAAGAACCGCCTGCCGGCCGCCGGCTACCAGGACGGCTACGAAGCCGCCGTCACGGTCATCAAGGCCAATGAGGCCATCGTCAAAGGGCAGAAGATCGCTTTCCAGAAGGAGTGGTTTGAACTCAGTTAGTGGTTTGAATCCGTTATCATAGGACAACATCTAATCTTGCAGCGAGAGTGAATATGAAGACGAACCTGAGCAAGTGGAGTTTGAGCATCCTCGGCGCGCTGGCCTTGGCTGGCCCAGCCCAAGCCGCCGACGACCTGCTGGCGTACGGCTCCCGCCAGCCAACCAAAGTCACCATCGAAGGCACTTCGACCATCCACGACTGGAAGGTCATCGGCAACATCGTCATCGGCAGCTTCGACGTTGAGCCGGCCTTCCAGAGCGACAAGAGCCTCAAGTCAGCCGCCAGCCTGCAAGGCAAGGGCAAGTGCCCCCGCGTTCAGATTTCCATCCCCGTGCGCTCCTTGCACAGCACGGTGGCCATCGGCGCCGACACGATGGACGCGATCATGCAGGAAGCGATGCGCATGACCAACAGCCCGCGCATCATCTATAAGCTCACGGAGATGACGGTCAACGGGGCCGTGCCGGAGGCAGGCACGCCGGTGAAGTTCGATACCAAGGGTGAGTTGGCCGTCTCAGGCGTCACCAACAAGATTGACATGCAGGTGACCATGGTCCGCTTGGACAACGACCAGCTCAAGTTCACTGGCAGCAAGGTGCTCAAGATGACCGATTTCAAGATTCAGCCGCCCTCGCCCAAGCTCAGCGGCGGCATGATCAAGACCGGCGACGAGGTCACTGTGAGCTTTGAGTGGCTAGTTGGGCTGAAGAAGCCCGAGAAGTAGCGCGCCTGGGTAGTGGAACCTCCTGTCCCCCATCGGGGGAGAGGAAAGGTGAGGGGGCAATGAAAGCACTGCTCAGTTCTCCGCCCATGGCGCAGGAGCCGCCCCCCTCACCCGTACCCTCTCCCCCGATGGGGGAGAGGGGGCGTCAGCAGCCAACCGCCGCGGCCTATGGCCTGATGGCGCGGTAGAAAGCGGCGGCCCCAGAGAGGGCCTCAGTGACCGTGCTGTTGTCTAACGAGCCGGGCACGTCCTGCCAGTTTGGACTGGCCAGGGTGGGTGTCTTCTGGAGTTTGATGCCGGCGCCCCCGTTCCAGGTGATGATCACGTTGCCGCCCGCCACGGTGATGCTGCTGAGCTTGATGAGCGTGGGCGTGGGCGCCGCCACGGTGGTGGTAATGGACAGGTCATCGAACCAGTGGTTGTCGTTGAGGCCGCCGGTGCGTGCCGACAGGGCGAAACGGCCAGGGGTAGGTTGGTAGCAGGCCAGGTGCTCATATACCTTGATGGCGTTGTACGTCAGGTCCAGGTAGCCTTCCTCGTCCACCTCGATCACCACGTCCACAAAGGCCTCGCCGGTCTCCAGGAAATCGGCGCGGGTCGAGGCCAGGGTGACGCGGCCGTACTTGACATCAATCGCCGGCGCCTCGTAAACGCCATTGTCGTAAGTGTCAAAGCAGATAGACAGCCCGCTGCCGTCGCCTTCCTCGCCCATGGCAAAATTGGCGTTCGGCAGATTCGTCGCGAAGTTGAAGCTCCAACCGTCCGCCGGCGGGGTGGTTCCCCCGCCCACCAGGGCCTTGAAAGTGGCGGTGAAACTGGTCACCACTCTGTTAGTGTTGAAGTCCAGAATGATGCAGGTGCCCGCCTGGGAATTGGCGTTCGTGGTGAGCCGCAGCAGGCCCTGAGTGACCGCCGCATTGCCGTAAAGCGAAACGCGCGTTGGCCGCGTAGTGAAGTCGCTGGCAAAGCTCCCACCCGGCACCGAAGGCACGCCAGTGACGAATTGCCATTCACGCGACTGCTCAAACGCCGGCGTGGCGTTGTCCGCGAACGCTAGCTTGAGGGTGTTCGTGGAGAGTTCCGGCAGCGCCACCGCGTGCGCGTAGGTGATTGTGGTCAGATCGGCAACCTTGCTGACTTGTGGCGTGACTTGGCTGCCGTTGAGGTAGAGCTTGACCGTGCCGGTGGCCACTTTGCTCTGGTCGTCCTTGAGCACGATGGTGACCTTGGGTTTGAGACTCACGCCGGTTTTGCCGGGCGACGGCGTGGCCGACAGGAGGTACGGCGGGGCCGGGGAGGCAGCCACTCGCTCGCGCCAAGCCTTGACCGGGGCGTCACTGCTGCGGTCGTTGATCAGCACCTTGGTGCCGTCAGAGGCGATGGAAAAGAACTCCACGTTGGCCCCGCCGGCGTTTTCAAACCAAACCAGTCGGAACGGATAGGCGCCTGCCTTCTCGACGATGAAGGAGAAAAGGCTGTCGGAAGCGCCGCGCGCGCCATCGAAAGCGCCCAGCACCATTGCCTCCATCGGGTCACGCACGGGCAAGCCGACTTTCAGTTGAAAACCGTCGTCGCTGTTGACGCCGAACTTGTAGTAGCCGGGCGCCAGCTCAAGGTAGGTGAGGATTTCAGCGGCGAAGTTGTCCGCGTGCAGGCCGGTGCCGGGAATGCCTGGGACCAATTCGTCGGTCGTGAAGTTGCCGCTCCCACCCTGGACCTCATCGTAGTTAATCACGTCTTCGTCCACGAAGTAGCCGTCGGCGCCGGCGTAGGTGAGGTCGGCCTCGTTGGCGTAAGGCTGGCCGGCAGCGAAATCAATCAGCGTGCCGGCTAACTGGGCCTCGGCGCGGGCAATGGACGCGGACAATAGAGCGTCATAGCGCGCCTGAACGACACGCACCCTGAAGCCCGGGGCGTCCGGCTTGACCGCTGACAACGGCACGGCGAACTTGGCCGGAACCGTCGGGTAGTTCTCCACCACAAAACTGAACTGCTCGGATTTGGTGGCCGGCGTGGGGCTCAGGTCGGCGAAAGTGATCTTGTAAGTGTTGGTGGAGCCCGGGGGCAGCAGGCCCGGCGGGTCATAACTCACCGTGGTGACCACGTCCACTTTGTCGAGCTGCGGGGCCACGCTGGCGCCGTTGAATTCCAGCCGAACCGACGCGGGGTCCACCGCCGTGTCCCAGTCCTCCAGCTCAATCTTGACCACCGCGTCGCCGAAGACATTGACGCCGGTCGGCGAAGCGGACCTGATGTCCGGCGTGCTTAGGACCGTGGTCTCGATACTGAGGTCGTCCATCCAATGCTCGTCGTATAAACCGCCGGTGCGGGCGCCAAAGCCGAACCGCCCGCTGATCGGCTTCATGCACTGCACGTTAGTGAGTAAGACTAGAGTACGATAAACGAGGTCGAGCCGGCCGTTCTCGTCGACGTGAATCCTGACCGGCACGTAGGCGGCGCCGGTGACCAGGCCGCCGTACCTTCTGGTGACGATGTTGGTGCCCCCAAAACGCACGTCAACCGCCGGCGCTTCGCCCCCACCATTGTCGTAGGTGTCGAGACAGATGGTCAGCCCGGTGCCGGCGCCCTCCTCCCCGAACGCCGCGTCGGGCAGGTCATTGGCGAAATTGAAGCTGAAGCCGTCGGCCGGCGTGGCCGTGCCGCCGCCGATGTGGAGCCTGAAGTTCACCGTGAAGCCGGCCACTTTGCGGCCAGGGTCCAGTTCATCCACGATGAATGAACCCATCTGGCTAAAGTCCGCGATGGTTAGTTTCAGCACCCCATCCTCAGCGAGCGCGGTGCCGTAAGTGTTGGCGCCTGCCGGCGTCCAGGTAAAGTCTTCGGTGTAGCTGGCGGCGCGGGCCGGAGTCACCGCGATTCCGGTGGCGAGGCACAGCAGGCACAGCTTGGACAGGCCCGGCTGAGTGGGGACTGGCGGACGAACTTGAGGTGATTTCTTCCCGTTCATGGCAGTTGTCGGTTCGTACCACGCTCACCGCCTCACTGAACACAAAGGCGCGAAGCGATGGCCAAGTTCATTGGCCCTATTGTGGGCCGCCCGCATGCGCCGCGCAAGCAGATTCGCGGCGCTTGCTTCGCCGGCCGCACGGGTTCAACATCGGGCTGTTGAGCAGTCGTTAGCAGAAAGCGATTCCGCCGCCCGATGAACAGAGATAACCAGAAGGAGCTGCCATGCCTATTGCCACTATGAATCGCCGCCGGTTTCTTGAAGTCACGGCCGGGACTGCCGCGCTGGGCTTTGCCGGCCTGCGCGCCGCCGGCAAGGAATTGCCCGTGCCCACGGCCGCGAAGCTCCCCCGCTGGCGCGGCTTCAACCTGCTGGAGAAATTCACCGCCGGGCGCGACCGGCCGTTTGTCGAGACGGACTTCGCGTGGATGCAGGAGTGGGGATTCGATTTCGTGCGCCTGCCGATGTCCTACCTGTGCTGGGTGGAAGCCAATGACTGGCTCAAGCTGCGGGAGGAAGTCCTCAGGCAGGTTGACCAAGCGATTGAGTTCGGCCGCCAATACGGCATCCACGTGAACCTCAACTTCCACCGCGCCCCTGGTTACTGCGTCAATCCGCCCAAGGAACCACTGAGCCTGTGGGAGGATGAGCCAGCCCTGGCAGCCTGCGCGTTTCACTGGGCGCACTTTGCCAAACGCTGCCGCGGCATCCCCAACCGCCAGTTGAGCTTTGATCTGCTGAATGAACCCGGCGACCTGGCCGAGAGCACTTACGTGCGTGTTGTCAAGCGCCTCGTCGAAGCCATCCGGGCCGAGGACCCCGACCGGCTGATCATCGCCGATGGGCTGCGCTGGGGCACGCGCCCGGTGCCGGGCCTGGTTGGGCTGGGCATTGCCCAAAGCACGCGCGGCTATCAGCCCACCCGCATCAGCCACTACAAGGCCTCCTGGATGCGCGGTTCGGACCAGTGGCCCGAACCGACCTGGCCGCTCAAGATCAGCGAGCAAGACGTTTGGGACCGGGAGCGTCTGCGCCGCGAGAACATTGAGCCGTGGCGCAAGCTAGCCCAGCAAGGCGTGGGGGTGCACGTGGGCGAAGGCGGGGCTTACCAGCACACGCCACACAAGGTGGTGCTGGCCTGGCTGCAGGATTGCCTGGAATTATGGCAAGAGCAGGGCTGGGGCTGGGCGTTGTGGAACTTGCGCGGCTCCTTCGGCATCCTCGACAGCAACCGCAAGGACGTGACCTACGACGATTTCCACGGGCACAAATTGGACCGTGAGCTGCTGGAGTTGCTGCGCGCCCGCTGACTTGCTGATTTCTTAATTCATCTTTGAGCTGCGGACACTGGCCTGGACGCCGAACGCCGCTCAGAGGGTAATCACCTTGTTGGCGTGCCATTGGGCGGTGACAATGTCGTGCATGCCGCCCACCACGCCCACTTTCACCCGCTCAACCAGGCCATAGTGCCGCAGGCAGGTGACGCAGGAGATGAGCGCAACGCCCCGCGACTCCAGTTGCTTGAGCAAGTCTAGAACCGGGGAGCCCTCAACCACCAGCTTCACCCCCTCGGCGTAGAAACAGATCGCCTTGGGGGACAGGTTGTCCTCGATGAGAATCCCAAGATAGAGGCGAATGAGTTTGTGGCGCAAGGCCGCTTCGGCACTGCCCATGCCGTCGCAGGTGACCAAGATGACCGTTGAAGGAGAGTTGATGGTTGATGGTTGATGGTTGATTGAGGAACGTGGCTCGGAAAGTGAGTCCATGTTTGCAGGTCCGGGTTGAGAGACACCGAG
>Ga0315268_10005662_pt1 | contig 13382 bp, 13 predicted proteins | sample C1_top_MG_FD_204535 | JGI IMG/M metagenome (GOLD analysis project Ga0315268, IMG submission 204535) | Sediment microbial communities from Yellowstone Lake, YNP, Wyoming, USA - C1_top | ecosystem: Environmental > Aquatic > Freshwater > Lake > Sediment | place: USA: Wyoming | collected 2017-08-01 | reverse complement strand
CAGCAGTGGCCGCGAGCACAGGCGAATCGGCTTCTCCCTTGGACAGCTGCGCCCTCTTCAATGGAGTCGGTTGGGAGGACATGACTGCGGAATGCTACAGTCAGGGTGGAACCCCATTCCCGTTGCTCATAGCCCCGGGCGACTATGCGTATTTCGGGAGCAGTGATCGGTTCAACAAGCTCTACTTCAATCTCGCACAGCCCGGTGAGTACGTGGGTCTATCTTGGGAATACTCCAAGGGTTCCGGTGAGTGGCGTAGGCTTCAAAATGATACCAACGTAATCGATGTTGATTCGGTAGAAATGCCATTCTATGCATTGTCAGACGGGTCCAGTGGTCTTAGAAGAAATGGGACGTTTGCGTTCGCTCCCACACCTGATTGGAAACCGGACAGTGTCGCTACGTTCGGCGCAAAGTATTGGATACGCGTGAGCGCAGCTCAGGTCGTCAGAACATCATTAGCGTACCGGGTCCTGGAGACCCCCCCTTACGTGGGTGTTGCACCGGGCGCCTCTATCGTCGCAGTGAAAGTCAAGGACGGAGCGCAGGATCATGTATTGGACGGGATAACCTACGTTGTGAAAAAAGCTCGCGAACTTGGAATGCCAGTCGTCATCAATCACAGTATGGGCGATTCTTTGGGTTCTCATGATGGAAATGAACCGTTGGAAATCGCTTTGACAGACATGAGCAAGGACGGCGTGCCTATCGTCGTCTCGGCTGGCAATTCTCGGACCCTAGATCTTCATGCGAGAGGCAGGCTTTCGAGTGGGCAGACTGCCGTCGTGAACTGGTCGAACGAAGAATCTCGAACGAAGAACTACATTGATCTATGGTACTCAAGGTCCGACTCACTCGCCGTCTCGGTGAGGACACCGTCGGGCGAGTTCGTGTATGGCCCAACTTCAGAAAGGGGTGTCGATACGAAAGATGGCAATGTCCTAATTCTCACAGATGAATTCCAATACGGAAAAGAATTGTGGATCGAAATCTCATCCCGTCCAGGTGAACGGCTTCAGATGTCTCCATGGTCCTTTATCCTCTCCGCGAATCAGATAGTCGACGGCAATTGGGACGCTTGGGTCGAACCGGGCCGTTTTACTTCAGGCGGAGCGAACTATGCGATCGATCCGAGTGACACGATCGACTTCCCGGGAACGGCAGATGGTGTTATCACTGTCGGATCATACGTGACGAGGCTTCAGTGGAGATCAGGCTGCACAGAATGCATACTGTCCTCGATGTCGGCTGGAAAATTCGGTGTATGGACAGCTACCTGGCCAGCGCCCAGCGTGGGCGCTATCGCGAATTCATCAAGCATGGGACCGACTCGCGACGGCAGAACAAAACCCGAGATCGTGGCCCCCGGCGCATTTATACTCAGTGCAAGGGCGTCCACAAGGGCTCCCAAACTATCAGACCCCGACAACTTTCACCAACGATGGGACGGAACAAGCTTCGCTGCCCCACACGTGGCTGGCGCAATTGCTCTGATGTTGGAAATGAACCCGTATCTCTTTCCCGATCAGATCAAGACCATACTCACCCAAGATGCGAGGTGGGATGGATTCACGGGCAGGATAGGTCGAGAAACTGGATCTAATCTTTGGGGGTGGGGAAAGGTGAACGCGTTTGAATCCACCCTAGATGCCCCAACGCTTTACGCGGTGAGATTGAACTTCAAGCCCATCCAAGGGAGTTTGAGCACGAACGTGAATCTCGATGGCGAAAACGTATTCCCCGTTCCTCTGAACTCGACAAAGCCAGTGGTTCTCGAATTCATAAGCGGAGAGGCACACACGCTCAAACTGAACCCTGAGACAATTCAGGTCTCTCCTTCAGTGAGGTATGTTGTCGGTAATACGACTTGGAAATTTTCATCAGGAGGAGTGAGAAGTGTCGAATACCGTCTGCAATACTTCCTAGAAGTTGCATCGCCGTATGGGAACACCACTGGAACAGGATGGTACGACGAGAATACAACCGCAGTAGCCAATGTCTTCCCACTGGAAGTGGCGAATTACGACTTCCAAGGATGGGCTGGGTCAATCACGTCTGCGTCCCCGACAATAGAGGTTCTAATGAATTCGGAGAAACACTTAGTGGCCCTATGGAGGGAAAGAGATTTGGCTACATCGCCAACTCTAGGTACTTTTCTAATCGCAGCACTGGTCGTCATTGGAATTGTTTCGGCGGCGATGCTGTTCAGGACCAGACGTGTTCGTCTGGTTATTGGAGGCGACTCTGCACGTCGACTTCGCCGACTCCTTTTCGGATCCTGACGGCGACACCGCGCTTGAAGCGAGTCATCTCATGTCCCGCTAGCACTGTGCGTCCCACTGCAAGCAGCGATCCGTTTGGGTCAACCACTATTGCTTCCTCGGCTGGACGCAACTCCTCGTCGGCCTGTGCCACATGCTTGGCGAACAAGTCCCCCCCTGATCGTATGAACTCTATCACTTCGCTGTTTGCGACGACAAGGTTTGGGGGATTCTTGGTTTTGGCCAGGATGAGTTCGGCACCGTGTAGAGTAAGGGCGAGAAACCCATCCTTCGGTCGGAGTGTGGCGACAAGCTGGTTCTTCGAGTAGATGTGTCTGATCCTGCCTGTTCGCGCCGAACGGGCGATCGTGGTTCCCCTTCCGAAGAGAGCCCACCCGACGCTTTCGCCGAACTGGTAGCTGGCTACTCCTCTTAGCTTCCTAATCTCGGCCGATGTCGCAGCTATCAAACCGCTTCACGGCCCCTGTTCCGAGCAACTGATTTAAGCTTCGACTCGACGCCAGCCCTCTGGAAGCCCAGTTCTTGAACTGCGACATCTGCGGAAGAGAGATCCTCGGTCAACCTTTCAAGGTCAGAGTCGAAGGAGCAAAAATGCTCGTCTGTGGCCGCTGCAGAAATCTGGGCAAACCGTACGGAGATGAACCCGCACCGAAGCGATCCATGATACGACCAACTCCCTCAAGCAGAATCCTGCGGAGAAGAACTCCAGAACTGCCCCGAGGAATGGAAGAACTTGACATCGCAGAGGATTACCCACAAAGAGTCCGAAAGCAGAGAATGCAGCTAGGACTTTCACAAGAGGCACTCGCCCAACGAGTCAAAGAAAAACTGTCAGTAATACAGAAGATCGAGACTGGCAAAATGGCTCCCGACACCAAGCTATGCAAAGAGCTAGAGCACGAACTCAGAATCAAACTACTGGTGCCGCGAAAAGACACGACAGACGTGCCGAAGGAGTCACCGCCCGCCGAACTCACGCTGGGCGACATCATTCGAATCAAAAATAGATCAAAGTCGGGCGTGCAAGCTTAGGCCTTCAGCACCTTCTTCCCGTGTTCAGCGGGAACGATTCGGAGTGCGGCATTGGAAAACTCACGTTCCAAGCCGCGGTGTTCGAACATCCAGTCGAGGAAAACCCCCAACGCGCTGACCTCGCTGATAGGCTGATTTGTGATGGCAACGTTCCAGTCAGCCATGTGATAAAGCTCGCCTGGGACTTTCTCTGCACCAACCACGACGAGCAGATCTCCGCTCCATCCTCTTATTGCTCCCATTACGCGGGGTAGCGGCATGCCATACGCAGTGAGGTGAACCACTTTCCCACCTGCCCTCTGGAACTGAACCACGCTCTCCCTCCAAGACTTGCCCGTCTCAATTGTGAAACTTCCACCGAACTGCTTCGTCACTCTACTAACCGTGTCGACTAGACGCCTATCTCGGCCACCGGCTACAATGATACCATCGGCACCCAGAGCACGCGCCGTCAAGCAGACATGAGTTGTCACGCGGAGATCGCGCTGAAGTCGGTGACCGATCCGCAGAACCACGAGTCGGCGATTGCCTGAGGCCGCGGCATTGTTCATTATGACCGAACTTAGCGCGTCTTGATTATCAAATAGATACCGATCAGAAAGATCACGGTTCCAACCAGCTCTATCACGCCAACCCTGAAGTAAGTCGCGGGAGAAACCCCGCCCTGCGTCACGAACAGCGACCCCGAGATATCAACCATGGCCCCAGAAAAAAACAAGACAAACCCTAGGGTGGCCAAGGTTTCTTTCAATTCTAAGTCCCGCGAACGCTTACAGCCGGAAGGACTCTATAAAAGAGTTGCTTACAGCGGATTCGATTTCCCGACACTCAACAAAGGATTAATGCGAAGCAGGATTCTACTGATCCACTAGGTCTGAGGGCCGAACCTTGTCCGTGCTTGACGAGGAACTCATCAAAGTCGCCAACCTCTTTGGAGGCGAAGAAGCCGTCGCGGTCGTGAGAAGCCTCAAAAAGATCGGTGAGGCTACCGACGAAATAATCGCCAACGACCTCAAAGCCGAAAAGGAAGTCCGACTGAACAACGTTCGAAAGATACTCTACAAGCTTTATGATCACGGCCTTGTGTCATGCACCCGTGTCAGAGACGAGAAAACTGGATGGTTCATCTTCTATTGGCGCCTGCAACCGGACCAACTTGATGCTTTCATAAGGAGTCGTAAGAAGCGAGCTCTGGACAAGCTGAAACAGCGACTTGACTTTGAGCGAGATCACACATTCTTCACCTGCAAAACCGACCCAGATGTACGCGTGACTTTCGAGGAGGCGATGGAAAGCTCCTTCAAGTGCGGCAAATGCGGCAACCAGCTTGCAAGCTCTGAAAACTCTGAGGTCGTCTCAGTCCTTGAGGCTCGCGTCGAAAGATTGGAGGCAGAACTTAGCCGTTAACGCTGACAAAGATGAACCTAACCCTCCTTCAGAGACCCGCACGCACGCCGATCGACGATTTCAGGATCCAACTGCAGAAAGAGTGTTCCCTGCTCGAGAGCGGACTCTCAGCACAGGCCAAGATCTCTGGTTTCTCCCAAGGAGGTTGGGTCCAAGTCGAGGTTACTGGTGAGGATCACGAGATTCTCGAAGAGTTGATTTCGAGGCGATTCGCTCTCGCGACTACAAACCTGTCCCAAGTCGAGCTCTTCGGCAGTTACCCGGGCCTCGTCGCCTCGCGCTACAACGACCGCCTAGATGTCGACGTGGGTGTGGAGATGCCGGTACCTGTGAGAGTTCACATCGGTGTTGGTGCGATGCGAAGTCAGCTTTGTGACGGCAGGCAACTGTCCGTGGCGGAGCTCACGGACTGTTACTGTTTGCATCCGGAAACGAAGATCGTAGTCCGCATATCAGGCCTGAATACGCGTTCAAGATCAATTGAGGGATGGTTCGCGGACGGCCAAATCAAGTCTCTTTCGGAAGATGTAGCCCTAGGACTTCAATGCGTCAAGTTATACGACTGCACTCGGCTGCAGGTCGAAAATGCCGTCAAAAGGGCGAATCTCGAACGGTACATAGTCACGATTGATAGTCCGACTGTAACGACGCATTCAGTTGTGTGTAAACTTGGGACAGATGCGGTCGGACTAATCCCAAGACTTGGCTCAGTTTTGCGTAAGAGCCGATTGGAACCATTCATCCCGAGCCGCGTCACATCGAGATGCAGAGAATGGTGATCGCCAAAGGAGCACGAACCGAGTGGAGACTAATCAGGCTAAGTCATCCTTCGGTTTTTCAAAACCTGGCACTTGAGGAAGCGCTGGCTCGTTCAAGCGCGTCCACACCGTTTGTTCCAGTCATTAGGCTGTGGAGAAACCCTCCGTCCGTGATAGTCGGACGGTTCCAAGACGTTGCAGCGGAGGTTGACGTTGATTACTGCGAGAGAAGCCGGATAGCCATCGCTAGACGGTTCACAGGTGGCGGCGCGGTCTTCCATGATTACGGAAGCTTGAACATCACTATCGTTATGCCTCGGTCCGAACCCTTCAGCATCAAAGAGCTCTACGAACGGAACGCCGCCTTGATCATCGACGTCCTCGCGCATAGAGGCGTGAAAGGAGAATTCGTACCTCCAAACTCGATCTACGTAAATGCGAAGAAAATTTCGGGAGCAGCGGCAGCCGTAAGTCGCTCCTATGTCTTCTGGCACGCGTCGCTATTAGTATCAACCGATACACTGAAACTGAAACACGCCCTTGCGCCAAGTTCCGGCTTCAAACGCACCAACTCGATTCGAAGCCGGTGGCACCCTGTAACAACATTGACCCAGACTTTGGGAGAACCAGTGGATGACGACCTCGAGGAAGAACTCCTCAAGTCATGCTCTATGATGTTCGGATCAAGGATGGAACAAAGCGAGCTCCTTGATCACGAGATTCGACAGATGGAGCAGCTGTACGAAGAGAAGTACTCGTTGCGTGACTGGAATTGGAACCAACATTGGAGCCGCGGGTTGGGGAGAAAAGTCGAGAGAGCTCACACGACTATTGCAGTGTGAGTTCTCTCGACACCCTTCACAGATTGAATCTTCTTGATTACCAGCTCGGACAGAGACTCCATGTCTGAGAGGACAAGGTACGCTATGACATCATAGACGCCAGTAACGGCGTGGACCATTCTCACTCCTCTCACGTTACCAATTGCTTTCGCAACCGCGCGAGATCTTCCGAGCTGGGCTTGAACCAGCACATACGCCTTGACAGCCATGCCCTGCACCAGAGCTTCTAGGTCAGCTGGCGAGCTTACTAAAAAGCTAGCCTAATCGGCAATCAAGCCTGAATACTCAGCGAACCCCACTAGCCAAGAAGCTAGCGACCTCATTCCGGGCTACTTGGTAAGTTGGAGTCTGAAGGTCAGTTGTGGTTACGAGCGACGCGTAGCTGACTGGGTTCCTGGTGCAGTCTGCGTGCCCGCGCTAAGTAAACCAAAAATAGCAATGAAGCGGGGTTCCTATACGGTCACGTTGAGACAAAGCGCTATGCCAAAACTGGCGATTCTCACACTCGCCTTGGTCGTTGGATTATTCTTCTTGTCGGGTCAGACGAGTCAGGTTGCGGCTTATTCGTCTACACCGCAAGGGAACACTTGCTATGGGTACTATTACGGGTACTACAATTACTCATACTATTGGTGGTACTACGGGTATTACCCCTACAACTATTACTATTATCCGTACTACAGCTGCTATTACTACTACGGCGGTTACTACTACTATTACCCGTACTCGTATTCTTACTATTCGACACCCTCGAAGTATGAGTTGACTGTGGCGACAGATCCGGCGGAGGTGGGCGGCGGCACTGGCAGTGGAACCTACACTTCAGGCTCAACCGCATCATTCTCTGTCTCCACCAGCATCGTCCAGACCTCCCCGAATACGCGATACGTGTTCTCCCACTGGACCGGGGATTATTCTGGTGTAGGAACCAGTGGCTCAATCACTATGAACTCAGCCAAGAAAGTGGTCGCGGTTTACCAACTACAATACTATCTTGACGTCAGTGCGCAACCGCAGACCGCTCCTCTGCCTCAGGGTGAGGGCTGGTACAATGCGGGTGACTCGACCGCGTTGACGGTTTCGGGGCAAATACTCGATAGTCAAGACGGAGGTCGGTTAGTCTTCCAAGGTTGGAATATGGACGGACAGAACCTACAGGGCGGGGTATCGTTTCCAGTGAAGATGGATACTCCACATACTGTTGTTGCTCAGTACAAGCAGCAGTATTACCTGAAAGTCCTCGCGGACCAAGGAACTCCCTATGGAGAAGGATGGTACGATGAAGGGACCACAGCCCAGATCTACGCATCAACTCCTCCGAGCACGACATGGGGCGTAAGCTGGGTGTTCAACGGTTGGCAAGGAGGCGCAGAATCGAACAGCCAAACGTCATCGGTGCTGATGGATAGTCCAAAGACGGTCGTAGCATCGTGGCGATCTGACCCAACGCTGCTGAACATGACGATAATCGCGGCTGTTGCCGCAACGATTCTAGTGGTTGTGGCGATCGTGGCCTTTCTTGCCTTGGGTCGCAGGAGAAATCCCCCGTACAAGTATCTCACGCAGTATCAGCAGCCATCCCTTACTCCTGTAGCTTCCTCAGGCGCTACGTCCATGCAGGAGACAAAGCCGAAACCGTTTCCCAAGAAGAAAGCCGTCCCTGAGTCACACGAACCCGACGAATCCAACAACCAGTAGATTCCAGAATGCAGGCAGTTCGTCCTGCCTGGAACATCTCTGCCTCGCAAATTTGTGACTCCTACAGCTGTAGGGCACGTTATAATGCAGTTCCGCAGAGCTGAGTCTGTCGTGGTCACTATTGGATATCGGAGAGGTTCGACGGCAGATTCCACTTCTCGCCAAAACAGTTTACCTTGACAGTGCTGGAGCAGGCCCGCCTCCTCGCGTGGTAGTCGAATGCATGCAATCCTTCCTTCAACAGTGGAGGGACAATGGTGAGAAGTGGGATGAATGGCTGTTTGAGATCGTCAAAGCCCGCAGATCCTTTGCGAAACTGATTGGCGCCGAGCTTCAGGAGATTGCGTGTATCCCGAACGTGACGTCGGCTTTGGCCGCGATAGCCACCGCGATCAAAGGACCTCGTCAGCGGAACGTTATCCTAAGTGAGTTGAATTTCCCGACAAACGTCTACATGTGGCATTCAATGCGGCGGAAAGGACTCATCTCTGAAGTTCGTGTTCTCAAGGCGAAGAGCGGCTATGTCCCACTCTCAGATTTCGAGAAAGCAATTGACGATACAACAGCCGCAGTCTCTATCGACTACATCTCGTGGATCAACGGAAGTAGAGAGAACATCGCGGAGATCACCAAGATGGCTCATGAGCACGGTGCCTTGATGTTGGTAGATGCTTTCCATGCAGTTGGTGCGATACCGGTCGATGTCCGGAAGCTCGGGGTCGACGTGCTGACGTGTGGGACTTACAAATGGTTGATGGGCCCTCACGGAGCCGCGTTTCTGTACGTGAATCAGGAGACACTGGAGAAACTTGAGCCAGCCATAGTTGGGTGGCACGGAATAGCGGATTCGGTGATCGCGAGAGCAACTCATAAAGAAGACGTGTTTGGGAAGCCCTTCGACCTGACAGACGTGGAACCAGCAGACGATGCGACCCGCTTTGAATGGGGAACGTGGGCTGTCGTCTCAGTTATTGGATCCAATGAAGCTATGCAATTCGCACTGAAGTACTCGCCAGCTGAAAGAGAACCACTAATTCAGAAGCTCATCTCTCGGCTCATTGAGGGCCTCGAAGGCAGAGGCTGGAAGATCACGTCCCCGTTGGACAGGGATCGGAGGAGCGGGATCGTTACGTTCGAGGTGCCGCATGCGGCGAAAGTCGCGGGCATGCTGCTGTCACAGGGAGTCGTGGTCGCTCCGAGGGTTAACACGCTTAGAGTTTCGCCCCACTTCTTTAACACCGAGAATGAAATCGACAGTCTTCTGGAGAAGTTGGGCGCCGGTAGGCTATGATCTTTTGATTTTCGTCATCAAGGTCTCCGGCACGCCGGGACGATGTCTCCCACAGTAATATTCAGCCTTGCCAAAAAGCTCCACACGCCATTCAGCAACGTTCCCGCAAAGCGGAATGTTGCACACAGGCTCTTGGTTGGAATTTCCCGATGTCTCCAATGACCGTCATACTGCGAAACGCGAGGTTTTTCTAAGGTCTTTCGGTTCTTCTCGATGCCTCGAAAGCCCACATGATGTTTGGTGAACGAAACCTGAAAACAGTCCAAGTCAACGGTGTCTACAAGAGCTTTGGCAGTACGATCGCACTGAATGGAGTCAATCTTTCCATCGATCAGGGGGAGGTTCTTGGGCTGCTTGGGCCTAACGGTTCCGGAAAATCGACATTGATGAAGATCGTTGCTGGCATACTCAAACCCGACCGAGGAAATGTTCAGGTTTTCGGGAAAGATGTTGCAAGCGAGTCCGTTGAAGTGAAGCGAATCATAGGACACGTTCCGGAGAGCCCGCGACTGTACGAATTCCTCACGGGCATGGAATACCTGGACTTCATCGCGGATGTCCATGGTCTAGGCAAAGCAAAGGGAGAACGCATCGCCGAATTTCTCAAGGCCTTGGATTTGGAGGGACGAGAGAACGAGCTAATGAACAGCTACTCGCATGGGATGAAGCAGAAAATCGGAATAATCGCAGCGCTTCTGCACAGACCCAAGCTGCTCATTCTTGATGAGCCCCTGAACGCTCTTGACCCTCGCTCCGCTCGAATAGTCAAAGACCTCGTCCAGAAGCTTCGCGATAGCGGCGTCCCCACGATCTTCAGCACGCACGTATTGGACATTGCCGATGCCATTTGTGATAGGATCGTCATCTTGGATAATGGCGCGGTTCTAGCTGAAGGAAGATCCGGTGAACTGAAAGCGAAAGCCGGGACACCCGGTTCCAGTCTCGAGGAAATCTTCCTGAAGCTTACAGGAAGCTCAGACACCAGGGATATCGTTGAGGCTCTGACCTGATGAACTATCGGGTTGTCTATGACCTTGCACTTGTCCTGACCAAGTCTCAGTTGCGAGGTTACCAAAGAAGCAGACTATTAGTCCGTCTCTTCGGCGACCCCCGAATAGTGCTACTCGCAGACGTACTGCTCCTCGGAGGTTTGGGAGGTCTCGGGCTCCTCATCGTTTCAAGAGTGCCAACTCAATTGAGGAGCATGATTCCTAGATCGGAGGGACAGGCTCTCGCGGGTATCCCCACCGCGATAGCTTTTGCCGTGATAGTATTCGGCGTTCTCTACGAAGTGAGTCAGCCCGCTCAGATCATGAACACTGATCTGGTAAACTGGCTTCCCGTCTCCCCAGCCGAGTACACTGCCGGATCGACGATTTCCGAATGCTATCTCTACTCGTTCATGGCATGCCTGTTCTTGGGAGTCTTGCTCGGCCCTGCGATCTACCTCGGAGTGATAGCGACATGGCTCGCTGCAGTAGTAATGTCAACGATCTCGCTATTTGCAGGTGCATGTGTAGTCGAGCTCATTGACGCGTCAACTAACAGGATCTCGTCCACGTTCTACAAAAGGAGCGGTCGGTCGGCGATACTGTTCAGGTTGGCTATCACAATCTTCTTTCTGGTTTTCATCCAGCTGCTTTTCAGTGGACAGATCGCCGTCTTTCTTCTCCAAAGTCTCGTGCGAACGGTTGAGGTGGCTTGGTTTGTGCCCGTCGTATGGTCGTCGGTATCGGTGCTGAGTTTATCCCAAGGTGATTTAGTCAACGCGGCGGTCTTCGGAACGCTCTCTGTCGCATTTGCCGCGGCTCTCTTTGGAGTTGCCGTTGGATTTCGACGGAAGTTCTGGGTTCCAATCCCAGTTTCAGTCAGGCTTTCTAGTCGAGCCTATCATCCGATCAAGCTTGGTCTCAAGCTTCCTGGAATTGGCGCGGCCGAATCCGCGATTCTCCTAAAGGATTTCAGGTCGTTGGTCAGGAGGCGTGAGATGGCTAGGTTTCTGGCGGTCCCGTTTGTGTTGGCTGTCTCCATGAGCCTACCCATGCTATCCCCGCAGACTCAACCGATGCCAGCGGAGATATTCACGCAGCTGATCCTATTCGTGATCCCACTTGTAGTGTTTTGCAATATTCTCGGGATGACGAGTATCGGTCAGGAGGGGCATGCGATCTGGAACCTTTACGCCGCACCGCTCAAGCCTGAGACCGTCCTTAAAGCGAAGTTCCTGTTGGTAACGTTCTTAGGTCTGATTTTCGCGGTCGCGATGGTCATCGTACTGGGAATATTCTCCGGCACTTCAGCCAACCTTCCAACGTTGCTCCTCGTCGGCGTTGGAATTGTTCTCGAGCAAGCTTCTATCGGCACGTTCTTCGGTTGTAGGTTCCCCGACTTTCGCGAAACCGGCAGGGCTCGGTACGTTAGCGTCTGGGGTTCGCTCGCCGGAACCTCGGCAGGCCTTATAGTTGCGCTTGTTACGGTGGCCCCGCTTATTCTAGCGACGGCGCGGGAGATCGGCTCAGCCTACGCGAGCCTATCCAGCGTTGCACTGGCAATGACGATAACCGGAGTGGCCTTGAAAGCAGCGGTTCACCAATTGGGACAGCTGTTTCGAAACATACAGAGCTAGTTCTGCGACCGCGGTTGGGAGAACGCCTTGCTCCTATTAGCTCATCTCCGTCCATTTCGCGGCTAGCTCATCTCTGCGTGGTCTGTAGACATCGCCAAAAAAACGATTCTGAGATAACAAAACCTCAGTCGGATACTCGTTCATGATTTGAAGAGCCTCTTTCCAAGCCTCTGGAAACTTCGCTCCGAATCTTGCTTCGATCTGCCGTTTGAAATCGTTTTCCGTTTGGAGTTCTCCTCCGATTGTAAAGTAGGTGCGATCTCCCTTCTTTGACGCGTTTGCCATCTCATCGCCCAGAAAAGCCGATGGGTCTTGGTTACAACGGTGGCGTACTCTTGTTAGTTGCAATTGGGGTGTATTACACGAACGACATCTGGAGGGAAGCGGCTAAGATGGATATCAAGGCGAGGAACGTAGAGGTTGATGTAGAAGGTGACTGGGGCGGGGATCCGGTGAGGGCTCAGAGTTAAGTTCTCAGTGAGAGTTGAGGCAGAAGCCAGCGATTACGAGATCCGGGAGGTGATTGAACACACGGACAGAGTTGCCGAGATCCACAACTCCTTGAGACCCGGCACGCCCGTAACCCTCACCAAAGCCGAACCCATTTCGCTCAAGAATTGATGCCAAAAGTGACAAGTCCTTCAGAATCGCAAAATCAGATTCGCAGGATCAGAAGTGCCCTGAACAGTGGTGGGCCGGATTGGATTTTGAACCGACGACCCTTGCCCCCTAAGCCAGCTATCTAGTCAGAATTTCGTGATTGCCTATGGGCACGTAGGAAAGACAGCGGTTCACGGACTGGTTCGGGCTTTCCTAGGGCGGAAAACCGCCTTTTTTCTTCCAGAAGGTATTCCCAAATGAAGCATTGTGATGACTGTCACCGACACAGCAAGCGACACCATGTCCCACAAAATTTCCTTGGAAAGATCAAACCCATTTGGCGGACCCACCCAGCCCGAAACTACTGACAGGAATAGGGTTGATAGTGACAGTATCGCAGCCCATTCACTGAGCTCATACCTACGCAAATACAACAGGCAAAATCCCACGAGGGAGAACAACAGACCTGTTGCAACCAAGAATCGGGTCTAAGGAAGCGAAGGACCAATCAATACGAGAACACTGAACACGGCCGGCCAATACGCAATTGCCATCCCAAGGACAAGACTCCCTGCCAAAATCTAGTCTATCACAACCTGCGGCAATTTTGCTCCTCTCAGCTGTCCAGAAACCAACGCCGTCAAAACAATCGCGAACGCGAAACGGAAGATTGAGACAGCTCTGACATAGTCGACTCCATGAGTTCCTCCATAACCCTGAAAGGAAAAAGAAGTCGCTGGTGCTACAATTGTCGTCACGGTCATCTCCGTTATTGTGGTGTAGTAGCTAGGAACCGTTATTGTGAATACATCTTGTGTGGTGAGCGCGGCGAAAAGTGTTGATGAG
>Ga0315268_10005661_pt1 | contig 13383 bp, 12 predicted proteins | sample C1_top_MG_FD_204535 | JGI IMG/M metagenome (GOLD analysis project Ga0315268, IMG submission 204535) | Sediment microbial communities from Yellowstone Lake, YNP, Wyoming, USA - C1_top | ecosystem: Environmental > Aquatic > Freshwater > Lake > Sediment | place: USA: Wyoming | collected 2017-08-01 | reverse complement strand
GTGTTAAAGAAATTATGGATGGAAAACACCCGTTCATCTATCAAGATGAACTTGCCACAAAAGCCCGCGCAACAATACGAGAACTAAGTTTAAGAATTCTTCCGGTCACCAACGAAAACAAAAAACTCGTTGGAAAAGTTTCACGTCGCGACGTAATGACTATTTCCTCATCGGTTTCGCCGATTCAAGTTAAGGGCATAATGACACCGGCAAGGCACATAGCAAAAATGGACGATGACGCAGTTTCAACCATCAAAGCCATGCTTCATGTTGATGCTTGGTATGCACCTGTCGTAACGTCAGACCAAGACACAACCTACAGAGGAGTTGTAAGCCTCACTGATTTTATCGAACCCATGCTGAAAACAAACCCCGAAAAATTCCTAAAAGATGCTTCAGAAGTAATGACCAAAAACGTTGCAACCTGCACTCCTGAAGACGAGATAGACAACATATGGCGACTAATGCAAGATCGACGTCTCGCTGGATTACCTGTCGTGAAGAACGGAAAGCTTGTAGGTATAGTCACTCAAAAAGATGTTCTCGAATGTGGAGTATGCTTGCCAACGTTTGAATCCTCAAAAGGACGTTTTAGATCCTCGCCAAAAATAGCTTCAGTAATGAAAAGCGACGTTTTGGCTGTAGAGCCATCTGTGAAAGTTGTAAAGGTAGCCAAGGTCATGGTGTCAAAGAACATTGGAAGGGTTCCTGTAAAAGACGAGAACGGCAAACTGGTCGGAATAATCGACCGTGAAGACATTGCCAGATTACTGATCAAATGAGAGGGAAACGATTGAGCAGAGAAACTTTCAGAAGAACTTTAAGAGGCGAAGGCGAGGTGCGCCTAAGAACCCACCCATCAAAGAAACATGAAAGCGAAATACTCCAGATAGCAAAAAGCCAAGTCATCATGATGTCTCCAACAACACCAATCTACGACGCCATACGAATGATGACAAAACAGGGTTTCCGCCGCATCCCAATCGCCAATCCAGGAACAGGGTTTCTGGAAGGAATCGTAACCGCCACGGACATAATCGACTATCTTGGCGGCGGAGAAAAATTCCAAATAATCCAGCAGAAATATGGCGGTAACATTTTCAAAGCAATAAATGAGGCCATAAGGCTCATAATGACGCAAAAAGTCTTCTCCGTTAAGACTTCAGCAAAAATAAGCGACGCAATAGACCTGATGACCCAAAAAAACATCGGCGGATTGCCAGTTGTAGACGACGAAAATCATTTGAAAGCGATAATAACTGAAAGAGACATTGCAGTGCTGTTTGCCGACAAAATAAGTGGAGTAACAGTTGCACAGTTGATGTCAGAAGAAGTCATCACAGCTTTGCCTAAAACAACAATTTTCGAAGCTGAGAAATCAATGGTAACACGAGGCTTCAGAAGACTGCCAATAATCTCCGACGGAAGAATAATCGGCATATTGACCTCGATGGACATAATACGATTCTTCGGCTCAGGAAAAGTATTCCAACACCTGAAATCTGGAACCATAATCCAAGTCCTCAACACGCCTGCACTCGAAATAGCAACAAAAGAAGTTTCAACAATCGAGCCAAACGCCGATGTTGGCAAAGCCGCGAAAATAATGCAGCAGAAAGACATAGGCGCAGTGCCTGTTGTCAAAGACAACAGACTTGTAGGTATAATAACCGAAAGAGACTTCTTCAAAATAATAGAGTAAACCTTTAACAATGCATATCAACTAATTCTAAACACGAGAGCAGCAAGATTGATCGTTGATCTAGTTTTAAACAGGGCAAAAGCGTACGTAAACAAAGAGATCGTAGACTGCAGCCTAGCAATCGATGAAGGAAGAATTGTCAAAATAGGCAAAGAAACAAGAATGCCACAGGCAGACTCCAAAATCGACCTCCACGATCTTCTTGTTTTGCCAGGGCTGATCGACTCGCACGTTCATCTTCGAGACGAAGGCAAATCATACAAAGAAGACTTCTTCAGTGGAACATCTGCAGCCGCAGCAGGCGGTTTCACGACCGTTCTTGATATGCCAAATAACGATCCAGTAACAATGAGCGTGGAAACACTTCGAGATAGAATGGCGAAAGCTGAAAGAACAATTCTCGTCAATGTAGGTTTCTTCTCAGAATTCCCCAAAAATCTCGTAGAGATGGAAGGAATAGTCAAGCAAGGAGCAGTAGCGTTCAAGCTCTTCATGGTTGAGCAAGTTGGCGGCCTAAACGTAACTGATGATCAAGCATTGCAGGAAGCATTCAAAATTGCTGCTAGGTTAAGCGTTCCCGTAGCAGCTCATGCAGAAGAACCAATTCTGCTGGAAAAAGCAATAGACAAGCTTAAACGATCAAACCGCAATGGCATCGGAGCTTATATTATGGCTCATTCTGACGAAGTTGAAGAAAAGGCCATAAAAAGGCTCTTGGACGCTGCAGGCGCGGCAAAGAATCACTTGCATGTTTGCCACTTAACGACCGAAAGAGGATTGACCGCAGTAGTTGAGGGCAAGAACTCTCAAATCCAAGTCACTTGCGAAACCACTCCGCATAATCTGTTTCTTTCTGCAGATGATTTGAAACGTAAGGAAACTCTGGCATTGACCATGCCACCAGTCAGAGACAAACACAATGTTGAGGCTCTCTGGCAAGGAATTCAGAAAGGCTGGATTGACACGTTGGGTTCAGATCACGCTCCACACGCTCGGAACGAAAAAGAGGCAGAATCCGTCTGGAACGTCAAGGTTGGCATCCCAGGCTTAGAAACCACGCTTCCTCTTTTACTAACCGCATTACATAAAGGAAGACTGACAATAGGCGACATAGTCAGGCTTATGGCTGAAAAACCCGCTGAGATCTTCAAGCTGAAAGGAAGAGGATTTTTGAAAGAGGGAAACACCGCAGACCTGTCTGTCATTGACTTGAAGAGAGATTTCAAAATTGACGCTTCAAAATTCCATTCCAAAGCCAAATATTCTCCGTTCGATGGCTGGAATGTCAAAGGAAAAGCCGTAAAAGCGTTCGTTAATGGTCAGTTGATCGTCGATAACGACGAAATCATTGCCAAAGCCGGCAGCGGATTGATAATCAAATGGGACTAGTTTTCTTGCGTTTTATTGTTGACGGCATGCTTGGAAAATTGACACGCTGGTTACGCATGCTGGGGCACGACGTGAAATACTCGACTCATCTGAGCGATTCAGAACTGCTTACCATAGCGAAAAAAGAAAGACGGGTTCTGTTAACTAGAGATCTTGAACTCTTTCAACGAGCGACTGCTAGAGGCTTAGAAGCTTTTTTTCTTGAAGGACAGACAGAGGGAAAAAGACTGGGAGAGCTTGCAAAAAGATATGGTTTGAAATTGGAAATTGACATGACCACCTCGCGATGCCCAAAATGCAACACGCATGTGAAGCCAATATCAAAAGACAAAGTGAAGGGCAAAGTCGAAAAAAACACGTTTGAACACTATGACGCTTTTTGGAAGTGCCCAAAATGTGGACAGATTTACTGGCAAGGTGCTCATTGGGCAAGGATAGGGGAAACACTCGAAGTAGCTAGGAACATGACCGAAGAATAGTAGACGTGTCGGTGGCGGCTCAGAAGTCTAGAGGCAGTTCAGGCTCTTTTGAGGAGCCATTTCAGCGGGATGTCTTGGTAGGCGCCGTCAGGCAACGTTCTTCTTATCGTCATAGGGAGAATTCCTGAGTCGAGTTCTTTCAGCGCTATGTCTATGGGGCTTCCAGAACCCTCGGAAATGTCAATGAGTATGGGCGCACCCATTGAAATCTGAAGGGCTCTAGCTCCCACTATTCTGGCTTTCTCAAAACGGGTAATTTTTGGTGGACCGATCGTTACTTTCTCTTTTTCAGACGTGTTTTAGTACTCCCCCATGCCTGGGTATCCGCCGCCCGGTGGCATTCCGCCTGGTGGGGTTGGGGGTGCTTTCATTTTGCCGGCTGCGATGACGTCGTCGATTTTTAGTATCATGGATGCTGCTTCGGTTCCTGATTTTATTATTTGTTTTTTGACGGCTAACGGTTCGAAGACTCCTGCTTTTGACATGTCTTGGATTTTTCCTGTCACTACTTCGATTCCAGCCCAGGTTTCGCCTTTTTCGTGTCTTGCTCTTAGGTCTGATAGTATGTCGATTGGGTCTAATCCTGCGTTTTCGGTGAGTGTGGCTGGAATTGTTTCAAGTGCTTCTGCGAATGCCATGACTGCGAGTTGTTCTCTGCCTGGAAGTGTTTCTGCATATTTTTTGAGTCCTCTTGATACTTCGAGTTCTGGTGCTCCGCCGCCGGCGACTACTTTTGGTTCTTCAACTACGTCTCTGACTACACATAGTGCGTCGTGTATTGAGCGTTCTGCTTCGTCTACGATGCGTTCGGTTGCTCCTCTTATCAGGATTGTTACTGCTCGTGGGTGTTTGCAGCCTTCGACGAAGGTCATTTTGTCGTTGCCGATTTTGCGTTCTTCAACGAGATTTGCGTGACCTAGATCTTCTGGGGTTAGTGCGTCCAGATTGGTTATGACTTTTCCGCCTGTGGCCTTTGCGAGTTTCTCAATGTCGGATTTTTTGATTCTTCTGACTACAAGTATTCCTTTGCGTGCTAGGAAGTGTTGAGCCATATCGTCAACGCCTTTTTCGGCTAGGACGACGTTTGCCCCTGCTTTGTTTATTTTATCAACCATTTCGTGGAGCATGTCTTCTTCCTGTTTGAGGAATGCTTCCATTTGTTCTGGGCTTTCAATGTTTATTTTGGCGTCGAATTCAGTTTTCTCTATTTCCAGTGGGCAATCAAGCAAGGCTATTTTGGCTCTTTCTATTCTTTTGGGCATTCCTGAATGGGAGACTTCCTTGTCTAAAACTATTCCTTGAATGAGCTTAGTTTCCTTCATTGATTCACCAGGTTTCTTCTCAACCTTGATGTCGTCAATATCCGCCTTGTATTTGTCGCCTTCCTTTTCTGCAACGGCAAGTACTGCTTTGACTGCAAGGTCGGCGAGGTATTCTCTGTTTTCAGCTACGAGTTTGCTTGCCATTGAGGTCATTGCGGATTTTTTGGCGTATTCTTGGCTTTGTGGGTCTGCGGGTATTGCGATTTTCTCGAGGATTTCTAGGGCTTTTTCTGATGCTTTTTTGTATCCGTCGATTATTATGGTTGGGTGAACGTTTTTGTCGGTCAGTTCTTCGGCTTTGTTCAAGAGTTCGCCTGAGATTATTACGGCTGTGGTGGTTCCGTCTCCAGCTTCGTTGTCTTGTGTTTTTGCAACTTCAACCATCATTTTGGCTGCTGGGTGTTGAACATCCATTTCGTCCAGAATTGTTCTTCCATCGCTGGTTATTGTCACATCGCCCATGCTGTCGACGAGCATTTTATCCATGCCTTTTGGTCCTAGCGAGCTTTTGACGCTCTCTGCCACTATTTTTGCGGCCATAATGTTTGTGTGTAGCGCCTCTTTTCCTCTTGATCGATTAGCGCCTTCTTTCAATACTAGAACGGGTATTCCGCCTGCTTGTGCGGATGATGACAAATCATACAACCTCCTTTAGTGCGTCTCAATGAGAAACAGCATTGCAATATAAGTTTTTCTAAAATCTTTGGGCAGAAGAATGGATTTTGATGAGGATTTTATGGTTCATAGTCTGTCTGGTTTAATGGTACTTTTCAGACCTGTTCCAGTCAAGATTATGACTGTTGTGTCTTCTTGTGATGCTTCCATGGTTGTTAGCTGTTTTTTGTGTCCTGCGTATGCTACGGCTGAGCTGGGTTCAACGAAGAAGCCTTTTCTAGCGAGTTCGGTGAATGCTTGAAGTATCTCTTTCTCTTCAAGCATGACTGCGTCGCCATTTGCTTTTTTCAGATGTTTTTCCATGAGGTCTAGTAGGGGTGGATTTGTGCTGACTAAAGCGTCAGCAATGGATGTGATTTTTCGGGGTGGAGTGTAGTTTGTGTTTTTGATGCGATGGTAAAGTGGTGAAACTTGCTTTGTCTGGCATGCTATTATTTTGGGCATGGTTTCGATTACGTTAGACTGAAGCAAGTGTTGAAATCCGTTCAGGACGCCAAGCAGCAAGGTTCCTGCAGAAACTGGTAGGTATATTCGTTCTGGAGTTTGCCAGTCAAGTTGTTCAGCGATTTCGTAGGCGAGGGCGCGTATGCCATCTCTGAATAGTGGGTGGAGAATGTGTCCAACGTAGAATCCGTTTTTCTGGGTTTTCTGCGCTTTTTCCGCTACTTTGTTGCGGTTTCCTGAGACTTTGATGACTTGTGCACCGTAGAATTGGATTTGGTTGAATTTTGGCCCTGCTACTTTTTCTGGAACGAATATTTTTGCTTGTAATCTTGCGCGTGCGGCGTATGCGGCTATTGAGGCTCCTGCATTGCCTGATGAATCTTCTGAAATGTAGCCTTCTGTTTTTTTTATTTGTTGGTGTAGGGCTGAGATTAGGGTGGTTGATCCTCTGTCTTTGAAGGAGCCTGTTGGGTTGAGGTTTTCAAGTTTGAAGTAGATATTGTCTGAGTATCTGGTGAGTGGTGTCCAGCCTTCGCCGAGTGTTATGATGTCTTTTTCTTTTATGTATGGAAAATATTTTGCGTAGCGCCAGAGACTGTGGTTCTTTTTTTGGATTTGTTGTCTTTCGAATTTTTTGTTTTGTTTAACGATGACGGGTTGACTGCATTGTGTGCATTTGCACTCTAGAAGGTTTTGGGATTGTTTGCCGCAGCTTGAGCATTCAATGGTGTAGCTCATTGGTGACGCCTGGTTGTTTTGGTGTTAGAGTACTAAGTGTGTTTAGTCTTAAACATTGGTGTTTTTGGGGTGAAACTTTTTTATATGGTGTGCTGAATTGTGATGTCGAAATGGTTCATGTGACTGGAGGTTGCGTGGTTTGAGGAGGATTGTTGTTTGTTTGAAGCAAGCGGTTGATGTTTCGCAGTTGAAGGTTGATTCTTCCAGCAGACAGTTGATTGTGGCTGGTGCACCTAAGAAGATCAGTGATTTTGACAAGAATGCTTTGGAAGAGGCTATTAGGGTTAAGGAGAAGCTTGGCGACATTGAGGTCGTTACAGTGACTGTGACGTCGGAGGATGTTAAAGCCATTCTGCGTGAGGCTTTGGCTATAGGTGCTGACAGGGCTTTTGCGGTTAGTGATGCAGGTTTTCAGGGCATTGACACTGGTGGAACGGCTTATGTTTTGGCTGAGGCAATTAGGAAAATTGGCGAGTTTAGTTTGGTTCTTTGTGGTGAAACGTCTTTGGATAGTTTTTCTGGTCTGGTGGGTTCGAGGTTGGCGGAGTTGCTGGGTTTGCCGCAGATGAGTTCTGTGAGGAAGCTTTCGGTTGAGGGTGATGCTGTTTTGGTTGAGAGGACGCTTGAGGATGCGAATGAGGCTGTGCGTGCGAAGTTGCCTGCGTTGGTTTCTGTTACTCGTGAGATTAATCAGCCGAGGATTCCGTCTTTGATGATGATTATGAAGGCTTCGAAGAAGGAGATTGTGAGCTGGACAGCAACCGACTTGAACCTTCAGAAAGAAAAGCTCGATTCAAAGATTGAGATTTTGGAGGTTTTGGCGCCTAAGACTGAGCGGAAGAAGATCAGGATTGCTGGCGAGACAGTGGAAGAGATTGCGGACAAGCTGGCTAAGGCTTTGATTCAGGAAGGCGTTATTGGGCGGTGAAAATGATATGAGTGAGAATAAGGGTGTTTGGGTCTTTTCCGATGTTGATGATTTGGCTTTGGAAATGCTTGGCAAGGGAAGAGAGTTGGCGGACAAGCTGGGGACGGAGCTTGCAGCGGTCTTGATTGGAGCGGATGTTCAGGGTAAAGCTGAAGAGTTGATAAAGTATGGAGCGGACAAAGTTTACGTAGTTGAGAATCCTGTTTTGGAGAGTGTTCAAATTGAACCTTATCTTAGTGTGTTATCCAATCTGGTTGCGAGCTATAGACCTGATATCGTATTAGTTGGTTCGACGAAGAATGGAAAGCCTTTGGCTGCTAGACTTGCGATGCGTCTTGACGTTGGGTGCATTCCTGATTGCGGACGATTGAGCGTTGATGATCAGGGGAGACTTGTTGGAGAGAGAATCACTTATGGTGGGAATGCTGTTGCGAAGATTACTTTGAAGTCGAAGCCGCAAATAGTCACGGTTCCAGCAAGGGCTTTTGAGAAGCCGCAACCGAAAGACAGGAATGGAAAGGTGATGAATGTTGATGTTAAAGTTGATGCGTCAAAGACTGAGATTGTGGAGACGAAACCACTTGAGACTTCCAATGTCAAGATTGAAGATGCTCAGGTAATTGTGAGTTGTGGTAGGGGTTTGCAGAAGAAGGAGGATAAGGCTTTGTTGGATGGGTTGGCTGGGGTTTTGTGCGGTCAGGTGGGTTGTTCGAGACCTTTGGCGGAGGATCGGAAATGGTTTAGTGAGTGGGTTGGTTTGTCGGGGCACAAGGTTAAGCCTAAGTTGTATATTGCTTGCGGGATTTCGGGTGTGATTCAGCATGTTGCAGGCATTAGGGATGCGAAGGTGATAGTGGCTATTAACAAGGATGAACAGGCACCGATTTTCGAGATTGCAGACTATGGCGTGGTTGGCGATCTGTACCAGGTATTGCCAGCTTTGGAAGAAGCACTCAAGAAGCAACTGCATCAGTAGGCTGTTCTGTTGCGCTGAAATGGAATTTTAACCCCCCTATAAATAGGTTCAACATAGTTTCTGTGCGAAGCTCCTTTTGTCGTGGGTCTGAAAAGTTTTGTCGGACAAACGGTGTGTGGGGAGGTATCTAGCCCCCCTAGGCGTTGTTTATACGTTTTGTTTATACAAATTGCTTATACATTGCTTACCTGCATGAATTCAGGGTTATTTTTTGAGGTTGAGTTTTCCCCAGAATACTTGTTCGTGGCGTTTGAAATTGGTGCTTTGACAGATGCGCTGTGATACGGTGTTGTCTGTTCTGATGTGGGCGAGGGGTTTGCGGTTTTGGTTTAGGACTTTGTTGCATATGTCTAGGTGGATTTTTTTGCCTAGTCCTTGTTTTCGGTGTTGTGGGAGTACTTTGAATCCGCCCATGTTGATGTGGTAGGGTGATTGTCCGTAGCAGAATGCCATGGCGATGGGTTGTCCTTGTTGATTTCGGATGCAGGATGTGGGCATTGTTTCTATGCAGTGTGTGATGAATTCTAGTGATTCGTCGAATTTGTAGTCCCAGTGGTCGTTTACGAATGGTGCGTCTTCTAGTGTGAGGGAGTCGAGGGTTGGAGCTTTTTCTAGGAGTTTGTCGAGTGTCCATGTGTGGCAGTCAGCAGAAATAGTTACGGGTGCAACGTGTTTTTCGAGTAGCGGTATGAACTTGTTTTCTACGCAGAATAATTCTGTTTCGGGCTGGTTTGTGGGGATGAATTTGAGGAGTGAGATTAGGTCTTCTTGTTTTTCTGCCCAAAGCATAATTGCCCAAGCATTGAATAAGACTGCCGAACCATTCACGTAGCAGTGAACCCAATCCTCATTAAGCATGTCAAGGAGTTCGTACATGCGCAAAGTACTTCTAGGCGAACAATCCAGAATCGTTCGTATATGATTTCGGTCTTTTGATTCCATGAAACGTTCCAGATTTGACATTTGAGACTGGTGTAAATGGGTTATTAGGATAAAACTTTACCCTCTTTCCCCTACTCTCTCTTACTCTCCTTCATACTCTAAGAGACAGGGAGACAGACACACAGACAGACAAAAATCAGTTTTGAGGATGCGCTCTTTGGTGTCTCTTGAAATTATAAACTATGCCTATGCACACGAGGGCAATCATAATGATAGTTAGGATGATTGAAACGGAATTTCGAGTGGATCCATCAAAAAGTGACATTAAGAACACTAAAGCGATAACAAAAATCACAGTTGTCACAATTTCGCTCAGAGATTTCTTCCACTTGTTTTCAGACTGAAAGCTCATTTTCATCTACAGTCACATTTTCAAAACCTGTTAATTAAACCAATGGTAATCTGGGATTCCATTCTTGTCTTTCATTTCGTAAATACATAGCTAACAGAAATGCCTCTTCATTTCAGTATAGATAAAAGACTTCTGTCTTCGCCCTTGACTAGGCGCACAAAAAAGAGAAAGAAGAAGGTTCATTTCTTATCGTGAATTCGTGTTTCAAGAACCTTCACGTTTATGTTTCTTCAACTCCCTCTCCAGACCCTCGGGGAACCTTCGAGCTTGTGTTACAAGTTTGGATTTCTATTTCGTCGTTTCCGTCAGGATTCACCAGTCTCGCTTTCGCTCCGAACTGTACTGCTAGAAATGTTGCATGTGCTTGGCTTTGAAGTCGCTGTCCGTCGTGCAATCACTCACTCTCACTACTCAGTCATCTTTTCTATACAAAAGCGCTTGGGGCAGCCACGAAATCATAAACTTTCAGTAGAAGCGTAATGAATGTGTACGCTTCAACGACTGACTCAAGTTCACCTGCCATTTTTACGAATTCTGATAAGGTTTTGACACTGTTATATCCTGCAATTTCATCTTCAAATCGTACTTCTTTCTTTGAAACATCATAGGAAAAGGTCACATGCCCAATCGAATTCCTAACGTATTTCTTTTCCTTCCAGTTCTGTAGGAATACAGGAGTTGGCTTAATTTCATTGTAAACATCCCAGACATTCTTATCCATTATTTGCTGCGTAGTAGGAATATTGGTCGGTGTTTCGTTTTTCAGGAAATATAGGATTCTTGCAACTTCATCAAAAACGCCTTCCACAATGATTACGTAGGATAAGCAAAAGTAGTAAAATCGCCCTTTTTCACTCAGATTCTTATTCTGGGCAAGCTCATCTGCAATGTCACCAACTATCTGTCGTCCATGTGTAAGTCTTACAGTTATTGGGTACACTTGCATATATGATGAACCAAAGTCGGCTTTCATTCTGCCAATTGCAGCAATAATAACCTGTTTGATTTCCGAATAAACGTCTTTTCGGTATGTGGCAATAGTTAAGAATGCTTTAGAAAATTCATTTCCAAAGGTATCGAGCAGGTGGTCAAGTCTTTTCAAGAAATCGGCAGGTACTGCTTTTCCTTCCAAAATATTGTTCAAACTCTTTATTTCAGCGCTTGTTGTCTTGTAACCTTTTTGCTCGAAGAGCTCGGCAAGCTTAGCCATTTCAGCCTTTCTTTTATCTGAGTCTGGATATAGCATACTAGCTATCATTTGTGACAATCGTTTTTAAGCTCTACCTAGCGAGCATTCCTCTATAATTCCGATTCTTGGTATCCATTCTTTATTTCCATTTCTGAGATACTCCGCAAACAAAAGAGCCTCTTCACTAATCAATGTATCAAGCGTTTGCTTAGTGCCATGTCTTATTCTCGGAATATCTACTTCGCGTTCAGAGTACAGGCTTTAAGCTGTTGGTTGTGCCCAGAAGCTTTTTGAATACTCACTTAGCACGTTATTGTATATTGTTTTTGTTTGTTGTGCTATCTTATTCCAATCATATTTTTCCCGTATCCGCTTGTACGCATTATTTCTCAACCAACTCGCATAACCATCATCCGTCAAAACCTTCGTTATCCCCCACGCCAACGACTCAGGATTATTCACATAAACCTTAACCCCACTAACATCATGCTCCACAATCTCACTCAATCCACCCGTGTCCGAAACCACAACAGGACTCCCAGCAGCCATAGCCTCCAAAGCCACAATCCCAAACGGCTCAAACAGTGAAGGCACAACCGAAACATCCGCACACCTCTGCAACTTCCTCAACGTATCATCATCCACAAACCCCGTAAACAACACCTTATTCTCCAACCCCATGCCCTTCACAAGACCCGAAAGCTGATCCTTCATGTAACCATTACCCACAATCACAAACTTCGCATTCACCTTCGCCAAAATCTTCGGCGCAGCATTAACAAACACATGCACACCCTTCTCATACACCAATCTACCAACAAAAAGCACAATCCTCTCCTCAGGCAAAGCAAACTTCAATCTAAACTGCCTCAAATCTTCATTCCCATATTTCTCGTAAACCTCATAGTTCACGCCGTTCGGCACCATAATCATCTTGTCCCACGGCAAACCAAACGCCCACTGCACATGCCCCATCATGTAATCACTACAGCAAATCACCTTCCACGCCTCATAAGTCAACCACGCCTCAGTCTCGTGAATCATCCTTTCATAATCAAAATGAATCCCATTCCTTCTCCCAATCTCCGTGCTGTGTATCGTAGCAAAAAAGGGACGCCTAAACACATGCTTCAAACCAATGCCCGCCGTAGCCACAAGCCAATCATGCGCATGAATAACATCCACCTTCCCACCCAAACCATGAATCAACGCAGCCGCTTCCTTCTGCATATTCACATTCATCAAGTAAACCCAAGTCGCAAAATCAGGCGAAGGATTCTTGTAAGAATCAATCCTAAAAACCTCAACCCCATCAACAACCTCATGCGGTGGAGCACCAGGAAAATCACACGTAACCACATACACCTTAGTCCCATTCTTCGCCAAACTCTTCGACAAATAATAAACGTGAGGCGAAATCCCTCCAATAATTCTGGGCGGATACTCCCACGTCAGCATCATAACCGACAAGTCACCACTCATACTGTGACTGTGCCTCCCGCAACGTTCCTGTAGGTTTCCAAAACATCCTTAATCCACGTTGTCGACTCTTTCGGAATCACACCAATCTTCTCTGTCGGCACCTTGTACACTCTTACAACCTCATCCCGCATCCACTCAGACTTCACAAGCAGCCTCTTCGCCTCAAACATCCCCAGCCACTCAATACTCTTAATCGCCATGTTAAACGGCGAATTCGCGCCATGCGAACGATGCTCCTCCAAACTATCCACAGAATACACAAACGGCAAATCAAACGCCTTCTTCAACGTAACCGCCGCAGGAATAAAATGCCAATCATGCACATCCAGCAAATCCACCTTCCGCCCCAAATCATAATAAACGTTCGAAGTTGCCCTCTCAACCTCTTGATTAAGCGTCAAAACCCACGTCAACACACCAATGTGCGTGCGAACAGGATTCGTCACCCAAACAGTCCTAACACCATCAACATCATCATGCCCACCAGTCAAATAATCATGATACGTAACCACATACACTTGCACCCCATTCTTTGCAAGCTGCCCAGCCAACGCCTTCACGTAGTCACCAAGCTGCCCAATAATCCTCGGAGGATACTCCCAAGAAAAAAGAACAGCATTCATCAAACATTCACTACGTGAAAAGCGCACAAACCTTAATGATTCCGCGACCAGTCAAATAGTAGCGCTTTTTTCCTTCATTGTCTGTGAAGCTTTCAGCAAACCCTTCAGCTTTATACCCATCCAAAACACTTTCAACCTGACC
>Ga0315268_10005660_pt1 | contig 13383 bp, 9 predicted proteins | sample C1_top_MG_FD_204535 | JGI IMG/M metagenome (GOLD analysis project Ga0315268, IMG submission 204535) | Sediment microbial communities from Yellowstone Lake, YNP, Wyoming, USA - C1_top | ecosystem: Environmental > Aquatic > Freshwater > Lake > Sediment | place: USA: Wyoming | collected 2017-08-01 | reverse complement strand
CCGTGGATGACATACTTTCAAAGAACCTCATGAACCAGGTCCGGCAGCTTCCAGAGATAAATGAATATCGAGTCTACGAGTCACGCTACTTGGACAACATCTTCGAAGTTCTCATGATGCCACGCGAATGGTCCTACGAAGCCATAGAAGCATGGTACCCCGGCACCGTTTGGAACCCAGACGGCAAACAAGCCGTCATGTTCGGAGACTCGGAAACCCATGACGGCAGAACAACCTACGCCGCAATCGGCGGCTGCTACTACGCTGCACGCTTAGCTGTCTGCGACCAACTCGTAAAAGAACGGCGCCAAGCCACAGTCATCGTACTCCGCGAAGCACATCCTGGCTACATCATGCCCGTCGGCGTCTGGCAAGTGAGAGAAAACGTAAGAAACGCCATGCGACAAAAGCCGCTAACCTTCAACACCATGAATGAAGCGTTACAGAGAATCGCGTCCCAATTCACCATTCCCCTCCAAGGCTGGATAAGAGAGAGCCAACTCATCCGCAACGCTCTCTTTCAAAGGAGAATCACAGATTTCACGCAAGAGCCACAGACTTCGGAAAAACATTGCAACCCATAGCGCACTAACCCGTCTCTTTCACCACAAGAACCTCCGACTGCCACGTAAATGGTGACAGCGCGATCGACATCAAAACCTACGATTGCAGGCCTCATCTGAAAGCATCGGGCAGACCTACGATCAATCTGCCTTCTTCTGCTGTCTTCCAGTGTGGTTTCTCGCACTTATCCAGGGGCTCTTGCAGTCACCCACTTGGACAGCACTTGCCTAATAGACTCTTCATCCGCACGCCTTGACTTCTTCGCTTCCTTTTCCAGCCTGACTTTCCTGTTGTGTTCGACAACCCTTCTGTTCGTAGCATTCACAATTTCCTCGAGCCACTTAAGCTTCTCCTCCAAACCATCCTGAGTCGTTGCGAGTTTCAACTCCCCGCCCACAACCAGAACCTTCCTGTCCCAAAAATCCAAACTGCCCGACAATGTCTGTTCAAACAGAGTCTGCCAAACATACGAGGGATCAGAATCCAAGGGAAGGCTAATAATGTAAGCGTTCGGATGAAACGGATCCTTATTGATGGTAATGTTGTGCGCGTCGATGGGATGTCTGATATTCACCTTTTCGGCTGTTTCAGCCATTTCCATCTCTCAATCCAGCTAAGCCGAGCTGACAAGTTAAAGCTTGCGTCTCTGCCAGCGAACGAATTGATCGATCGAAACATCCTTCATCAACGTCTAGCACAAGAAGACGCCGAAAAGAAACGTCTACTTCTTGTAGAGTTCTGACATTTTTTGATACTTCTTCATCGAGTCAACCACTATCGTAGACGTTTCTTCAGCGTTTTTCCATTCCTTGAATTTCACCCACTTATGAGGTTCAAGGCGCTTGTAAGTTTCGAAAAATTCCTGAATCTCCCTGAGCATGTGCGGATGCACGTCCGTAATGTCACGGTAGCCGTCAAACCTAGCATCGTTCACGGGTACTGAAAGCACCTTGGCGTCCTGACCCTTTTCGTCTTCAACGATCAGCGCCCCAATCACCCTCACCTTGACTATGCAGCCAACCTCCAGCGGCTGATAGCTCAGCACCATTATGTCCAGAGGGTCGTCATCGTCAGCCCAAGTCTGCGGCACAAAACCATACTCCACCGGAAAGACTACAGATGAAGGTATTACCCGGTCCAAGACGAACGCTTCCCACTCTGAGCGGTACTCGTACTTGTCTCTTGAACCGCTTATCACTTCGATAACCATGTTCAACAATATCGGCGGGTCATCGCCCGTCGGAATATTTCTCCAAACATTCATGCTCATCAACACTCAGAGGCAGAGTTGAACTAGCTAATTTGCTTTTCCTAGGCTTCGAAGCATTCTTGAGCGCAGCAAATCCGAAACTACTGAACCGCGTTATCTATTTGTCTTCGTGCAACTTTTCGCCACAACTGTAGCAGAAAACAGTATCAACGGGATTCTTTTCCTTGCAGTTTGTACAGACAACTTCTCTACCCGTTGATTCCCGAACGTTCTTTCTCGCAGTCTTAAACGCTTCCTGTATTTCCACGGCTGCCCTTGAGAATGCCTTTTCCAATTCCTGTCCCGCCCTAGAGAATGCTTCCCCTAACTCATCCAGCGGAGTGGCGACGCCTGCTTCCATGCCTTTTCTGGTTTTTGCACCGCATCTCGGACAGAAATACGCGTCTTCAGGAAGCTTTTCGCCACACTTGGAGCAGAACCTCATCAATGCCACCTGAGCAGACAGTTGAAAGAGCGAATTTAAATATGAATTGGTGAAGCTACACCTTCAAGTGCTCGTATTCACGAGTTGTGTAGAGTCCAAACGAGTCGTCGGCCAGCTGGAGCGATGGATCGGGATCAGGTCATGTCCTTCTCAAAAAACGTATTAGGGCGCGATATCGACGTGAAAACTCATGGTGCTGAGCGGTTGTACCGATAAGTTACATAATCAGAAACGCTAGAGGATTTCTATAGAAGACTCCTACAGAAGGCAAATGTACGAGGAAAATTCAATCAACAATGAGGGGAATGGCGCACACCCCATAACAAAAAGAGAAAGGGGTTCAGCCTCTGCGGACTGTTTGTACGCCATTCTCCTCTCGCGTTCTTGAGAACGTCGTGTTATCTTGCTGATAAGCCCGCGCGTACAGTGAAATCGAGGTTTGGCTTGCAAGGTGGCTTTTTATATGAAAGGGCCGGGTTCTCGTTACGCGCTTGACACAATTCTTAACGGCAAGGTGGACTCAAAACGATCTGCGTTGTTCTTGCCGATGGTTCAATTTGCACTCTTGAGGAATTCCGCCAACTTTCTAGTCTCGACTTGGCTGAGCGTCTCTGCACATTTTCTTGGATCTAGATGCTTAAACTCTAAGCCAAGGGTTGCCAGCAGTCTCTGAACATCTTTCGCGACACTTGGCGCGGCCAGAATTCCCCTAACTTCTCGATCTGCTTTCGTCTTGATCGCTTCAACGTATCTTGACAGCTGAAGCACTGCGTCTTTCGTAGCTGTCTTGCGTTTGATCTCAACCACGACAAGTCTTCCGCTCTTGTCAAGGCCGTAAACGTCAACGAAGCCCGGCTCCACCTTCTTTTCGTAGCTTATGATCTTCACTCCTTCCTCCAGCAGCTGAGGCTTCAACAGTATGGCCTTCTGCATGTCTTCTTCGCTAGCGTGAAGCGAGAACTCTGCAGAGTCCCTCAGTTTCGAAGAAGAAACAAGGCTGATCTGATCAAAGAACACCGTGACGGATTCCCGCGGTTTCTGCCTTACGGCACGAATTTCCAGAACTCTATCTTTAGTTCTGACGTGGAAAATCACGTCTCCACCGGGCATCCAGTTAACCGGCTCGTAGCCCACTGAACGGTGGATCAGAACGGAACCGTCAGCTTTTGTCATCAAAATGCGCTCGCCTTTATCCAGTTTTGACGTTGCTCTACCAACGTAGTGCACCCAGCATCTGCCAACCACAATGAGCGTTGTGCGTTGGGAGACAGCTTCCCTCACGGCACTTTCGGCTTCCGCAACATCAGGATCCACCAGAACGGTCAACGAATCAGATTTGACCACCAATTCTCGCCAATACGTTTAGAAGATCTATGTGCACATAAGATTTCTCAAGGATCCCAATGAATGGCTGGGCAAAGAAACGCAAGATCATGCAGCGATACGACGCAACAGCCCACCTCTATGACATGCGTTACAGCGAAGAGCAAACTGCGAAAATCGAGGCAGCCTTAGAAAACATCAACATAAAAGGTCACAGCTCGGTGTTGGACGTGGGCTGCGGAACCGGCGTTCTTTTTCAACACATCGTTCACGAAGCAGGAAACATCGTGGGACTCGACATTTCCAAGATGACTCTAATTCATGCGAAGGAGCGGGCAAGTTCTCCTAACGTCCACCTAGTTTGGGCAGACGCAGATAACATGCCTATCAAGAACAACGCATTCAACTACGTCTTTGCCATTACACTTCTCCAGAATACGCCGAGTCCACATAATACTCTGAATGAGATCAAGCGGGTTTCACAAACAGATTCTCTTTTTGTCATTACTGGTTTGAAGAAATGCTTCTCTCTGCAGTCGTTTAGGGCTATGTTGAGGGAAGCAGGCTTCAAGATTCTTGAGCTTATGGATGAGTACCACCTCAAGTGTTACGTTGCGGTATGCGCAAGGCTTCTTCATTGAAACCCTCCAATGATCAGACTAAACTATATATGAAACCGGACGCAAGCCTATTCTCTGTATGATTCCATTTCGCCCAGACCTGTAACTGGTGGATGGTAGATGCCGTTAAGAACCCTTAAGGAAGAAACCGCGAATGCATTGACGTTGCAATGGGTTTTGCAGGTACAGAATTACAAGCTTATTCTTGACAAAGACCGTTGTGCAGGTTGTCAAATCTGCAGTCTGGCCTGCCCGAAAGAGGCTATCAAGATTGAAAAGAGGCCCAAGGTTCAGGCAGAAAAAGCTCAGAAAGCAAGAATTGATGTTGACCTGGCGAAATGTAATTTCTGCGGAATATGCGACATAGTATGCCCGTATGGTGCCATGAAAGTTACAGCAAACGATAAGCATGCTCTTTCAGTGGTTGAAAAGGAAAGCTTTCCACAATTGATCCGCGACGTTCAAGTTAATCAGAACAAGTGTAATGTTGATTGTTTTGAAGTCGAAGATGCATGTCCTCTAGACCTGATCAAAGTAAAGTTGCAGTATCCAGATGGGAAAACTGTTGAAAATCCCCAATCTCTGAGCGAGGAGCAACGCACAGGACTCAAGGTTAAAGTTGAAGTTGATAAAGAACATTGCCCCTGCTGCAAGGTCTGCGAAGTCAAACTTCCGGCAGGCGTGATGCATGTGCGAAAGTTCCTTCAAGGAAAAATCGATATTCACGACGACAGATGCCCAGAAGGCTGCACGGACTGCTTAGACGTTTGCCCCATCACAGGAGCTCTTCACCTTTCAAAAAAGGACAACAAAATACATCCTAACGAAACATTCTGCGTCTACTGCGGAGCATGCAAGATCGTCTGTCCGGTTGACGAGGCCTTAGAGTTCAAACGAACCCACATTGAACACACTCCTGTTCATTCTGGAGCTTGGAACAAGGCCTTGGAAAGGCTCACTTCACCCATCGAGATGACCAAAGAGTTAAAGACCAAAGGGTCCCTGAGGGCAAGGGAATCCGTGAAGAAAAGAGTAGGATTGAAGGCGAAGTAGAGTGCCCATCAAAGTCACCAAAAGAAAAGCTAAGGCTAAACAAGTCAAGGGCAAACCTGAGTCCAAGGAACCGCGGATTGGAGTTTTCGTCTGTCAATGCGGTTCCAACATAGGCTCCGTAATAAACGTCGATCAACTAACAGAATACGCGGCAATGTTGCCAAACGTTGCATTCGCAGAGAACATGAGTTATCCCTGCAGTCAACAGGGTCAAGATGAAATCGTCTCTTCCATAAAGAAAAACAAGCTTGACCGCGTAGTCGTGGCAGGATGCTCACCCAGATTGTATGAGCCCACTTTTCAACGGTGCGTGTCCAAGGCAGATTTGAACCCGTGGCTATTTGAAATGGCAAACATTCGCGAGTTTTCGTCCTATTGCCACAAGGCTGATCCTGCAAAGGCTACTGAAAAAGCAAAAGACACATTGAGGATGGCCGTTGCAAAGGCAAGGCTGCTTGAACCACTGAAATCCGTCGAGTTGCCCGTTACCAAGAAGGTCATGGTGATCGGAGGCGGAATTGCAGGCATTAACGCCGCCTTGGATCTGGCGGACATGGGCTACAAGGTTTACCTGGTTGAAAAAACCGAAACCATCGGCGGCTATATGGCGTTACTAGACAAGACGTTTCCAACACTTGACTGCAGCATATGCATTGAAGGTCCAAAAATGGTGGATGTAGGCAGACATCCCAACATTGAAATCATCTCCTACGCTGACGTGCTCAAAGTTGGCGGCTACGTCGGCAATTTCAACGTGAAAATCAGGAAGAATCCCCGTTACGTGATAGCCGCAAACTGCACAGGATGTGGCGAATGCAGAGACGCTTGCCCGATCGAATACCCGAACTACGCGGACATGAACCTCGGCGTGAGAAAAGCCATTTCGATCCCGTTCGATCAAGCTGTTCCCCTCACGCACACGATTAACAGGGACTACTGCATAGAGTGCTACAAATGTGTAGACGCTTGCGGCGCTAGGCAAGCCATAAACTTCGACCAGAAACCTGAAGAGATCGAGCTTAACGTCGGCGCCATAGTAGTCGCCATAGGCTATGACATGTACAACCCGGAAGATCTTGAATGGACCGGTTATGGAAAATTCACGAATGTCTTCACGGCTTTGGAGTTTGAACGGCTGATACTTGCGGCAGGACCCACAGGCGGCAAGGTGGCCCGCGCCTCTGATGGACAGAAGCCGCATTCAATTGCCTTCGTTCAATGCGTCGGCTCTCGGGACATCAACAGGTACGAGTACTGCTCAAGCTTCTGCTGCATGTACACGGTCAAACACGCGGTTATGCTCAAAGAAAAGTACAGGGACGCGATAGACGTCTACGTGTTCTATAATGATATGCGAAGCAACTTCAAGGGTTACGAGGAATTCTTCAACAGGGCTCAGAAATCCGGAGTCAAATTTCTCAGAGTAAAACTGGAAAACCGCCGAATAACCGAGAACCCGGAAACGAAGAATCTAACAGTCTGCGGTGAAACGGAGGACGGCAAGCCCGTTTCAGCAGAAGTCGAAATGGTGACCTTGGCCAACGCTGCTATACCGCAGAAAACAGCGCCCGAACTTGCAAAAATCCTTGGGATACAGCTAAACAAGGACGGCTTCTTTGTGGAGTGTCAACCCAAGATCAGGCCAACGGACACAGATGTGCCCGGAATATTCTTAGCAGGCGCATGCCAGGGTTTGAAGGACATTCCATACAGCGTCGCACACGGTAGCGCTGCAGCAGCCCAAGCAGCATCTGTCCTGGGCAAGGGAAATTGGATAGTGGAGCCTCTCATTGCACAAGTCAATGAGGATCTTTGCAGCGGCTGCCGAATCTGCGAATCTGCATGCGGATTCAACGCCATTAGAGTTGAGAAGTTCGGTGACAAGACATTAGCCAAGGTCGCAGAAGGACTGTGCCGAGGATGCGGAGTGTGCAGTTCAGCGTGCCCGATGGACGCGATAAAGATGCCCAACTATTCCGACAAGCAGATCGTCACTCAGGTCCAGGCCGTGATGAGAAACGGTGAAAAACATGAGTGAGAACTCAACCAAGCCTGCCAACAAGCCTGAAGAGCCACGAATCGGAGTTTTCATCTGCTACTGCGGACTCAATATCGCCGGGACTGTTGACGTTGAAGACGTAGCCGAGTACTCTCGCAAGCTACCCAACGTGGTCTATGTCAAGACGAACCGATACACCTGTGCTGATCCCGGACAGGAAGAGATCAGGAAGGGAATAAAGGAGCACAAATTAAACCGCGTCGTGGTAGCCGCGTGTTCTCCCAGAATGCATGAACCCACTTTTCGCCGAACCGTTTCAGAGGCCGGACTGAACCCATTCCTTTACGAAATGGCAAACATCAGAGAGTTTTCATCTTGGTGCCACCAAAGCACACCGAAAGACGCAACCGAAAAAGCCAAAGAACTCGTGAAAATGGCTGTAGCAAAGGTACAATTGCTCGAACCATTAAACGTCATTGAAGTCCCAGTTACCAACAGAGCACTGGTGGCAGGCGCTGGCGTTGCCGGCGCAAGCTCAGCTCTTGATCTGGCAGAAATGGGTTACCAAGTCTATCTCGTCGACCGTGCTGAAATCATCGGTGGCCACATGGCACAGTTAGGCAAGACTTTCCCGGTTTTTGAGTGTTCAAACTGCCCTCAACAGATTCACTGCCCCAGATTCTCATGCGTAGCAACAAGGATCGGCGCCGTTGCAGTTCATCCGAACATTAAGTTGATGGCTTATTCCGACATCAAAGAAGTTGAAGGTGTTATAGGCAGCTACAAAGCCAAAATCGTGAGGCGACCGCGCTTCGTTGACGAAGCGACGTGCATGAGCTGCGGCAAATGTGCTGAAGTGTGTCCGGTTCAGTTGCCAAACAGGTTTGACGGTGGCATGAAGAACCGAAAAGCCATTTACCTGCCCTTCTCCAACGCCACCCCGGCCACTTACACTATCGATAAGGATGCGTGCCTGTACTTCAAAGACGGGAGCTGTCGAAAATGTCAAGAAATATGCCCTGTGGGCGCCGTCGACTTTGAACAGAAACCACAAGAGGAGAGAGTTGACGTCGGCTGCATCGTGGTAGCCACGGGATACGACATATACGAGCCCTACGACCTGCAAAACTACGGGTATGGAAAATACAAGGACGTCGTCACAGCTCTACAGCTTGAACGAATAATAGATTCTGAAACACAGATCCTGGGAGAGCTTTGGAGACCTTCTGATCACAAGACGCCGAAGAGCATGACTTACGTTCAATGTGTTGGTTCTAGGGACTTGAACAAGTTTGAGTACTGCTCAGGCTTCTGCTGCATGCTCACATTGAAGAGTGCCGTTTTTCTGAAAGAAAAATACGGGGACAAACTGGAAATCAACGTCTTGTACAATGACATGCGCGCCAACAGAAAAGGCTACGAGGAACTTTTCAGGAAAGCCCAGCAAATGGGCATAAACTTCATTCGAACAAAACTGACCGACAGAAAAGTGGACGAAGACCCCAAAACAAAGAAACTCGTAGTTACAGCTGAAAAAGAAAACGGTGAACGAGTCAAAGTTGAAAGCGACATGGTGGTCTTGGCCACAGCAGCCATTCCAAGCCAGGGTTCAGAAGAAGTCGCCAGAGTCTTCAACATCAGCCGTGGCGGAGACGGATTCTTCATGGAAAGCCACCCAAAGCTGAAGCCAATAGACACACCTGCTGACGGCGTGTTCGTTGCTGGAGGCTGCCAAGGACCGAAAGACGTGCCCTACAGCGTTTCACAAGGCATGGGCGCAGCAGCAAGAGCAGCCACGATACTTTCCAAGCCCAAATGGAGTATCCAGCCTATAGTTGCCGTCGTCGACCCAGCCAAATGCCGCAACACAAAGGCAAAATGCGGCATCTGCGCCAAAGCCTGCCCCTACGGGGCTATCCGAGCGCCAGAGGGACAAGTTGCCGAGGCGATAAGTGCTATGTGCCATGGTTGCGGCACGTGCGTTGCGGAATGCCCCGCAGACGCAATAACGCAGAAGCATTTTACTGACGTGCAAATAACGTCTCAGATAAGAGCCGCGCTAGAAACAGATGCTGAAAGCAAGATCTTGGCCTTTCTGTGCAACTGGTGCAGCTACGCCGGCGCAGACCTGGCAGGAACCAGCCGATTCGAGTACCCTCCAGTCATACGGCCAATTCGTGTGATGTGCTCCGGCAGGGTTGACCGCGACTTCGTTCTTGAGGCTTTCAGACTTGGTGCTGGAATGGTTTTGGTCGGGGCGTGCCACTTGCCCTACGACTGTCACTACATAAGTGGAAACTACAAGATGAAAGCCAGGATGGATGCGTTGGCACCGATGCTGCAAAAGCTCGGTATGAGTCCGGAAAGACTGCGCGTGGAATATGTTTCTGCCGCAGAAGGCATAAAGTTCGCTGAAGTCGTAAAAGAGATAACAGCACAGATGAACGCACTAGGCGGGGAAAAAATAAAGGCGGAAAACGCGAAGATGCGGCCGATTCTGGAAAACATGCTTAGGCGCAAGGAACAAAAGACCTAGTTCAATCACAGGGTTCAGCGATAAGCTTTCTAAAACCTCTGTTTAGAATGCGCCGGAAAATGGGCTTTGCTTTCTTCCATTCTTCCCATCGGACGCATGCAGCACCGATTACTGCTGTTGAATGAATCTATTGCTTGTCTTTTTCTTCCCAGAATTCCCTTGTGCGCAAATACTGAATCTTCGCCTTAAGAAGATCCATGTAAAACTCATCTTCTTTTGAGTGCATCTTTCCAAGAATCCTAGACGCAGTTTCTGGCCCTACCCCTCTGACCTCCAACGCAACCACAGCTTTCCTGCCATAACTCAACACTAGATCAGCTGTCCGCCTTGTATGAGTGAGTTCCTTGAGATCCTCTTCTACTAGTTCTTTCCCTTCCTGTCTCTTCTTCAGCAACCCTCGCACATGACCCCCATCTTGGTTTGAATAGAGCAATCCCAAGAGCCTTGACCCGCACTTTTCGCATGCTGGATGCTCTTCCAAGTTTCTGGTTTTCTTTTCTTCAGTCCATTCTCCACAGGACATGCACAGAAATCTTGCCGTTGTTGCATCTATTGCCTTCTTCATTCTGTCAATGTTGCTTAGCAAAACTTGTTCTGGAGCCATTAGCTCTGACATGTCGGAAAACTTTGCCAAGATATGAAAGGCTAACGGCGTCGGCTTCTCTGGGCTGAATATTGTGCTGACCTTTATTTTGCCCTCGTTAATGGCATGAATGATTTCCTTGCCTTTGGGAAGGTCCACCTTCTCAATCATAGCCTCACGCAACGTCTCATCATAAATCGGCGTGTTGCCAAACCGACTTGGAAGTTGACTTAACCTTTCGTAACTCATCGTCTTTCCACGGGGCAATGCTCCGAACCTGTCGGCTACAAACTTCATCTTATAAGAGAACGGAAACTTTGCTTCTACATAATCATTGAAGGCCTTCTCGGCTTCTTCATCTGTAAGCTTGAACAATGCTCCGCTTAGCTTCTCAACTTCTTGCTGTTTCAACTTTCTCGGTGTTTCAATCAAGATTCGGTAGCCGTCATTCCACCAGCCGACGATAACTTCTCTATCCGACAGAACAGCGTCAAAAATACTGCCCAAAGTACGGTTCACCAATTCACCGAAAGAAGCGTGAACAATCAGATACTTGTCAAAACCCTCAACGACAACATGCTTATCCGTTGGCAAAGGTGCCCCGCGCTTGATGTGTTCTTCCACTTCTTGAACTGTGCTCAACAACCCAGACTCGTCGATCGAGAGCTTCTGAGCAAGCTTGGCCGTTGCTAATTCAGCATTACCCCTGTCTTTTAGCGTCTTTGCAATTTCTTCTCTCATCTGCCCGGTTTTCTGTGCAAGTTCAAAAGGGACCGGTACCATTTCTCCGTCCCAACCTGGAATCGCAGCCAGTGGGTCCTCTGAGGGAACGACGTAGACCGTGCCAGTCTCTCCTTCAATCTGAACTATTCGCCATACCTTTCCTCTAACAATAATGTTTAAACCCACGCGGGCTTTCAAAGCCATGAATTCGTCGCCCAACGTGCCAATCTTCCTGTCTGAAATCACATTGACGAGCGGATAGCGACGCTCATCCGGAATCATCGATAGATTCTCGTAGTAGTAGGTTCTAGTTTTCCGCCCCTTTCTCAAAACCCTTCCATCTTCCTCAACTCTAAGTTCACCCAAACGATCTAAAAAGTATATCACATCCAGCAGAGTGTCCCTTGAAAGCTTCCGGTATGGATAAGCACGCCGCAACAAAGCCAGTAGCTCTTTCGCACTCGCGGTTCCTCTGTCCATTATGACGCCGACAACTTGATGGGCCAACACATCCAACGCGTTCTCATGCATCAGCACGAGCTCGAGCTTGTTCGCACAGGCGTTCCTCACCGCGGCAATAGACTCCAACGTGTCATCCGGGAAAGCGGTGAGAATGATGCCTTCGGAAAGCATGTCCAACCGGTGACCACTGCGGCCGACCCTTTGAATCAGACTGTTAACCTGTCTGGGTGAAAGATACTGGATGACGAGATCAACGCTTCCGATGTCGATTCCTAATTCAAGCGTGCTTGTGCAGATAATCGCCTTCAAACCGCCAGCCTTGAAATCATCTTCAATTTGGGCACGTTCCTCCTTCGATAAAGAACCATGGTGCACCGCGATATCTGTGCGTCCAAGCTGATGAAACTTATAACCAAGCATTTCGGCAATAGTTCGGGCATTCACGAAAATCAACGTCGACTTGTGACTGTCCACTAGGTCAGTGATCCGTCTTATTCTCGCTGCCGCCTCAGGCGAAGTGTTGAGTTTCGCGGCCAAGTCATAATCCGGATCAATTGGCCTCGGATTCTCCACATGGTAGCGGTAGCCCTTCGGCAAGGCGGCTGCAATAATCTTGGCATTCCTGCCTGTTCCAGCAACGAATTCTGCGACCTCATCCGGGTTGCCAACAGTTGCTGACAAGCCGATTCTCTGAAATTCCTTGCCAACAACCTCATGAAGTCTTTCCAACGCTACGGCAAGTTGGACCCCTCGCTTACTTGAAGCAAGCTCGTGCACTTCGTCCACGACAACAAACTGAACCTTGCTCAGATGCTGTCTCATGCGTGATCCAGGCAGAATTGCTTGAAGCGTCTCAGGCGTCGTCACAAGCATGCTCGGTGGAGAAACCGCTTGCTTCCTGCGAAGTTTCATCTCGGTATCACCATGCCTGACCTCAATTGAAACGCCGAGCCTCGAAGCCCAGAAGGACAAACGCTTCAGCAGATCCCGGTTCAAAGCCCTCAAAGGCGTAATGTAAACTACAGCTATTCCCTTTCTATCTTCTTGCTGGATCAGTCTAGAGAAGATTGGAAGCAAAACGGCTTCCGTCTTGCCCGTTCCAGTTGGTGCAACCAGCAGCACGTTTTCTCCATCCAAGATCGGTGGGATAGCCATTTTCTGAGGAAGCGTAGGCTCAACGAAACCCAGTTCAGTCAATCCGCTGCGGATTGGTTTAGCAAGCAAATCAAAGACATTTTTCTCAACAGTCTCATTCATCGCTCAGCATCGCCACAGAATCAATGTCAAAAGCAACGGTTTATTCTTTGTCTCCTGCCGTATGCGCAAATCCATTAAATTTATAGATTGTGCTTAACCTTTCCGATTTGGGTAGCTCACAGGGTAGGATCGCACGCTTGAACGTGCAAAATAGGAACTTATTCCTATGCCCGTTGTTAGCCGCTCAGTTCAACTTCAAAACAAACGATTCTCTCAAATTGACATCTTTGCGATACGGGATCGAAACGACTTCCTTGAATCTGCCTTGCTCAATGATCTCACCAAATTCATCCGTCAATGGTTCTTTCCTTGAACAAAAAATCAGCTCGTCCTGCCCGTTCTTCCAGATCGTCAACCCTCTAGTTTTTCCTTTATGAACAAAATGCAGAAACACATTCTCTCCTTCAATCTGAAGGAGACTGATCGCGTTTGACCCTTCCAGCCCCGTGAACAACGCATCCCTAGCCTCCTCGACCGTGGCCTTCTGTTTCAACAATTCCTCGAAAAAATGCGGAATGACTTCTGAATCTATGAGTCCTAGCTTCTCAGATTCGAAAACGTGTGGTTTA
>Ga0315268_10005659_pt1 | contig 13384 bp, 13 predicted proteins | sample C1_top_MG_FD_204535 | JGI IMG/M metagenome (GOLD analysis project Ga0315268, IMG submission 204535) | Sediment microbial communities from Yellowstone Lake, YNP, Wyoming, USA - C1_top | ecosystem: Environmental > Aquatic > Freshwater > Lake > Sediment | place: USA: Wyoming | collected 2017-08-01 | reverse complement strand
CATCGCGTAATGGTCGCTGTTCTCGCCCATGCAGCCGCGCGAGGTCGTCATGCCGGAGTAGACGGCGGCGGTCTCCACGAGCATGTCGCCCATCGCGGTCGAGTCGGTCGCGCCGCCGCAGCTGAAGACGTCGAAGACGCCGTCGCTGCCCTCGTTCCAGCCGCTTTGCTCGTCGTCGATCGCGGCGACGATCTTGAAATGCTCCTTCCGGGACAGCTCCTGCAGGTACTTCGCGTAGCTCCGCGAGCCTTCCAGGCCGCCCCATTCCTCGTAATCGGCGGCGACGAAGCGCACCGTGTGCGCCAGGCGGCCCCTGCGCGCGGCCAGCAGCCGCGCCGTTTCCATCAGCGTCGCCATGCCGCTCATGTCGTCGTCGGCGCCGGGATTGTCCGCGCCGTTGGGGCCGATGCTGTCGTAATGGACGATGATGACGACGGAATCGGGAGACGCGCCCGGAAGCACGGCCTCCAGGTCGTGGCCCTGCGCCTCGCCGTTGCCGTGCGAGTTGGCGTAGGCGAGCTCCTGGACCGGGATGCCCAGGGTCTCGAAGTAATGGGTCCAGTACTTCCGGTAGTTCGCCTTCGACGCGGGCGCGTAGCGGTCGGTGAGGGAGAAGGTCTCGCCGCCGACGGCGACGGGGTTGACGCCCGACATGTCCTTGAGAAGCGTCTGAAGGCGGTTCTGATCGACCGAGGCGAACACATCCTTGTAGACCCCTTCGGCCGCCCCCAGCGTGCCCGGTCCCTGCGGAATGCGGCTGCGCTGCGCGCGCATCCGCGCGATGATCGCCTGGATTTCCTCGAGCGAGGCGTCCGGTCCCCAGGCGGGCAGAACGGCGGCCGCGTTCCCCGCGGCGAGCGTCAGCGTCAAAAAGATCAAGGCGATCCGGGTCTTCATGACGGAAGTATACCGATTCACGCCGCGCGGTGAGGCGCCGATTTTATCGATTGCGGAACTATTTTTTGGGGAGCGCGCCGGAACCCCGTCAGCGGATGACGACGAGGCTGGACGTGTAGCCGTGCACGTAGTTGCGCCCGGCGACGGGGCCGAACTCGCCGTTGGCGAAGAAGCCGGCCAGCGGGAGCGGGCCGCGCATGGACTGGACCAAAGCGGCGTCGTGGTCCGGCTCGCCATACAGCCCCTCGCCGCGGCCCACGCAGGCGACCAGCAGGGCGCCGCGCGGGGCGGAGCCGATCTCGGGCAGGACGCCGAGCAGGGCCTGGAGATCGGTGTCCGAGGTGCTCGCGTCGCGCAGCTGGAACTGGAGCGTCTGGCCGCGGCGCAGGCTGGCGCCCAGCGTCAAGGAGCCCGTGTCCTGGTCGAAGCCCAAGAGATTTCGAATTAAAAAGTCTCCGCGCTTGTAGCCGGTCCGGCCCTCGTTCATGGCCAGGCCCGCGAAGAGCGACTGGCGGGCCAAGCGCTGATCCTCGGGCGGGCAATGCGCCAAAGTCTCGCGCAGGACCTCCAGCGGCGAGCGCCCGCCCAGCTCGACCAGGACGTTGCCCTCGGCCTTCGTGACGATCAGAGGCTCGCCGATCGGGCGGCAGCCCTGGGCCACGACCACGTCGAACTCCACGTCGCCGGTCAGCGCCACGACGGCCGCGCCCCGCTCGCAGACCTCGCGGCCGAGCAGCATCCAGGCCGGGCGCTTCAGCTGCGGGCCGCTGGCCAGGCCGCCCACGAGCGGAGCGCCCGGATAGGCCTCGTTGATCAGGGCGGTCAGTCGGTCCGGGTCGCAGGACATCGGATCGCCGAGCGCGAGGAATTTCGGCTTGTCGGTCGGGTACAGGTCCAGCGCCGCGACCAGCGCCCGCCCGTTCTCCATCCGCGCCATCTCCCCCGGCGCCAAAGTGAATCCATGCACGCGCACCCCGGGCAGGCGCATCGCCAGGATGGAGACGGCCGGCTTCATTTCCACTTCGCGGCGGCCGGCGATCGCCCCGCTCGCGTTGCAGCCGAGCGCGTGCAGCGGCGCCAGTTCGCGGGCCAGGATCGGGGAGACCTCCTCCGGCTCGAACGAGTCCCAGGCCTGCGAGACGAAGACCAGCGCCAGGTCGCACGGCTCGGAGCCGAGCTTGGCGCGGGCCGTGCGCGCGGCCTCGGCGAGCGCCTTGCGCCAGTCGGGATCGACGGACATCCCGTCGGCGAAGCGTTTGGGCGGGGTCACAGGCTCTCCGCGGTCCGGACCGCGTCGACGACCGCGCCGACTTGGCCCGGCTCTTCCGCGTCGGCCAGCCGCCGCAGGTCGGAGCCGCAGCCGAACAGGCGCGGATAGGAGTGCGCCGTCAGCTTGTGCGCCAGGATGTAGTCCTGGTCGTCGGGGTCGACGAAGGAGACGATCGCGCGGGGAAGGCAGCGACGGCGCAGGGCCGCGAGCAGGGCCGCGGCCCGGGTCTCGCCGGGACGGCCGATCAGCTCGAAGTCCAGGCGCGGCCGCGACGCCATGTCCGCCGCCCGCGCCAGGCCCGCCAGGCGCGCCGGGTCCTCGCCGGCCGCGGGCCACGCGCCGCGCAGGCCCCAGTCCAGCCAGCGCCGGTAGTTCGCGCTGCCTTTCAAGTGATGCAGCCGCCAGCAGACCTCGAGCGCGACCGCGTTCGGCTCCGGGTCCACGCGCGTCTCGCGCAGGATCAGGGGATCGTCCGCGCGCGGAACCCGGTCGAGGAAGCCGCCCCCGTCGCGCTCCCACAGCTCCTGGAACATGAAGCGCAGAAGGCCGTCGGCGAACTCGCGGTGCTGCCGGATTCCCGTCGCCAGGAACGCCTCGGTGGACGCCAGCGCGGTCCAGGCCGCGTCGCCGAGCAGGCCGTGCACGCTCTCGCCGTCGCCGCCCTGGGCGTGGACCAGCCCCAGCAGCGGATCGTACAGCCGCGACTGGAGGAAGGCCAGCGCCTTCGCCGCGCAGGACTCCGCGCCGGAAACGCCGAAGGCCGACGCGCGCAGCAGCGCCAGCGCCGCGAGCGCGTTGCCGTCGGCCGGATACACGGCCGCGCCCGGAGCCGCGCGCAACGCGCCCGCGCCGGGGTCGAACAGGTCGTGCTGCAGGACCCGCGTCGCCGCCTCGGCCGCGTCGCGCCAGCGCGCCTCCCCGCCGAGAGCGTGCGCGTCCCACAGCAGGCGCGCGCGCCGCGCGTGGACCGCCAGCGGCGAGGCCGCGGCGGGCCGGAAGGCCTTGCGCGCCGGGTCCCAGGACCGGTCGAGCAGGTCGCCCAGTCCCCGCGTCAGCGCCGCCGTCGCCGGCTCCCCCCCCCGCTCCGACGCGGCGTACAACAGGGCCTCGAGGACGCCCTCGGACGGCGCGGTCAGCGCGGGCAGGGCCGCGAACACGCCCGCGATTCGCGCGGCGTCCGGAGCGGCCGCCATCGGCTTCTCGCGCACCGCGCCGGTCCAGACGGGACCGGCCGGGCCGTCCGGGCGCCCCGCGTCCAAAGCCTCGGCCTCGTCGGCCAGGCGGGCCAGGACCGCCGACAGGTCCGGCGCGGGCAGCGGCAGCACGGCCCGGCGCGCGCCGTCGCTGCCGAGCACGACCGCGTGCCCCGCCCCGATGCGCGCCGCCGCGTCGGGACGCGAGGCGGGATCGGCCAGCACCGCGATGAAGCGGCGGGAAATCTCCCCCTCGGCCGCCTTCAGCGCCTCGTGCGGCAGGGGGCCCACCGTCGCCAGCACGGGCTTTCCCTGAGCCCGCGCGCGCGCGAACGCCTCCGGCGACCAGGGAGCCCAGGGGCTCATGCGGCGGCCTTGTCCTCGGCGAGCTCAAACATCCTCTCGATGGGCCGGCGCGCGCGCTCGCGGATCGCGGCGGGCACCTCGATGCGCTGGGACGCGGCGGGCCGCTCCAGCGCGCGCAGGATGCGCGACAGGTCGGTGGCCTTCATGTACGGGCACAGGCGGCACATCGGCACGAACGCCTTGTCCGGAAAGCGCGTGCGCGCCAGGTCGCCGAGGCCGCACTCGGTGATCAGCATGTAGGAGGAGGCCTTGTTGTCGGCGACCCACTTCATCATGTCGCCGGTGCCGCCGATGTAGTCCACGACGGACACCAGCCCGGGGCTGCACTCGAAGTGCGCGAGAATCTTCACGCCCGGGTACATCTTCCGGTAGAAATCCACCGACGCCGAGTCGAAGTGGTCGTGGACGATGCACGAGCCGTCCCAGACGACGAGCTCGGCCCCCAGCTTCTTGCCCAGTTCCTGGGCCAGGTTCCGGCCCATCATCGCGTCGGGAATGAAGACGATCTTCTCGTGCGCGGCGTACAGCTTGCGCAGGATCTTCGGCGCGTTGGCCGAGGTCACGATCACGTCCGACTCCGCCTTCACGGCCGCGGAGGTGTTGATATAGGTGACCACCGGCGCGCCCGGGTGCTTCTTCTTCAGCGCCCGCACCTGCGCGGCGCTGATGGACTCGGACAGCGAGCAGCCGGCCTCGGGCGCGGGCAGGAGGATTTCCTTCTCGGGATTCAGGATCTTGGCCGTTTCGGCCATGAAGCGCACGCCGCAGAACACCACGCGCTCGGCGTCGGACTCGGCGCACATCTTGGCGAGCTTGTACGAGTCGCCGACGAAGTCCGCGACCCCGACGAGGATCTCCGCGCGCTGATACACGTGCGCGGGGATCACGCTGCGCGTGAGCTTCTTCAGATGGTTGATCTTCCAGGTCAGCCGCGCGGCGCGCTCGAGCTCCGCGTCCTGCCAGCCCAGGTCCGCCAGGCCCTTGTCGGCCAGGCGCTCCGCCTCGGCGGAGATCTCCGCCGCGGACGGTTCCGGCGCGCGCGTTTCCTTCACCGCCATAGGTCGAGCTCCGGGTAGTTGCTGAAGATGCCGTCCGCGCCGAGCTTGGCCAGGCGGTCGCGCTCCATCGGCGTGTTGACGGTGTAGACGAGCACCTTGAAGCCGCGCTCGTGCGCCGCCTTCACGGCGCGCGCCGTCGCCTGGCGCGCGCTCAGGTTCAGGCTCTCGGCGGACAGCTCCTTCATTTCCTTGAAAGCGGTCTTCAGCGTGGTCAAGCCGAGAAGATAGCCCAGGCGCACCTTTTCGTCAAGGGAGCGCACCGAGTACAGCGCCGCGTGATCGAAGCTGGAGATCAGCGTGCGCGCCAGGGCGCCGCGGTGGTGCAGGAAGTCCACGACGCGCTCCTCGATGCCGGGATAGACGGCCGAGCCGTGCTTGATCTCGAGATGCAGCTCCACCGGCGGCGGCGCCAGGTCGTACAGCTCTCCCAGGAGCGGCATCCGCTCGCCGGCGAAGCCGGGGGCGAACCAGGAGCCGACGTCGATCGTCTCGGCCTCGCCCTCCCAGTGGATGCTCCTCATCCGGCGCTTGTCGCGGCCGCAGCGCTTCAGGTCGTCGTCGTGCGCGACGACCAGCTCGTGGTCGAGCGTCTGGTGCACGTCGAACTCCATCGCCTTGGCGCCCATCTTGAGCGCCAGCCGGAAGGCGGCCATCGTGTTCTCGGGCGCGTGGCCGCTGGCCCCGCGGTGCGCGATCACGAGCATGTCTTGTCCAGGCGCTCGATCAGCGCCGCGTAGCCCGCGTCGTCGTACTCCACGCCCAGGCGCGCCTCGCGCCCCGTGCCCGGGCCGTGGAAGTCGGAGCCGCCGGCCGCGACCAGGCCCTTCGCGGACGCCCAGTCGCCGTACGCGCGGATCTGAGACGGCGTGTGGCCGGAGTAGTGGACCTCGATCGCCTCCAGGCCCAGGACGCGCAGCGCCTCCAGCTCGTTTTCCTTGCCCGCCGTCTGCGGGTGCGCCAGGCAAGCGGTGCCGCCCGCGTCGCGGATCAGCGCGATCGCCTCGGCGGGGCTGGGGCCCATCGAGTCGACGAAGCCGGGTTTACCCTTGATCAGGAATCGTTCGAACGCCTCCTTGCGGCTTTTCACGATCCCCAGGCGCCGCAACGCGTCGGCCAGATGCGGACGGCCGACCGTCTCGTGCGCGGCCGCGCGCACGTGCTCGTACTCGACCGGAAAGCCGAGCGCGCGAAGCTTGTCCACCATCAGCCGGGCGCGCACCGTGCGCCGCTCACGGAACTCCGCCAGGCGCGCCTCGAAGCCGAGGGCGGCTGGGTTGAAGCCGTAGCCGAGGACGTGGACGCGGTCGGCGGCGCCCTCGCCGGCGCAGTTGATCTCGATGCCGAGACGGACGCTCAAGCCCGCGGCGGCGGCCGCGGCGAACAAGTCCGGGGCGCCGGAGACGCTGTCGTGGTCGGTCAGCACCAGCAGGTCCACGTCCGACTTCACGGCGCACGCGACGAGCTCGGCCGGGGTCAGAACCCCGTCCGAGAAGACCGAGTGGCAGTGAAGCTCGACGCGCGCGGACACGGGTCTAGACCGCGACGACTTCCTTGATCTCGGGTATTTCCTGGCGGATCATCCTCTCGACGCCGCCCTTCAGCGTCGCCGTCGAGCTGGGGCACGAGCCGCAGGCGCCGCTCAGGGTCACCTTGACGATCCCGCTGGTCTCGTCCACCGAGACGAGGGCGATGTTGCCGCCGTCGGACTGGATGTACGGGCGGATCTTGTCGAGCACCTTCTCCACGCGTTCGTAAGTGGTCATGGTCGTTTCTCCAGACGTCATCGCGGCGCGAGCTTCTCGAGCCAGGCCGGGGCCGCGCCGCAGTCGGCGGGCTTGTCGGCCAGGATCGCGGCCAAGGTCACGCTCTCGAAATACTGCGTGACCAGCGCGCCCAGCTTCTGCCAGACCGGCGAAATCGTGCAGCCGCCCTGATGGCGGCAGTCCTTGTTGCCGCCGTCGTACTTCTCGCAGACGTCCTCGAAGACGTCGCCGTCCACCGCGCGCACCACCTGGCCGAGCGTGATCTCCGCGGGCGGACGCGAGAGCGCGTAGCCCCCGGAGCTGCCGCGGTGGCTCGTGACGAGCCCGGCGCGGCGCAGCTTGACCAGAATCTGGCTGACGTAGTCGGCGGGCACGTTGTCGGAGTCGGCCAGCCGCTCGGCCGGCAGCGGCGCGCCTCCGTGCGCGCGCGCCAGCGCCACCATCAGGCGCGTCGCGTATTCGATCGAGCTCGTGATTTTCATCGCGATCCCCTCAATACAGCCCCAACTGCTCCTTCGCGTCCTCGGTCGCCATCGTGCGCGGGTCCCAGCCCGGGCTGAACACCAGGTCCACGTCCACGTCCTTGACGCCCGGGATGCGCGCGATCGCCGAGTGCGCCGAGGCCAGCAGCATCGGGCCGTACGGGCACGCGGGCGAGGTCAGGCTCATCCGGACCTTGACCGACAGGCCCTTCTCGGTCCGTCCGATCTCCGCGCCGTAGACCAGCCCCAGGTCCACGATGCTCATGTGGATCTCCGGATCCTGCACGGGCTGAAGCGCCGCGCCGATCTGCCGGAACGTCACGGTGCCGGCGGTGATGGTCGCCATGTCAGGCCTCCTTCGCGGCGGGCGAGGCGTCCAGGCCCTGCGCGATCGTGTTCCACGCCAAGGTCGCGCATTTCACGCGCAGCGGAAACTTGCGCACGCCCTCCAGCGCCGACAGAGGCTCGAGCTCCTCGGGCAGCGAGGCGACCGGGGCGTTTTCCAGCATCATCGTCTTGAAGGCCTTGACCAGCTCCCTGGCGCGCGCCTCGGACTTCCCCTCCAGCGCCTCGCCCATCATCGCGGCCGACGCCTGGCTGATCACGCAGCCGTGGCCCGCGTAGCGCAGCGCGGAGATCTTCCCGCCCTCGCGGCGCGCGGTGATCTCCAGCTCGTCGCCGCAGACGGGGTTGATGCCGTGCGCGCGCACGTCGGCCGGATCGAGCTTCCCTTTGCGGGTCGTCGAGCGGAAATAGTCGAGGAGAACCTCTCGATACAGGTCCTGCAGTTCGGCGTCGCCTTCCATCAGTGCACCCCCGCCTTCGGGCGGATTTTGAAGAAATCGACCGTGCGCTTCAGCGCCCGGGCCAGGCCTTCCACGTCGCTCTCGTCATTGTACAAGTAGAAACTCGCCCGCGCCGTCCCGCCGCACTGCAGCTTGTGCATCAGCGGCTGGCAGCAATGGTGGCCGACGCGCACCGCCACGCCCTCCAGGTCGAACGTCGTGCCCACGTCGTGCGGATGGAGCCCGGAGATGTTGAAGGAAACCACGCCGGAGCGCCGAGCCGGATCCTTCGGGCCGAGCACGAACACGGACGGCTCCGCCTCGAGAATCTTCACGGCCTTGGCGGCGAGCCTGTCCTCGTGCTCGCGGATCGCGTCCAGCCCGACCGCCGTCAGATAGTCCAGCGCCGGGCCGAAGGCGACGGCGTCGGCGATGTTGGGCGTGCCCGCCTCGAACTTGTACGGCAGCTCGTTCCAGGTCGCGCCCTCCAGCGTCACGCGCGAGATCATGTCGCCGCCGCCCAAGAACGGATCCATGGCGTCGAGCAGCTCTTCCTTGCCCCACAGCACGCCGATGCCGGTCGGTCCCAACATTTTATGCGCCGAGAAGGCGACGAAATCCGCGCCCCAGGATTGAACGTTCATCGTCCGGTGCGGGGCCCACTGGCACGCGTCCACCAGCACCGTCGCTCCCGCCGCTTTGCCGATCTTAATCATTTGCTCAACCGGATTAACCGTGCCCAGCGCGTTCGAGATGGCCACAAACGAGAAGAGTTTCGTCTTGGGCCCGACAACGGTTTTCACTTTTTCTATATCGAAAGTTCCGTCCGGCTCCACCGGCACGAACTTCAAAACGATGTTTTTGTCTTTGGCGAGGAGCTGCCACGGCACGATGTTCGAATGGTGCTCCATCTCTGTCAGCACGACTTCGTCCCCGGCCTTCAAAAACTTTCGTCCCCAGGCGTGGGCCACGAGATTGATCGACTCGGTGGCGTTGCGCGTGAATATCACGGTCTCAGGCTTGGGCGCCCCGATGAACTTCGCCGTTTTGGCCCGCGACGCCTCGACCATGTTGGTCGCTTCCTCCGACAGGGAGTGCACGCCGCGGTGAACGTTGGCGTTGTGCTTCTCGTAGAAGTCCACCAAGGACTCGATCACCTGCCGCGGCTTCTGGGTGGTGGCCGCGTTGTCCAGATAGACCAGCGGCTTGCCGCGCACCAGGCGCTTCAGGATCGGGAAATCGGCGCGGATCTTGGAGACGTTCATGCGGCCTCCTCGGCGGCCTCGGGCATGCGCGCGTGCAGCGCGGCCGTCAGCGCCTCCTTCAAGGGCTCCAGGCCCACGCGCTCGATCATCTCCGAGCCGAACGCGTACACCAGCATGCGCCGCGCGTCGGCCTCGCCGATGCCGCGCGAGCGCAGGTAGAACATGGACTCGCCCGACAGCTGGCCGATCGCGCCGCCGTGCTTGCACGACACGTCGTCGGCCAGGATCTTGAACTCCGGGTTCGTGTGGACGTCGGCGTCTTCGGAGAGGAGCAGGTTCTTATTGTACACCGACGCGTCGGTCTTCTGCGCGCCGGGACGCACGTCCACCAGGCCGTCGAAGACGAAGCGGCCGCGCTCGTCGAGCACGGCCTTGTACAGCTCGCGCGTGGTGCCGCCCACGGACGCGTGCTCGACGACCGTGTGATGATCGACCGTCTCGTCGCCGCGGACCAGGGACAGCCCGTTGAGCATGCAGTCCGCGCCCTCGCCGGCCAGGCGGACGCGCAGGTCGTGGCGGACGAACGCGCCGCCGAAATTGAACGCGTGCGACTCGTAGCGAGCGGAGCGGCCGACCTCGACCAAGGTCGCCGCGGTCTGCACGCCGGCCTCGTTCTCGCGCTGCAGGCGGTAGTGCTTGAGCGCGGCGCCCTCGCCGAGCGAGACCTGGGTCAGGAGGTTGGTCCAGAACGGAGCGCGCCCGCCGCCGACGGACTCCATGACGATCTCGGCCGAGGCGCCGTCCTCCAGCAGAACCAGCACGCGCAGGTGCGCCATCTGCGGCCGGCCCGCCGCCGAGTCGTCGGCGACGAACAGGAGGTTCAGCGGCTTGTCGAGCCGCGCGTGCCGCGCGACCCGGACGACGACGCCGTCGGAGAACAACGCCGCCGCCAGCGACGCGAACGGCAGGCCGTCGGCCGCGAAGCCGCGGGACAGCGCGGTCTTCAGCGACTCGGGCTCGTCGCGCAGGACTTCGACCAGGCTCTGGACTCGGACGCCCGCGGGCAGGCCCGACAAGGTCGAGCCCTCGCCGCCCGGGAGGACGCGGCCGTTGTGGACGACGACCCGGTGGAAGGTGATCGGGCACAGCGCCCGGCCGCCGAAGCCGCCGCGCGCGGCGGGACGCTCGGCGGGCTCGAAGACGGTCTCCGTCAGGGCCCGCGCGGGAGTGTGGCGCCAGCCCTCGAAACGCGCGTGCGGCAGGCCTTGATTATCGAACGCGGCGAGCGCGGCCTCCCGGGCGGCGGCCAGCCAGCGGACGCCGGCACCGGGCAGGCGGGCCTTCTCGCCCGCAAAGAGCGCCGCGAAGCGGTCCGTCTCGGTCAAGGTCGGGCTCATGCCGCCGCCTTCTCCGCGTCGATCCAGCCGTATCCTTCCTTTTCCAATAACACGGCCAGGTCCTTGCCGCCGGACTTCACGATGCGCCCGCCGGAGAGCACGTGGACGAAGTCGGGGACGATGTAGTCGAGCAGGCGCTGATAGTGGGTCACCAGCACGACCGCGCGCTGGGGGTCGCGCAGGCGGTTGATCCCGTTGGCCACGATCTTCAGCGCGTCGATGTCCAGGCCCGAGTCCGTCTCGTCGAGCAGGGCCAGCTTGGGCTCCAGCACGGCCAGCTGCAGGATCTCGTTGCGCTTCTTCTCGCCGCCGGAGAAGCCCTCGTTGACCGAGCGGTTCAGGAACGCTGGGGCCATCTCGACGAGCTTGGCCTTCTCCTTGACGAACTTCAGGAACGCGCCCGCGTCCATCTCGGGCTCGCCGCGGTGCTTGCGCTGAGCGTTGTAGGCGGCCTTCAGGAAATACTTGTTCGACACGCCCGGAATCTCGACCGGGTACTGGAACGCGAGAAAGACGCCCTCGCGCGCGCGCACCTCGGGCTCCATCGCGAGAAGATTTTTTCCTTCATACTCGACGGAGCCTCCCGTGACCTCGTAGCCGGAGCGGCCGGCCAGCACGTACGACAGCGTGCTCTTGCCGGAGCCGTTCGGGCCCATGATCGCGTGGACTTCGCCGGCCTTGACGGTCAGGTTCAGGCCCTTGAGGATGGCCTTGTCGCCGACTTTCGCGTGCAGATCGATGATTTTGAGCATAGTGTCCTTTTAGCCGACGCTTCCTTCGAGAGAGATGTTCATGAGCTTGTGCGCCTCGACGGCGAACTCGAGAGGCAGTTCGTTGAAGACCTGCTTGCAGAAGCCGTTGACGATCATGCCGACCGCGTCCTCGGTGGACAGGCCGCGCTGGCGCAGGTAGAACAGCTGGTCCTCGCCGATCTTCGAGGTGGAGGCCTCGTGCTCGACGGTGGAGGAGGTGTTGTGGACCTCGAGATTGGGGAAGGTGTGCGCGCCGCACTGAGAGCCCAGCAGCAGGCTGTCGCACTGGGAATGATTCCGCGCTCCGGCCGCGGACTTCGCGATTTTCACCTGGCCGCGGTAGGCGTTCTGGCCGTGACCGGCGGAGATCCCCTTCGAGATGATGGTCGACTTGGTGTTCTTCCCGATGTGAATCATCTTCGTGCCGGTGTCGGCCTGCTGGTAATGGTTGGCCAAGGCCACGGAGTAGAACTCCCCGACGGACTCGTCCCCCAGAAGAATGCACGACGGGTACTTCCACGTGATCGCGGACCCGGTTTCCACCTGGGTCCAGGAGATCTTCGACCGCGGTCCGGCGCACTTCCCGCGCTTGGTCACAAAATTATATATCCCGCCTTTGCCGTTCTTGTCGCCCGGATACCAATTCTGGATCGTCGAATACTTGATGGACGCGTCGCCCATCGCGACGAGCTCGACGACGGCGGCGTGCAATTGATTCTCGTCGCGCATGGGCGCCGTGCATCCCTCGAGATAACTGACGCTGGCGCCCTCGTCGGCGACGATCAAGGTCCGCTCGAACTGCCCCGTGTCCTTGGCGTTGATCCGGAAATAGGTGGACAGCTCCATCGGGCACTTCACCCCTTTCGGGATGTAGCAGAAGGAACCGTCGGAAAAAACGGCGGAGTTCAGCGTCGCGAAGAAATTATCCGTGTAGGGCACGACCGAACCCAGGTATTTTTCGAGCAGCTCCGGGTGCTCCTTGACGGCGTCCGAGAAGGAGCAAAAAATGACCCCGGCTTCGCCGAGGGTCTTCTTGAACGTGGTCGCCACCGACACAGAGTCGAACACCGCGTCCACGGCCACGTTCGAGAGCATCTTCTGCTCTTCCAGCGGGATGCCCAGCTTCTCGAACGTCGCGCGGACCTCCGGGTCCACCTCGTCCATCGAGGCGAGCTTCTTCTTCGGCTTCGGGGCCGAATAATAGATGATGTTCTGGTAGTCGATCGCCGGGTAATGGACCTCGGCCCACGTGGGCTCCTTCATCGTCAGCCAATGGCGGTAGGCCTTCAGACGCCAGTCCAGCATAAAGGAAGGCTCGTTCTTCTTCTTGGAGATCAGGCGGACGACGTCCTCGCTCAGGCCCTTGGCAATCTGGTCGGCCTCCACGTCGGACGAGAAGCCGTATTTGTACTCCTTGTCCGCGAGATCCTTGACGTCCTGGTTGGCCATAAATCTCCTGAAAACGAGGTCCGAAGTCAGTGTATCATACCTGACCTTTTTAGTCAAGAATCGATCTTGATCTTCCCGCCGCGGGCTGTTAAGCTTCGTCGATGGCACCGGAAACCGCCCCCTGCCCGGGCTGCTTGGCGCCCATGGACCTCGACCAGGAAATCTGCGCCGCCTGCCGGCGCCCGCGCGACGAGAGGGAAATCCAAGCCGGCTACGACGCGATCCACGAGCGCGACGCTCGCCGGCGGCGCCGTCCGCGCGCGGTCGCGGCCTGGGTCCTGGCGGCGGCGGCGATCGGTCTTATTTTTCGAAACCGAGCGGCTTTCTTCGACCTGCTCGCCCCTTGGCGCGCCGAGTTCTCCCAGGAAATCGAAAAAGCAAGCGACCCCGGACCGGGGGCGCCGAAGACCGCCGCCGGCGCGGCGATCATCGCGATGATGAAGCCGCCGCAGCCGCCCGCGCCCCCCCAGGCGCCCGCCGCACGCGCCGGCGGCGCTTCCTCGCCGGCCGCCCCGGCCGCGCCCCCGCCTCCCCGGCCGTTCGTCCGCCCCGCCGTGATGCCCGATCATCCCGCTCCGGGAAACATCGTCATCTACGGGGTCGTTTACGACCTCGCGACCGACCGGGCGATCCCGGGAGCGATCGTCACCCTGCGCTCGGTGGACGCGCTGTCCGGCTTCTCCGCGGCGACGAACGACGACGGCTATTACGCCATCCAAATGTCCCTCGCGAACAGGTTCGGCGACTATGTCGCGACCGTCAAGGCG
>Ga0315268_10005658_pt1 | contig 13385 bp, 9 predicted proteins | sample C1_top_MG_FD_204535 | JGI IMG/M metagenome (GOLD analysis project Ga0315268, IMG submission 204535) | Sediment microbial communities from Yellowstone Lake, YNP, Wyoming, USA - C1_top | ecosystem: Environmental > Aquatic > Freshwater > Lake > Sediment | place: USA: Wyoming | collected 2017-08-01 | reverse complement strand
CTACGGTGTGCGCTGTCAAGGGGTAAATTCTCTAGGCGCGGGAATCCCCCGCGCTTTTTTTCGTGCGTGGTGTGAGAGGAGGGGGGCGACTCGCTCCTCCTACTCGATTGGTGTGTTACCCTGGCAGCTTGACCAGATTCGCAAAGCTCGCCAGCATGTGCTTAATCCCTGACTTTTTGAATGCAATCGTCACTTCTTCGTCGGTGCCGTCCGGGCGGCTCTCGATGACAATGCCCTCGCCGAACTTGACATGCTTTACGCGCTGGCCCGCATGGAACTGGAGCTCGGGTGCTTTGCGTTGGGGAGCGGGCAGTGTCGGCTCCCAGCGCGTCGCTCGTGAGGCCGCATCGCTCGCTTTGGGCAGCGCGCCCTCGATCAGTTGGCGGGGAATGTCGGCCAAAAAGCGGCTCGGCTCGCGCGCGTCGCTATTGCCCCACAGGGTGCGCCGGAAAGCATAGCTCAAGAACAGACGGCGCTTGGCGCGCGTCATGCCCACGTAGCACAGCCGCCGTTCTTCCTCCATCTGATCGGGATCGTCCAGCGAGCGGCTGTGCGGCAGCACGCCCTCTTCCATCCCCACGATCATCACGATAGGATATTCCAGCCCCTTGGCGCTGTGCAGCGTCATCAGTGTCGGCGCATCGGCGTTGTCGTCGCGCGTGTCCGTATCCGAGACGAGCGACACGTCCTCCAAAAAAGCGGTCAGCGGATGTTCGCCCAGCGCGTGCGTGTAATCGGCGGCTACGCCGTGCAATTCCTGGATGTTTTCCCATCGCTCGCGGCCTTCCTCGGTGCGGTCGTTGACGTAGCGCCCATAACCCGACTCGGCCAGGACCAGGTCGAGCAGCTTGCCCACGTCCAGCTTATCGCGGCGGGCGAGCCAACCATCCAGCAGCGACACGAATTCGGTGAGGGCCTGCGCCGCGCGCGGCGTGAGCTGCGCCGCTAACGCGCTCTCCTGCGCTTCCCTTCCCTTCCCTCGGGTTTCGCGGAGTTCCTTCAGCACCTGATAGGGCGATTTACTTTCTTGCCTCGCTGTCTCATTCAGCGCCGCCAGCGTCTTGGCTCCGATTCCTCTCGGAGGGACGTTGACGATGCGCGCGAGTGCCACGGCGTTATTTGGGTTGTGAATCAGTTGCAGATAGGCCAGCACGTCCCTGATCTCGCGGCGGGCATAAAAGCGCGTCGCGCCTACCAGCCGGTAAGGCATTCCGGCGCGGACAAAGGCATCCTCCACCGCGCGGGACTGCGCGTTCGTGCGGTACATGATCGCAAAATCCCTTGCCTGTGCCTGGCCCTTGCCGACCATCTCGGCAACAGTGTCCACCACGTATTGGGCCTCGTCGTCTTCGTTGTACGACTCGCGAATGGAAATCGGCACGCCCTTGCCCAACTGGGTGAACAGCTTTTTCGGCGTACGATGGACGTTGCGCGCAATGACCTGTTGCGCCGCGTCGAGGATCGTCTGCGTCGAGCGATAGTTTTGTTCGAGGAGAATCACCAGCGCGTCGGGATATTGATCGCGGAATCGCTGCACGTTACGAAAGTCCGCTCCGCGCCACTTGTAAATACTCTGGTCTTCGTCGCCCACGCAGAACACGTTCCGACGCTGGCCGCCAAGCTGCCGCAGCAGCGCGTATTGCGCCGTGTTGGTATCCTGAAACTCGTCCACCAGGATGTGCTCGTAGCGTTCCTGGTAACGGTGGAGCACGTCCGGATGCTGGTCGAACAAGAGCACGACCTGCATCAACAGGTCGTCAAAGTCCAGCGCATTGTTTTCGCGCAACAGTTCCTGGTATCGCTCGTACACGCGGCGCACGATTTCGTCGGCATACGTCTGTGGCTGGAACAGTTCCGGCGTCACCAGTTCACTCTTGGCCTGGCTGATCTTGTTCTGGAGGGTCGTGGGACGGTTCTTGGTCTCGTCCAGGTTCAGGTCGCGCAACGCCTGCTTGATCAGCGAGAGTTGGTCGTCGTCGTCATAAATCGCAAACTCGCGCCCCAGCCCCACGTACGGCGCTTCGCGGCGTAAAAAGCGCGCGCAGATCGCGTGGAACGTGCCGAGTGTCAGCTCTTTCGCCTCGTTCAGGCCCAGCAGCTTGTCCAACCGGTCGCGCATTTCGCGCGCTGCCTTGTTCGTGAACGTGACGGCTATAATGTCGCGCGGGGCAATGCCGCGCGCCTGGACGAGGTACGCCACCCGGTGTGTCAGCACGCGCGTTTTGCCCGAGCCGGGCCCAGCCAGTACCAGCACAGGACCATCGGATGCTTCCACGGCCTGGCGCTGCTGGAGATTCAAGTCAGGAAACATATCCATTAGAACTGGAAACCCTCTTTGTAGGGGACCACCTTGAGTTGCAAGTTCGTCACAAACTGGTTGAGCAGCCTTTGCAGGTTTTTCCATTCATCGCTGTGGAGGAGACGTGTCATCGTTTCCTCGTCCGGCGCCACGAACCCCGTCATCCGCAGCGGGTAATTGCCGTACGCCGTGTGCCACGCTTCCGTAATAGCCAGGCCCATCTCTTGTAGCTTGGGGATGAACTCGCGCAGGATGAATTCATAGTACTCGCGCTGAAGCTCCGGCACGATGTCGAAAGTGAGTAATAGTTTGACTCTGCGGTCCGGTCGCCTGCGTAGTGGCATGGTCACTTCCAGATACCGGGAATGGGGGTGTTGCACTTGGGGCAGCGGCCCGTGCCGGCGAGCTTGTTGGTTCGGATGTGATAGCCCCACCGGTCGACGAGCAGCTCGCCGCACTTGAAGCAGTAAGTGTTTTCATATTTTCCGGTCATTCCCGGTAGGTTGCCGGCATAGACATAGCGCAGCCCGGCCTCCTGGCCGATCTCGGCAGCGCGCAAAAGCGTCTTGGCATCGGTGTTGTCGGGATCGGTCATCTTATAGTCTTGATGGAATGCCGTCACATGCCAGGGAATATCCGGCGAAAGCGAGACGAGGAAGCGTGCAGCGTCCCATAGCTCTTCGTTGCTGTCGTTAAAGCCGGGGATCACCAGTGTTACAATTTCGAGCCAGAACCCCATCTCGTGAACCATCCGAACGCCGTCCAACACGCGGTTCAGCACCGTGCCGAGCTGGCGATAGTTCTTGTCATTCATCGTCTTGAGGTCAATCTTGTATCCCGTCACGTAGGGGCGGATGTACTCCAGCACCTCACGTGTGACGTTGCCGTTCGAGATATAGACGCAGCGCAGCCCGGCGGCTTGAGCCTTTTTAAAGATTTCGACCGCCCACTCGGACGTGATGAGCGGCTCATTGTATGACGAGCCGACCAGCTCTGCCCCATACCGCTTGGCAATGTGGGTGATCTGATCGGGCGTGACCCGTTGCGGCTCAATGCCCGCTGCCGGGTCGCGCAGGGTCTGCGAGATTTCCCAGTTCTGGCAGCCGGGGCAGTGCAGATCGCAGCCCAGCATGCCGAACGTGAGCGTCTGCGAGCCTGGCAGGATGTGAAAGAACGGCTTTTTCTCCGTCGGGTCCACGTTGAGTGCGCTGACGTAACCCGCCGGGACGCGCAGTGTGCCCTCCTCGTTGAATCGCACCTGGCAGATGCCCCGTCGCCCTTCTTTGATGACGCAGCGGTGCGCGCAGGCAAAGCAGCGCACGGTATTGTCTTCGAGCTTTTCATAGAGTTCACCCTCAACGGTTAGCTCGTCGAGGGCTTTTCCCAACGATACATTTTTCTGATCCATTTGACTTGCTCCTACCCAACACAATCACTTTTCTACATCGCTTGATGCCAGGACTAATTATAACACCGTGCAGAAAACGCGGGTTGGAGGCTCCGTGCCGGCACAGGCCGACCGGCTCCATGCATACGGCGCGGCCTCGTGTAGATTCTTCGCCCGTCGGCGCCTACAACAAATGTAGCATGGAATCGTGAGGGTCCAGAACTGTTTTTGTTGATGCTCACATCCATCATTCTTCTGATGACGGCTGGGCAAAAATCGGTTATCTTGGTAAGGCCATAATCGAATAAATTGGCCTCGAAATTCGTATAGATAGTAGAAACGGGTAGCTACTGTGACGCAGGTTGCTCTTTGCGGCGGAAGCGATAGTGATCGCGAATGGGTTATACGCGCCCAGGCCGGGGACAAGACCGCCTTTGAGCAGCTTGTCCGGCGGTACCAGCGGTTGGTCGTCGGCGTCGCCTATCATCAGGGCTTGGATTTAGCCGCGGCTGAGGATGTGGCGCAAGAGACCTTTGTCAAAGCCTGGCTGGCCCTGCCGCATTTTCGGGAATCGGCCGGCAGCTTGCGCGCTTGGCTCTGCCGCATTGCCATCAACACCGCCATAGATGCTCTTCGACGTGAGCGTCCGGTACAAGCGTTGGAGGAGCATCTGCCGGATCGCAATAGCGATCCAGATGAGCAGGTCGAAGCGGATGCCAGGGTTGAAGCGGTGCGCCGGGCATTAGATCAACTGCCTTCTGCTGGCCGTGCGGTGCTGGTCTTGCGCGAGTATGAGGGGCTATCTTATGCGGAAATCGCGGCTGCCTTGAATATCCCGCCTGGCACAGTGATGTCCCGGTTGAGCTATGCTCGCAGCCGTTTGCGCGCGCTGCTGACCGAAATGGGAGAAGCTACATGAGCAACTACCCGCACGCTATCCCGAACGAGTGGCTGGTCGCGTATCACGATGGCGAATTGGATGACACTCGACGCGCACAGCTCGAAGCACATTTGTCCACCTGTGCGCTTTGCCAGCGGGAGCTGACGGCGTTACAGTCGTTGAGAGGGGTGCTGGATGTTGACCGATTGCCCGGTGGCGCACTGGCCAGTCAGGCAGCGTTCTGGCGCAAGCTCGAGCCGCGATTGCCTGACCGTGCCCCGGTCACGCTGTCGCCGGTCAGGTGGCTGCCAGGTATTAGCTTGTTGTTGGCGAGTGGGCTGGTGCAATTTGGCGCAGCGGCGAGTATTGTGGTGATGCTGGCCGCAAGCCGACTGTCGTGGGCGGCAGACCCTCTGGCTTGGTTAGACCGCACGGTGGCCAGTTTTGTCATAGGCTGGCCGACTTGGTTCTTGCCCGACCAATGGATGGGCGTGGGACTGGCTGCATGCGTTGTTGTGGTGAATGCCTGGCTGGCGGTGTTGTATCTGGTCTGGCTGGGCTATGCATGGCGTTATCGCTGGCAGACGGCGGTACGCCCGATCATGTAAGGAGAAATAGAATGGATCACTTGAAAATCTTGAAACGCGCCTGGACGATGACCTGGCGTTACAAGGCCCTGTGGTTATTTGGATTCTTGTTCGTCCTGGCCGGTGGCAGCGGCTGGGGCGGCAGTGGTGGCGGACGTGGAGGTGGCGGCAGCGGGCAAGGCGGTAGTACAGGCGGTATCGCAGGTGGTAACGGTGGGGGCCTGCCATTCGGAGCCATTCCGCCTATAGATTGGAACACTGTGCTCATCATCGTTCTGGCCGTCGTGGCGGTCATTCTCGTGTTGGTTGTGATAGCGACAATGGTGCGTTATGTAGCTGAAACAGCTATGTTTGCCGGCGTAGACGAGATCGAAATCACCAGCGACCGGCTCACCGTGCGTCGCGGATTCCGCTTGGGCTGGTCACGGCGGGCGCTGCGCTTGTTCCTGGTTGACCTGATCATCTACGTGCCGCTTGTGGTCTTGGCGATTATACTGGTGATACTGGCACTCTCACCTTTGCTGTTGCTCCCGGTCAACGCGGTCGCCGTGCGTGTCATCGCTATCGCAGCATGTGTCGGGCTAGAGTTGCTGGTCATCTTGTTCATCATCGCGGTCGCCCTGGCTGTTTCGTTGGTCACACCCTACATCCGGCGGCGTGTGGTGCTGAGCACGCAAGGTGTCTTGGCCTCCCTCCGCCAGGGCTTGATGTTGGTGCGTGTGTCGCTGTTGGACACCGGCTTGATGTGGCTCTTGATCGTCGGAGTGCGCATTTTACAGTGGATAGTGATGATCCCGGTATTGATCGTCGTGGTCACACTGTCGCTTGTCATCGGCGGTGTGCCGGCCGGGCTCGTGTACCTGGTCAGCCACTCGTGGGTGGCGGCGGCGATCGTGGGCGTGCCGCTGTTCCTCATCGCGCTTATCCCGCCCATCGCTTTTGTCCTGGGTCTGTTCGAGGTCTACCTGTCTACGTCATGGACTCTGGCGTATCGGGACGTGGTGGCCCGACATGCGGACCAGCTGCCGGTTCCTGGTGTGGCCTGACCTACGTAAGCGACTGACGCATTCGGCTGCGTATAGCAGCTGGAGCGCACGGCCATCAGCATATCCCCGCTGATCGCTAAAGGCAAACCATGGAAGGCGAACCCTGGCGATCAGCGGTGTTTCAAACTTGACACACGTTTGTCATACGGGCGTGACACGGGCCTGGTAGTATGAAAGACACACCTGAGAATCATCGGTTATGGCGGTACCGGGTCTATGTTTACCCTGTTGTCACAGATTGACGGCGAGTGGTGTTTACTTAAAGTGACGCTTGTCAATCTGGCGCTATGATGGTATCCTTGCGCGGTTTGTGGCCGCCCGGCGCAACTTTCGCGCCGGGTGCGTATTCTAGGGATGAAACTGTCCGTATCCGGTCAAGCGCTGGTCCAGGAGACAGGGTAGAATCAGACAGAATTCTTTGCCCAGTTGCAGGTCTCTCTGATCGGGTGACCTCTACCTTGTAAGGGTCGGCTACGATCACGAGTTCTCGTTCGTACCTTAGCAGTGCGCCAACGGCAAGTTGAGGGAGAAAAGCAGAGTATGTCCGAAGAACCAATCATCTGTGTGGAAAGCATCCACAAGTCGTACATCATGGGTAGAGAGGCTGTCGAGGCGCTGCGTGGCGTGTCGTTGTGCGTGACGCGTGGCGAGATTGTCTGCCTGATGGGACCTTCCGGCTCCGGCAAGACAACACTGCTCAACATCCTCGGCGGGCTGGATAGCCCCAGTCGCGGCCACGTGATCGTGGATGGCGAGAACGTGGTCGCGCTCCACGAAGAAGCGCTGGCCCGAATGCGTTTGCGCAAGATGGGCTTTGTCTTTCAGGCCTATAATCTGCTGGGCAATTTCACCGCCGCAGAGAATGTCGAAGCGCCGATGGTGCTGGCTGGAATGAAGAACGGCGAGCGCAAACAGCGCACCCACGAGCTGATGGCGATGGTGGGCCTCTCCGACCGGGCGCACCATTACCCCAGCGAGCTTTCCGGCGGCCAGCAGCAGCGCGTGGCGATTGCGCGTGCGATGGCGAACGATCCGGCCATCCTGGTTGGCGATGAGATGACGGGCGACCTCGATAGCGCCACCGGCTTTGAGATCATGGAGCTGGTCTCCAAGCTGAATCGCGAGCGGGGCACGACGGTGGTCTATGTGACGCACGATCCGCGCATGGCCAAGTTCGCTCACCGGGTCATCCAATTGCGCGATGGCAGGATCGTGGCCGAAAATGGCAACGGAAAGGATAACCCGGCCGTCACCGTCAAGCCCGGTGAGTTGGTGATTGACGACGACGGCAAATTGATCGTGGATCGCGGGAAGCGCTGAAATGACTCTCAAGTATATCCTCCGCAGCTTTCGCCGCCGCAAGGTGCGCACTCTGCTGATCTTACTGTCGTTGATTTTTGCCGTCGGGATGGTTGTGACGCTCAGCGCCGTGGTGGACACGAATCGGCAATTCAACGTCGAGCAAATTGCACAGCGCAGCGGCGGCTATGACCTGGCGCTTTCCAAGACAGAGATCGCCAGCGACCAATTCATCTGGGTAGACAAGACTACGGCCGTGGTACGCCAGGCCGTTCCCGACGTGGAGGCCGTCATTCCACGCTTCCAGGACAATACCGAAATCGTTCATGGCTCGCGCAGTGGCACGGCCGTGTTCCTGGCGCTCGATCCCAAGAACGACAAGTTGGGCCACATGACGGTCATTTCCGGCACCAGTGACATCGGACCGGGGCGTGTGGTGATCTTGCAAGGCACGGCCGGGTCGTTTGACCTCAAGGTGGGTGACTCGTTCGACTTGTACTATACGCTGCCCACGCCGCGCCGCGAAGGCTATGTGGGCGATGCCGGCGCAAGCTCGTCCCGCGCACACACAGTCGTCAAGGTCGTCGGATTGGTGACTCAGCAGGGCTTGCTTTCGCAGAGCACGCAAAACGCCGTCATTGCCGATTTGGGGTCTGTCCAGCAGTGGCTGGGACTGCAAGGCCGCTCGCAGCAACTGCTCGTCAAATGGAATCCGGCGCTGTATGCCACCACCAATCCGCAGGTCGCGATCTTTCAAGCGCGCCAGGAGGCTGAAAGGGTTCAAGCGGCGCTGGGCGACGATTACAGCTACAACCTCAGCAAAGTCAAGGCGCTCGATGCCAGCCAGTCACAGTTCATGGCCCAACAGGCGCTGATCAACGTTTATGGGCTGATGGCATTGGGCATTGTCGGTATATTGGTGCGCACGCTCATCCAAAACAATGTTATCGAAAACCGCCGCGATATGGCGGTCCTGCGCATTCTGGGCGCCACCGGGCGACGCCTGTTTGAGATGGTGATTGTCGAAGTGGCGGTGTTGGGCGTGCTGGGTGCGGGCATCGGTGTGGTGGCAGGCATCCTGCTCAACACCTTTGTCTTTGCGCCACAGATTTTCAAGAGCCTCACCGAGTTGGGCGGCGCGACGTTCACGCCGGTCGTTTCGGCGAGCACTATTTTACCGCCTGTGCTCATGGCGGCGGTGGTGCTGGGCTTTAGCGCGTTGATGCCGGCACGGCAAGCTTCAGCTACCAAAGTGATGCACGCCATCAACCCGGGCGCTGCCGATAACATCGGGCTCGATGACATTGCCAAGTTCCGCGAGCGCCGCCCCTCGGGCCGCATCTTTATCATCGGCCTGGCGCTGATGATCGCCTGGGTGATCATGTTTTTTGGCTTCCAGTATGCCTTTACGTTCGGCGATATCACCCTGATTTCGGTGCTGATTTTTGGATCACTGCTGTCGATGGTGATCGGCGTGGCGATGATGTTCTCCGTGTTGACCGTCCCGTTCGAGCGCCTGTTGCTGGCGATTCTAGCCTGGATCGCTCCCAAACGAGCCTTTTTCGTCAGTCGTTACGTCCAGCGCGGCAAGGAGCGCAACACGTGGATCTCGCTGATGATTGTGCTTTCGGCTACTTTGCCAGTGTTCCTGGCGACCGAAATGGCGCTGGGCGGTACCAACTTGCCCAACATGATCCAGATCATGAATGGCGCGCCGATCAACGCGACGGTGAGCACGAGCGCCGAGATGGGCGGTTTTGTGTTCGAGATGGGCCCGCGCGTCACACCCGAGTCGCTGCGGCTCAAGCCCAAGATGGTGGATGAATTCAAAGCCGTCCCCGGTGTCGGGCGCGTGGTGGGTTTGAGTTATTCGTACCGCACCAAGGTAGCCGACATGGTGGACGTGCGCAACGCACAGGCCAGTTTCGTCGGTCTGACCGGTAGCTTGAATGGCCTGGTCTTTCCCGATAAGGTTGAATTCTTGGGAACCGGACCAGAGGCGCTCGACCGGATCACCAAAGAAAAGAATACCGCCATCATCTCGGAAGGCTTGGCCGAGCACTTGCAGGTGCCGCTGGGCAGCATCATCCACGTGACTGGCAAGGGGACGGATCATGTCGTCGAGTTGCGCGTAGTGGGCATTGCGCGCCAGTTGGCCGGATTCATGTCCAGCATCGGGCGCAACCAGCAGACGGCGCGCGGCGGCAGCAGCGTCGCATTGGTCTCGATGGATACGTTCCGCGACATGACGCACGACCCGGTGTTGGGCAAGCCGGACCTGGACGAGGCGGTATTGCTGCGCTTTATGGCGACGTTGGCACCCGGCGCGGATGCAGCCGAGGTCGGCAAGGCGCTGCGTACGGTTTTCACGCTAAAGTACAAGATGGTTGTTTCGGTGACCCAAGAGGACATTGTTGACTTTCAGAAGCAGTTCCAACAGGGCCAGGTCTTTATGGTGGTGCTGACCGTCATCTCGTTTGTCACCGCAATCTTTGGCGTGTTCGCCGTGATCTATGTGGCCGTGAATAGCCGCCGGCTAGAGATCGGGATGATGAAGGCCATCGGTAGCTCGAACGGTCACTTGCTGTTGACATTTATCCTGGAGGCAATGGTGATGAGCGTGAGCGCTGTGCTCACCGGTATCACCGCCGGGGCACTCCTGGGTTATTTCCAGGAATACTCTAACGCACTGACGTCCGAGATGCCCCTGGCCTTTGCCGTTGATACGCTCGTGGCACCGTTGACGGTGGCGCTCGTCATCGTCGCCAGCATCATCTCGGCGGCGCTGGCCTCGCGCGCCATCTTGCGCCGCAAGGCCGTCCAAATCATTCGTGAGGCGCTGTAGGGAAAGTCGCCTCACCTGTCAAAGGAGTAACCATGCTTCGCAGACCTGCAATCTTGGGGATGTGCATCCTCATGCTTATCTCATTTGTTGGTTGTGCGGCGCCCAAGCCGCCGGTCACGCCCACCCCCACGCTGGTTGCCACGCCTGAAGCGACGCCGGTTGTCGAGACCGTCGTCAACGCCGATGGGACGCTCGTTTCGCTGCGGCCCGCGTTGGGTCTCAGCTTCCAGGTGAGCGGCCGCGTCACTGAGGTCCTCGTCCGACCCGGCGATACGGTCAAGTCAGGCCAGGTCCTGGCGCGGCTCGACACGCTGACGCTGCAGAATGCCGTTCGCGATGCAACTGCCCAGCTTGAGCAGGTGCGCTTCGACCTGGATAGAGCCCAGCGTTCCGCCGAATCCGGCACCGATTTGGCCGCTGCATGGAAAGGCGTCGAAGCGGCCCGGTTGGGCCTCGTCAACGCCCAGGGAACCTATTCGTCTACGTTGTTGCGCTCCGATGTCACTGTGGACGTGCACGAGGCCAAGTTCTGGGCCGACTATTGGGGCGGCGAGCTGGAAGGCGCGTGGATGCGGCTCAACGAGCGGCCGAGCAGCGAAAAGCGGCGCGAAGACTATGAGATGGCCGGCTCGCGCGCGGCCGACGCCAACAACCGGATGCTGCAGATCGAGCAGGATGCCAAGAATCAGGTGGCTTCGGCGCAGCGCGGCCTGGCGCTGGCGCAGCAGACCTACCTGTCGGCGTTATCGAGCTACAACTCGCTCAAGAGCGGCGATCCGGTCAAGCAGGCCGAGTTGCAGGTGCTGTTGAGGGAAACGGCGTTGACACGTGCCCAGATGGACCTGAACTATGCCGAGCTCAAGGCGCCGTGGGAGGCCATGGTCGCCACGGTGGATATTGCGCCCGGTGCGCAGGTAGCGGCGACGCCAGCGGTGACGTTGGTGGACATCAGCCACTTGCAGTTCGCGACAGACAACCTGAGCGAGCGCGACCTGGGGCATGTAGCGGTGGGGCAAAAGGCCAACATCACGCTCAAGACCTTCCCCGATGTCAAGTTCACCGGCATAGTCGCGGCCATCGCTCCGCTGGCGGGTGAGCCGGTGGGTGATGCGGCGACGTTCGCAGTGCGCATTGACCTGGACGCGACCGACCTGGCGCTTCGCCCGGGGATGACCGGACAAGTGCAGATCGTGGTCCAGTAGCCGGTCGCATATTCTCGCCAAAGGGTCGTCAACGGCCAGAATCGGTTAGAATATAAAGGAGAGGCTGCTCTCTAGTAGAGCGGCCTCTTTGTTGTTCACTCGCAGTTGCACCGCAAGTGGCAGGCGACAGTTCAACTTTCACCTGAACCATAGGGTAATCACCGGATTTGCCTCCCTTGACTTGCTGGCTCATTTCGTGCTACACTGTAATTGTTGGCACGGCCAGTCCGTTTCGTGCTTTGCTCTCCCATCCATTTATGCCGAGACTCGCAATGAGGCTTGCGTAACTCTGTACCCGCCTGTCTACCCACTAGAGAGGTGAGTCATGCAATCAAAACGCTTTGCCCTACTTCTGGCTGTGGCCCTGGTTTTGGCCTTCATGTTGACGCCGGCCTCCGCGCCGACCCTGGCTGGCGCCCCGCGTGGTTCGCTGCCCGACGCCAACCTGGAGCGCCCATGGGCTGCGCTGTCGGTGTGCAGCCAACGCATTGTGAATAGTGGATTTGAAACAGGAGTTGCCACACCGTGGATTGAATCTTCCGGGTTTGGCGGAAGTCTGGTCTATCCGACTTCTGATTTGCCCCTAACGCCGCATGGTGGAAATTACGCCGTCTGGATGGGTGGGTATGATTTTGCCTTGGACACAATCTATCAAACCATCTCTATTTCTGCGTCACTGTCCAGCGCAACACTTGCATACTGGTGGCGTATGGCGTCGAACGAAGGGACCGATGCGCCTTACGACTTCATGACGGTGACGGTGAGGGACACCAGCGGTGCTGTTCTTCAAGTTCTGGAGGCGCTTGACAACCGATCAACCCGAGGTCAATGGACGCAGTCAACCTTTGATCTGGCTGCTTATGCCGGGCAAACGATTCAGATTTACTTTCTGGTAACCGCAGACTCCGCGATTGCCACGAGTTTCTTCCTCGACGATGTCTCGCTGAGTGTGTGCGATCCCGTTCCCCAACCGAATGTGAGCATCGTCAAGCGAGCCGTCGGCAGCGGGTTCAAACCCGGAGATCGTATCACCTATACGCTCTCCATTGCCAACGCCGGCACTGCCGTGGCGGCCGGGGTGCTTGTCACCGATATCGTCCCGTCAGAAGTGTTGAACTTGACCTATGCTAATTCACTCCCGGTCACGCCGACAGGCGTTTACTCGTATGTGTGGAACGTCGGGACATTGGGTATCGGGCAAGGCGGCGTGATCACCATCTATGGTCGGATTGACCCTGGCCTGCCCGCCATTTTCTCTTTCGCCAACGCGGCCAGTATTTCGGCCCCGGGAGATATTACGCCTGGCAACAACACCAGTCAGGTGACGATTGAGCAACCGCGAGTCCTTCTACCGTCGGTCATGCGCGATTACTGCTTGCCGTTCACCGTCACCGATCCGGATTTTGCGTCTTATCAAAACGACATGCGTCAGATTAATGCTGACGATGCCTGGCTCAAGTGTGTTCAAGGCGTTGGCGTTGTCATGGCCGTCATAGACTCGGGGGTCAGTCTGAACCACCCTGACCTGGCGGCTAACCTGATCCCCGGCTATGACTTTGTGGACAATGACGCTGTGCCTGAAGATGGTAACGGCCACGGCAGCAATGTAGCGGGCATCGTCGCGGCGGCACTCAATGGCACGGGCGTGGTCGGCGTTGCGCCTCGGGCACACATTTTGCCTGTGCGAGTTCTAAACGATCAAGGCTCAGGTTATTTCAGTTGGATTGCCAATGGGATCACGTATGCTGCTGACCGCGCCCAGATCTTGAATATGAGCCTGGGCGGTACGACGAATTCGTCTGTTTTACAGGATGCTGTCAACTATGCGGCCAACACAAAA
>Ga0315268_10005657_pt1 | contig 13385 bp, 8 predicted proteins | sample C1_top_MG_FD_204535 | JGI IMG/M metagenome (GOLD analysis project Ga0315268, IMG submission 204535) | Sediment microbial communities from Yellowstone Lake, YNP, Wyoming, USA - C1_top | ecosystem: Environmental > Aquatic > Freshwater > Lake > Sediment | place: USA: Wyoming | collected 2017-08-01 | reverse complement strand
TGCGCCGGCCGCGCCGCCACCAGTGCATCCTGCAGATCGCCGTAGAACAGCAGCAGCGGATACGCGATCGCGTTCTGCCACCACTCGGTGAACTCGCTGCCGTCGGGCCGGCGCCAGTTGGTATCAGCGTAATAAGGCGCCGCGTTGAGGTCGCCGCCGACGATCACGAAGTCCTCGGCTGGCACCGCGGCGACGGCCAGGCCAAGCTCGCGCGCCTGCGCCATGCGCACCCGCCAGTAATCCTCGAAGGCGGTGGTGTGGGTATCGAACAGGTGCAGTGCGATGCCCTGGGTGGTGGTCAGCCGCCAGCTCAGGTAGGCGCGCCGCAAGCCTGGTCCCGGAAAGTTTTCGAGATCGTACTGCACCTCGTAGAAGGTCTCGCTCTTCTCCTCACCGGCGTTGGCGTCGACGATCGCATCCTTGACCAGCATCATCAGGCCATGCGCCGGGTGGTTGGCATCGGTGCCGGCGTAGCTGCGGTAGCCGTGCTTGGTGGCGGCGGTCTGAAAGGCGTCGACGTCGCGCAGCTCCCAGACCTCCTGCAGCAGCACCACGTCGTAGCCGAGCTCGAGCACGGCATCGGGCAACACCGCGCGCCGCGCCTCGATCTCGGGCACCGCGACGCGATCGATAAAGCCGAAGATCTTGGCCCGATCGAGCAGGCCAACGTTGTAGGTCAGCACCTTGAGCTGCTGCGCGATGCGCGGCCGCGGCGCCTGGCGTGCCGTGTTCCAGCGCTCGGCGAACAGCGTCGACGGATCGGGCGCATTCGCGAACTCGATCTTTTCCTCGACGAACAGCTGGGCAACGCTGATCTCCTTGTCACTGGCCAATGCATTTTGCAGATAGGCCAGCGTCGGAGTGCCGCCCAGCGCCACCTTGTCCATGGGCAAGTCGCCGATCGTCTTGGGCACCTGCGGCCCACACGCGGCGCAACCCGACACGAAGAACAGCACGATCAGCAGACGGTGCACGTTCGACTCCTCGGCGGTTTCTGGTGCCAGTCTAGCGAAAAGCCGGCCCGGCGGACAGGGGTGGCCAAAAATCGGCTTCGCATCGTACGCCGGCGCGGCTATGATGCCTCGCGTTTTCGCCCGTCTAACTCAGGATGAGGTGATCGTCATGGCACGCAAGGCGCTTCCGCCAGCACTCGCCGGGCTCGAGCCCAAGATCATCTGGAAGCATTTTGCCGACCTGCTGCGCATCCCGCGCTGCTCGGGCAACGAGGCGGGCGTGCGCGCCCACCTCGAAAAATTTGCCGAGAGCAAGCGGCTCAAGATCGAGCAGGACGACGCCGGCAACGTGCTGCTGCGGGTGCGGCCCGAGGCCAAGGGGCCCGTGGTTTGCCTGCAGGGGCACATGGACATGGTGGGCGTGGCCGCCGACGGCGTGCAGCACGACTGGACCAAGGATCCGGTGACACCTCGGCGCGAGGGCGACTTCATTTTTGCCGACGGCACCACGCTCGGCGCCGACAACGGCATCGGCCTGGCTTTTGCGCTGGCGATGGTCGACGAGCAGACCGGTCCGCTCGAGATCTTGTGCACGGTCGACGAGGAGGTTGGTCTGACCGGCGCCTCGCGCATGAAGGCAGGCTGGCTCAAGGCGAAGTACCTGGTCAACCTCGACAGCGAGGAAGAGTCGAGCCTGACCGTGGCCTGCTCGGGCGGCCGCGACATGGTGGTCACCCTGCCCTGGCCGCGCGTGGCCAAGCAGAATGACGTCGACAGCGTCGCGATCCGGGTCAAGGGGTTGCAGGGCGGCCATTCCGGTATCGACATCAACAAGGGCCGCACCAACGCCAACCAGGTGCTCGGCCGCGTGTTGGCCGAGGCGACGAAGCTGGGCGGCGCGCTGCACGAGGTGGACGGCGGCGTCAAGCGCAACGCCATCGCGCCGGCCGCCAGCGCCGTGGTCAGCCTGGCCCGAGGCAAGAGCAGCGAGCTGCGCCAGGCGGCCGAACGGCTGCAGCGCGAGCTGCGGACCGCCAGCGATCCCGACCTGGCAATCGAGATCGCGGACCAGGCGACCGCGCTGGCGCCGGTGACGGCTGAAGCTGCGGGCCGGCTGGTGCACCTGCTGGAGACGCTGCCGCATGGCGTGCTCAAGACGACGTCGCACAATCCGGACCTGCCGTTCGTCTCGATCAACCTGGCGCTGATCAATGCTGCCGCCGGCGACCAGCTGCTGGTGGTCCTGAGCGGCCGCTCCCCGGTGGCGGCCGAGCTGGACGCGCTGGAGGCGCGGGTTCGTGCCATCGCCGCCGAGCACGGCGCCAGCTTCAAATGCGAGAATGGCTACCCGGGCTGGGCGCCCAACTACGAGTCGGCGCTGCTGGCCACCACCAAGCGCTGCTACGAGAAGCAATTTGGCAAGGCGCCCGCGTTGCTCGAGATCCACGCCGGCCTCGAGTGCGGCATCATCGGCAGCAAGCATCCCGGCCTCGACATGATCAGCATCGGGCCCGACCTGCACAATCCGCACTCGCCACGCGAGCACGTCTCGATCTCGTCGATCGGCCGCATGTTCCCGCTGGTCAAGGATCTCGTCGCAGAGCTGCAAAAGTAGTCAGCGCCCCCCGACAACCATGGGCACGTAGCGCACCGCGCATGCGTTACGGTGGGTGGTGCTGCCATCGGCTTGTTTCTCGATGACGACCAGCTCCTGGTTCCAGGTGCCGAGCGGGATCACCAGGCGGCCGCCGACGGCCAGCTGCTCGACCAGCGCCGGCGGCACCGAGGCAGGCGCCGCAGCCGCGACGATGGCATCGAACGGCGCCTGTTCGGGCCAGCCGAGCGAGCCGTCGCCGCAGCGCACCTCGATGTTGCGGTAACCCAGCCCGGCCAACCGGTCGGCGGCGGCGCTTGCCAGCGACGCCACGATCTCGATCGAACAGACGCGCTTGACCAGCTCGGCCAGCACGGCCGCCTGGTAGCCCGAGCCAGTGCCCACGTCGAGTACCTTCATGTTCGCGCGCGGCAGCGCCAGCTGCGTGGTCAACGCGACGATGTAGGGCTGCGAGATGGTCTGGCCATGGCCGATTGGCAGCGGCCGGTCGGCGTAGGCCTCAGCCTCCAGCTCGGCCGGCACAAAGCGGTGACGCGGTACCCGCTCGAAGGCCGCCAGCACGCGCGTGTCGTCGATGTCGCGGCTGCGCAGCTGCTGCGCCACCATGCGCTGCCGGCGTTCGGCCAGCTCCTGTTCAGCACGATCCGTCAGCAACCTCCGGGCAAAAAAAATGACCCTCGCGGGTCATCTTTTTTTTGGTGGCCAGGGGCGGAATTGAACCGCCGACACGCGGATTTTCAGTCCGCTGCTCTACCATCTGAGCTACCTAGCCAGAGGTTGAGTCGTTGCGTAGCTGACCGCTGCACGAGGGTCAAGCCATTTTTGCGCCGGTCGCCTCGCGCAGCGCCTGCAGCAGATCGCGCAGATGCGTCTGGTCGCGGTCACTGCCGACCACCGTCGCCGCGCGGCAGACCGCCTCGGTCAGCGCGGTCGAATCAAAGGCGGCCACCTCGAGCGCGCGCTGGGCAGTGCTCTCGACCGAGCTGATCGCCACCGCCACATCGATGTCAGCGGGCGCGTCCAGCTGATCGCCGCGCGCCAGCTTGCTGGCTGCCGCCACTGCCTCCTTGGCCCCGACCTCGGCCGACAGCCGCAGGTCGAGCGCCTCGAGCTGATGCCGCGCGCGCTCGTAGTTGCGCAGCATCTCGTCGAGCACCTCTTTCTCGGGCAGACCATCGGCGGACGGTGTCACCTTGAATTCATGAGCGATGCTGCCCGCGGCTGCCGTCACCTCGTCGTCGACACGCCAGCGTGCCGCGCCGAGCCGGTCGAGGTAGACCGCCAGCTGGCGCAGCGCCTCCTGCACCCGTGTCCGCATCTGACCGGTCTGCTTTTCGGCGCTGACTGCGGCGATCGCCGCATCGGGCCGAGCGGTCACGACCTGGCGCAACGCTGCCCGGCAGGCCATGCGCACCACTCCGCGGGCCGCGATCTCGAGCAGCTGCTCGCCCAGCTCCAGCTTCTCGCCAATCGCGCTCGCGGTCCGCCGGTACTCGGCCGCCACCTCGGCGTCAGCGCTGCGGCTGGCGCGCGTGGTCGCCTCGGCCTGGATGGCGCGCAACTTGTCGACGGCGTCGCGCAGCGCACTTAGCGCGCCACGGGCGCGCTCGAGCTCGCTGTCCGGCCCGCCCGCGCCGAGACGCGCGCTACTGTCACGGCCGGGCAGCCAGCGCCGCCCGTGCGCGGTCAGCACCGCCAGCGCCAGACCGACGCTCCCGCTCAGACCGACCAGTGCCAGGCCGGTCGCCAGCGCGAGCAGCAACCGCTGAAATTCGCCCTCGACCAGAAAGGCCTGCGGCTGAAAACGCAACCCGAACGCGAGCAAGACGCCGACGATCGCACCGCCGATGAAGCCGATCCGATCGCTGAGGCGGCGTTCGCCGTCGCCGAGCTGTCCGCGCAGCGGCGTGTTGAGGCCAAACAGCAGCACCGCCAGCAGCAGCAGCATGGTCGACAGCGCGAGCGCAGCGCCGGTCGAGGACACTGCCACCACCAGCAGGCCAAATAGCGTGAGTCCGATCATGGGACCCTATTGTAGCGACAACCGGGTGCTGCCGGCAGGCAGTGTGACATCGGCGACCTTGACGTTGAAGCTCTTGCCGTCCCAGGCGATCTCGTGGCGCCGCAGCGACAGTGCGCTGTCCAGTGCCGGCCCGCGCAGCCGCGCCACCAGCTGCAACTGTTCGACGTCGGTCGGTGCCAGCGCTGCCGCCGCCATCCCGACCGGGTTGGCGTCGACGCTCTCGGCCACCGCGGTCGCGCTGCCGGCCTTTTCCGCGCCCAGCTCGACGTCGGCGCCCAGCGCCTCCCAGGTGAGTACCACCCAGGTGCTCGGTCCGCGAAACAGCCCCAGCTGCTTGAGCTTGCGGCCGAGCGAATCGACCAACTCCTTGCTGTCGGTGCCTGGCGTCGCCGGCGGCTTGGCCAGCATGGCCGCGATACGCGCCGCCGAAGCCAGGCGCGCCCACTGCCGCGGGTCGTCGGGGCCGGGCTTGCCCTCGGACTCGGCCACCTTGCGCTCGACGCGCAGCGCCTCGTCGACGCGGCCGCTGCCCGCCGCCGCTGCCGCCAGCCGCAGCTGGTCGTACGGATCGTTCGGGTTCATCTCGACCAGGGTCACGAACTGGCGGTAGGCATCGGCGTACCAGCCGCGGCCGAGCAACACGTCGCCCAGCAAGCGGCGCGACGGCGCGCTGTTGGGATCAAACTCGACGATCTCGGAGTAGGTGCGCACGGCCTCGTCGCGCAACCCGTGGCGGGCCAGCACGTCGCCCAGCTGACGCGCGATCAGCGGCGTCATCAACCCCTGATCGTGCAGCCGCCGCTCGAGCAGCACCGCTTCTTCCAGCCGGTTGGCGTCGGCCAGTACGCGCACCAGCCGCACCACGCCGCTGGGGTCGTCCGGCGCCCTGGCCATCGCTGCCTTGACCAGATCGACCCGCTTGGCCGCATCGCTGGTCTCGGCCAGCTTGCGATCAACTTCGAGCCAGTCGACGTCCTGGCCAAACAGCGCGCGCTTGACCGCATCGACCACCCGCTGGTCGACGCTGCGCCGCAGCACCAGCTGGGCCAGATAGCGCTGGGTCTGCGGCACCGCCTTGAGCGTCTCGAGCAGCAGCGTGGCCGCCGCCTCGTTGCCGATCTGCGTCGACAGCGCCGATAAAAACGCCGACTCGCTGCGCCAGTCCGGGATCTCGCAGCTGGCGCGCGCCAGGCGGTAGCGCTCGACCAGGTCGGTCGGTGTGCGCGCGGTCTTGAAACGCTTTTTCCAGATCAGCAGCCGCTGCGCCAGCGGCCGGCTCGAGATGTCGCTGCACGCCTCGCGCGTCACCAGCGCCGCGGTGAGGGCATCGGCCAGCTTGCCCGACGCAGCCATCTCGCTGGCGGGCTTGCCCTCGCCCTTGGCGCCAGCCGGGCGTTTGCTTGGGGCCTCGGTCTCCATCCGCTCCATGTCGGCGACCGGCATCGGCTGGGCAGCGCGCACGCGCCTGGCGCTGACCCCCTCCGCGGCGACCGACTTGTTCGCAAAACCACCCGCGCTTCCAGGCGTTGTCACGGGCGACGGCGGCGGGGCCACTTCCGCGTTCATTGTGTACCCCGACCGCGGCGGCTCCGAATCGCGGCCCAGGCAGCCGAGACCGGTAGCGGCCACGGCCACGCCATACAGGTTGTCGAGCAACAGGCTCTCGCCGCGCAGGTCCAGCGCGCTCAGCTTGACCCCGCGCAGCGGCGACTGCCGGCGCGGAATCCCTTGCTGCTGGTACGAGGCCTCGCTGTCGAGCGCGATGAAGCTGGTGTAGGGCGTCATCAGTCCATATTCGATGCCGAGCTGGACGATGCGGCCGCGCTCGTCGTCGGGATCGGCGGCCCGGCCGAGCGTGCGCCGCATTTTCTCGGCCGCCCACAGCCGCGGCACGAACGCGCCGACGATGGTCTGGTCGTTGCGGATCGGCAGCTTCTGCGTGAAGTCGCGGCCGCCGAGCCGGCCCTTGATGGTCGCCGTCTGCGGCAACTCGTGGTGGGTGCGCGCCAGCACCACCACCTCGTCGCCACGGCTCACCTTGGCGCTGACGCTGACGAAGACGTCGTCGAGGCCAGCACCCAGGTCGAGATCGAAATCGGTCAGCGTCGGCGTCTTGATCGCGGCCGCCAGTGCCAGCGCGCGGTCGGTGGTGTCCTCGGCGTTGTCGACGCGGTAGCCGCGGCCACCGCCAACCCGCGCCAGCTCGTTGAGCAGCGATCGATCGGCTGCATCGCCAACGGCAACTGTGAAGAAACGCGCGCGCGACGTCGACAGGGCACGGCGCAGCCGCTCGGCCAGCTGCTCGCGGCTGATCTCGCCTGACGTGGCCAGGCCGTCGCCGACATAGATCAGCGCCGGCTGCTCGGCCGCGTGCAGGCGACCGAGCGCGACGTCGAACAGCGCCGCCAGATCGGTGGCGCCGCCGCGCGCGTGGTCGGCCAGCTTTTCGAGCGCGCGCGCGATCTCGGTCTCGTTGGCAGCCGCCAGCTCCTGGTCCGGGTAGAGCACGATCGGCCTCACGTCGATGGCGATCAGTGCGAACCGATCGTCGGCCGACAGCCCGCGCAGGATCGCCTCAGCCGACGCCAGCTGCAGCTGCCGAGCCGACTCGTCGCCAGCGGCCGACGTATCGACCACCAGCGCCACCTCGGCCGCACGCGGGATCGCCGCATTCCAGTCGAGGTCGGGCGCGTAGCGCGCCATGATGTAGTCGGCGGTGTCCTCGCCCGCGGCCAGGCGGGCGACCCGCAACGGCGCCGGCTTGCCGGCGAGCTGGGCCTCGAGCAGAAAATCCGCGCGCGGCGTGTAGCCCGAGCGGCGCATGGTGACGCGACGGCCGTTGTCCTCGACGCGGGCCTCAGCCAGCGTGGTCAACTTCATGCGGGTGCCGGCTTCGCCCAGGTCGACCAGCAGCGAGAACTCGCCGATGCGCACCGGGTCGTCGGATTGCAGCGGATACAGATAACTCAGCGCGCCACCGGCCAGCGGCAGCAGCTGGATGTAGCGCAGCACGACGCGCCGCGTGGCGCCGGCATTGATCGGAAAGATGCGCGCGCGGTAGCTGCGCGCGTCGACCCACTCGAGCAGCGCCGGCTGGTGGCCGCTGGCGGCGCCCTCGCGATACTCACGCTCGGCGTCGTTGCGCTCGATCAGCTCGCCAGCCACCAGCACGCCGTTGGTCTCCAGGTCAAAGCCGGTGATGCTGGCGTCCTCGGGCACGGTGAACCAGTACCAGCCCTCGACCGGGTTTTGTCCCGGGTTGAAGAACGTCTGATCGACCTCGGTCTCGGCCAGGCCGTCGCGGATCACCGCGCGCACCGCCTGCCGGCTCACCTCGAGCGGCCGCGGCGGCGTGCCCGGGCTGCGCAGATCCACGCCGTAGATGCGGCCGGCGCCGCTACCCGCGGCATAGCTGACCGGGCGGTGGTCGCCCATGCCGCCGGTCCAGTCGACCCAGTAGGCAACCGGCGCCGCGGTCGGTGCGGCCGCACTGCCGGCCGTCGCCTGCTCGCCGGCGTGAACCTCGATCCGGCCGCCCTTGGTGGTGACAGTGGCCAGACCGCGCGCCACATACACACTCAGGTCGCCAGCGCTGCGCTTGACCGACAGGCCAGCGTCGTCAGCGGCGACTGTCGCGTCGCCCACGGCATAGACCACAGCGCGCCGTTCGCTCGGCGGCGCATCGACCCAGATCTCGCCGCGCTCGAGCGCGATCGCGTCGACGCGCAGCATGATCTCGGTCTCGTCGCGCAGAAACAGCGCCGAGCCATCGGCCAGCCGAGCCAGCGCTCGCGCGCCCTTGCCGGTGACCAGCCGCGAATCGGCCAGGATGGCGGCGCCCGAAGTGGCTGGTTCGCTGGTCCCGGCGCGCACCAGCTTGACGTCACCAGCGGCCAGTTCGAGCCGAGCCTCGAGCGCGGCGGTGCGGCCTGGAGGCGCCTGCAGCAGACGCACCAAGATGACCGCGCACAGTGCGATTCCAATGGCCGCGATCAACACCAGCAGTGGCCAGCGCGATCTCAACTGGTCGGCCAACGACAACGGACGGTTCTCGCCCATGGTTCCCCTCCGCAACGGATTGTCATACTCAACGGGTGCGCGCGGGATTCGTTCTGTGCGAGCCGGTGTCTCCCCCCCGCCAGCGCACCCGGCCAGTTTGCAGCACCCTGGCTCTTGTGCCAAGCGTTTGCTATAGGACGGCGGGTCGTTCCGTGGGGAATGTCCGACCGGTATTGGTCGTTGTAACCTGGCGCACGATCGAGGCGTCCATGCATCCGGTGCTATTTCGCATCCCGCTCGTCGACTGGCCGCTGCACACCTACGGCGTTTTGATCGCCGTCGGTTTCATCGTCGGCATCGCGCTCGGCGTGCGCGAGGCGCGGCGCCAGGGCCAGTACGAAGAAGAGGTTCTCGACTTTGCGTTCTGGGCGCTGGTCGGCGGCATGGTCGGCGCGCGCGTCTACTTCATCCTCGTCAACTGGAAGCAGTACTTCGTGACCAACCCGCTGGTCAGCGTCGACCTGCTGCCGTTTCGCATCCCGGCCGTGCTCGCGGTCTGGCAGGGAGGCCTGGTGTTCTGGGGCGGCGCGCTGGGCGGGGTGGTGGCCTTTTTCATCTACTGCCGGCGCCACCAGATCGACCTCGCCAAGTTTGCCGACCTGTGCATCGTGTCACTGCCAATGGGCCATTTCTTCGGGCGGCTTGGTTGCTTCTCGGCCGGGTGCTGCTGGGGTGAAACGGCCTATCACATCGACGCGGGCAAGGTGGTGTCCGACCTGCCCTGGGCCGCGCTGTTCCCGACCAAGTCGCTCGCCTACACCAGCTTGATCCGCACCGCCGACACCGAGAGCGTACGGCTGATGACCGAGCTCGGCACGACGCTGCCGCTCCATCCGGTGCAGCTGTACGAGTCGTTCGGCGAGTTGATCATCTTCGTGCTGCTGGTGCTCATCCGGTCGCGCAAGTGGTTCCATGGACAGGTCACGCTGTCCTATTTCATCCTCTACCCGATCCTGCGCTCGATCATGGAGCTGTTCCGCGGCGACCCCGAGCGCGGCTATCTGATCCAGGGCGTGCTGAGCTGGGGCCAGGCCACGTCGATCGCGATGGCTCTGTGCGCGATCACGATCATCGTGTGGCGACGGTTCAAGCTGGGTCAGACCGCGGCCGCTTAGCGCTGTCGTCGTGCTCGCGCCAGGTCAGGAGGCCTGTGCCTTCTGCCGCACCAGGCGCGGTTGCAGCGCGACCTTGCCGGCGGCGATGCGCACGTCGAAGCGCACCTCCTCGCAGCCGCGCTCCTGCTTGAGCTGGGCGGAGACGTCGTCGAGCAACTTTTCGAAAGCGTTGAAATCGAGTTCGTCGGTCGGCTCGCCGAGGCGTCGCTTCTCGCTGATGTAGCTGTCATACAGCTCGCGCCGCTCGACCCCCGCATCGGGCGTGGCTGGTGCGCCCGGCCCGGACAGTGCCGCGACAAAAGATACCTGGGACTCGTTTCCGGCGGCCGCTTTTGTCGACTCGGACGCGGCCGATGCTGGAGCCAGCTCCTCGACCGGCGGCGCCACCTCGATCTGGCTGGCAGCGACCGCGGCACCCAGGTCCGACTCGTCGTCGGCAGTGGTCTGGGCAGCCAGCGCCTCGTCGGGTGGACCCGAGATCTCTGTGTCGTAGGTCTGGATCGACGCGGCTGCCGCCGGTTTGACGACGCTCGCGGACACCGGCGTCTCCAATCCACGTGGTCCCTCCCGGATCGTCGGCTGGTAGGCCTCGGGGTCGACGCGCTGGTGCACGCGCACGGGTCCGACGTCATCGCCGTATTCCGGTCCCGCTCGCTCGCTGTCCCCGCCCGCCGCACGCAGCTTGGGGTTGGAGGCATCAGCCGGCCGCACCACGCGCCGGAATCCGGGCGTGGCCGGGTTTTTGCCCTCGCCCTCGTCGACGTTGGCCAGCACTTCGTTGATGACCCGGCCCAGCTCGATGACAGTACGACCGCCGCGCACCGGCACCCGGTGTTCGCGCCGACCCGCGAGGTAGGCGCGCACACTGCGGACGATGTCGCCGAGCAGGGCGAGGTGAGCGGTCAACGAGATGAAGACGATGATGGTCAGACCGACGGCTGCAGCAGCGTCGACTGCAGCGATGGCGCGCAACGTTTCTTCGCCGACCAGCCCGCCCAGCAGCTGGAGCTTGAGTGCGAGACCCGCAGCCAGCACGGCCACAATGATCACGCAAATGCGCAGCCTCATCTCACCAACTCCTTAACCCACGTTCGCAGCGTCGCGATCGCGAACGCCGCTGGCCGCTGGTGCACTGTCCGTCTGCGGCATCGCCGGCGCCGCCGGCGACGGGTCGGCCGCCGGTCCGTCGGCGTCGAGGTCGGCTGGGTGGTCGCGTAAAAACGCCTCGAGCTCCCGTTGCCCCTGCTGCCCCGCCACGAAATCGTGGCCGGTGACGCGGCGCAGGGCCAACCGCGCGGCCGCGCTGACCCGGTTATTGCGGTCGGCGAGCGCTTGCCCCAGCGCCTGCACGTAACGGCCGCCACCCCGCCGTAGTCCGGCCAACTCACAGGCCAACGCCCGCACGCGAGCGTCGCGGTGATGCATCAACGCGGTCAACTCGTCCCGCGCTGGCCGGCTGACCAGCGCCGACCGGTACTCGACGATACTCGAGGGCAGCAGCAGCATCAGAAAGACCAGGCCAGCGAACACCTGGATCAGCGCGCGCCCCGAGGGATAGCTGCGAAATCGCACCAGCCGGAAGCGGTCCACCGCGTAGATCATCAGAAACAGGCCGAAGAAGAGCGCGGGCGCCAGCAACCAGAACGGGTCCAGCGTGTTGGAATCGACCCGGCGCTGGATCGCCGGTAAACCGAGCATGGTGACCACCGCGCTAACGACCAGCGCGAGGTAGAGCACCAGCCGCAAGAACCAGGCGGCACGAGCGCTGCGAACTCTGGCGACCGGCTGCTTCATCACGTAGCGCCGTGGAAAATAATAAATGAAGCCGCAGCTATAGCACGCCACCAGGGGCAGGCAAATTCGAAACGAAAGAATAACAGAACCGCGCAAGTCGTCCCAAACATATGGCAGGGGGATTGCCCTTCACCCAGTGCGCCCAGCGAGGCGACGGTGACCGGTTTATAGTAAATTGGTTGCGGCAGCGTCGCGGGTCGCGGCCCATGGATCATGAGGATGCACATGAAATGGCCAGTCAGCGGCAGGTTGACGTGGCACTTGGCTTGGACGGGAGCGCTGGTGTCGCTGGCTCGGGTCGCTGCCGCCGACCCGCCGGTGGTGACGCCGGTGGAGCCGGGTGGCGACCCGGTGGCGATCGAAGCGAGCGCATCCGTTAGCGCGCGCGCTGGCAACAGCAGCGCCGTTACCGGACCAAGCTACCGCCAGCGCATCCTGCTGCGCAGCGAATGGTCGCTACTCGACGTCGGGCAGCTGGTGGCCAACGGTCCCTACTCGGGGATGGAAGGCAGCCACTTTGCGCTGCGCTTTTCGCCTGGCTTGATCGGCATTGACCTTGGCCACATGCCATCCGTGACGTCGGTGAAGTCGTTGCTGTCGCTCGCGGACGACCCGATCCTGCCGGGCAGCGAGTCCGGTGTCGGCGGCGAACGGGACGATCCCAAGCGCGACTACCTGCGCTGGCGCCTGGGCAAGGACGGCGATGCGCTGCACCTCGAGCTCGGGTTGCTCAACACGACGCTCGGCCACGGCTCGAGCGTGCGCCTGTACCAGAACTCGCCGCAGGGTGCGCCGCTGGCGATCGGCCTGGCTGGCGAGGGGCAGCTCAACGGCGGCGGCGCGGTATTGCTGCTCGGCGACCTCTTCCATCCGCAGCGCTTTCTCGCCGGCCGGCTGCGGATTAAACCGCTCAACATCCTGCTCAGCCCGGACTCGGCGTTGCAGCCAGACGGGCTGGACGTAGACCCACGCGGCGAGGTGCTCGGGGTGTTCATCGTGGGCGCCACCGTCGCCACCGACCTCGAGGCGCCCGTGACCATGGCCGCGCTCGACGCTGACGGCAACCAGGTGGCGCGGGGCGGCGCGCGCCCGGTCAGCGCGTTCAGCGTCGACGTCGAGGTACCGCCGGTCGACCTCTGGATCCTGCACATCAATCCCTACGTCGACGGCGTGATGCTGATGGGCCGCGGTGACGGACCGGGCTTTGGCGTGCACCCCGGGATCGCGGTCGGCACCGACGCCATCGGCCTGTTCTGGCAGCTCAGCTTTCAGTACTACTTCGGCTCCCAGGGCTACAAGCCGTGGTACTTCGACACCCGCTACCCGTTCGAGCGTACGCGCACGGTCGCCGGCGATGCGCCCAAGGCGTCGCTGCTGTCGCCGGCCTTTGCCTCGCACGGCTTCACCGGGTCGCTCAGCGCGCAGCTGGCCGAGACCTTCACTGCCTGGGTCGAGACCGGCGACCAGATCCCGTTCAACCTGGACGACTTTCACAACTACCCCCGGTTCCGCCTCGGCGCCACGCTCGGCCCGAGCATGGCCAACGTCACCGCCTCGCTCGCGCGCGAGGGCTGGCGCGACTACGGCCGGGTCTTCACCGACGACGGACTGACCGCGCTGGTGGTGCAAGGCAAGCTGAGCGTGGCCGTGGTCGCGCTGGTGGCCCGCTACACCTACAGTGTCGAGCGCAACATCGACACCGGCGAGCACTTCGTGGACCAGGGCTTCGACATCGGAACCGAGTTCGGTTTTTCGTTCTGACCCGGCAGCCCGCCGAGACCACAGCGCGGCCATGATGGTTGACGATCGGCGATCGCTCGTCGACA
>Ga0315268_10005656_pt1 | contig 13386 bp, 9 predicted proteins | sample C1_top_MG_FD_204535 | JGI IMG/M metagenome (GOLD analysis project Ga0315268, IMG submission 204535) | Sediment microbial communities from Yellowstone Lake, YNP, Wyoming, USA - C1_top | ecosystem: Environmental > Aquatic > Freshwater > Lake > Sediment | place: USA: Wyoming | collected 2017-08-01 | reverse complement strand
AGCCCTGGAGTCTAATGGGTTTGGCAAGAATTACCAGCAGGAGTAGAAGACGACACATGGTTATTATTGCGGTTCTCGGCGGACTTATCGTGGGTGGAGCAGTATTCGCCGCCCTCAAGAACAACAGTAAGGCGTCGGACGAGAAATACACCAGACTCAAGATTGGGTAATCCCAGGGATTCCTCCGAAACGGGCTTCTGTCCTTCCGGATCTCCCCCCAAGCAGAAATTGCCGCAGAAATTGGTTCTTTCGGCAAGGCGAGCACGTGTCTCTGCACGCGCGGCAAATGGCCCTTGATTTCTCGCCGCGAGACACTGGTTGTCTATGCCCTTCGTCGCGAAGACTGGCGACATTGCAGAACCCAGAGGACTGAATTACCATCCTGGGCTCGTGCGGCGAATATCGGCGCGAATCTGTCTCCTCCTCTTGGTGCTTATCAGCACCTCAGAGGGCGTACCTGGCCAAGAGCCTCCGCAGGCGGCGCCGGATCGTGGCGCTGCTTCCACGGCCGCACTCTCGGTTGCCTCGGCGCAGGAAGAGCGACCGGTCTCCTGGAAGCTGCTACTTCCGAACATCGTTCACGACCAAGAACCGATCTGGCTTTTTCCTACGCAGGTGGCCCGCGGCCAGCACGTCAAGCTGACGTTGGGGTTTTTTCTGGCGACGGCTGGCATGGTGGCGCTCGACCCGCACGACACGCCGTACTTTCGACGCACGGACGCCTTCCATGATTTCAACCGAGTGCTGAGCGGGAAAAACACGGTGCTGGGCACGGCGATTGTCCCGCTTTCCTTTTATGCGGTAGGCCTGGCGCGCAGGGACTCGTACGCCCAGCAGACAGCCTTGCTGGCGGGCCAGGCGGTTGCGGACGTCCAGATTCTGACCCTGGTGATGAAGAATATTGACCGGCGTCTGCGCCCCGCCGATATTCCCGTGGATGGTGACTACAGCCACACCTGGTTCAAGTCCCACGGCCGGGTGATCACCGGGCGCGGGAGTTTCCCCTCCGGCCACGCGGTGGGGGCGTTTGCGGTGGCCACTGTTTTCGCCGAGCGCTATCGCCGTCATCGCTGGGTCCCGTGGGTAGCATACGGGTTGGCCAGTTTAGTGGGATTCTCGCGCGTTTCCCTCCAGTCGCATTTCCCGTCGGATGTTTTTGCCGGAGCGGTCCTCGGGTATACCATTAGCTACTACGTGGTGCTGCGCCGACCGTAGCGTGATGTCACGAAAGACGCCGGCGGCGAGGCGGAGCGAGAAGGGAGCCGGATGAACGGGTCCTTTGAGCGGGTCGTCCTGGTGGTGCTGGACAGCGTGGGCATTGGCGCCATGCCCGACGCCGCCGCCTATCGTGATGCGGGACGCGACACGTTGGGCCACATCTGCGAACGACGCAGGCTGCGGGTTCCGAACCTAATTCGCCTGGGCCTGGCCAACATTCGCCCTCTAGCAGGCCTGGAGCCTCCGCTGCATCCTGAGGGCGCGTACGGGAAGGCGGCGTTGCTCTCGCCCGGCAAGGACACCACCACGGGCCATTGGGAAATAGCAGGGATCATTCTGGACCGCGCTTTTCCCACCTACCCGCACGGCTTTCCCCGCGAACTCATCGACAAGTTCGAGCAAGCCATTGGGCGAAGGACGTTGGGGAATTTTCCCGCGTCCGGAACGGAAATCATCCAGCAATTGGGCGCAGAGCACCTGAAGACCGGTTGGCAGATTGTGTACACCTCGGCGGACAGCGTCTTTCAGGTGGCGGCCCATGAGGAAATCATTCCTGTGGAGGAACTCTACCGGATTTGCCAGGTGGCGCGCGCCATGCTCCAGGGCGAGCACCGTGTGGGGCGGGTGATCGCGCGACCCTTTCGCGGTCAGCCGGGCTCATTCGTGCGCACCGAGCGGCGCCACGATTACGCCGTCGAGCCGCCGTATCCTATGCTGCTGGACATTCTGAAGGATGCTGGGCTGGAAGTCGTGGGGGTAGGGAAGGTTCCCGAACTCTTTCTCCACCGCGGCCTCACCCGCTCCTGGCCCGGGAAGAGTAATCGGGAAGCATTGGAGAGCGTCGTGGCAGCGGTCAGGGAATGCTCGCGAGGCCTAGTATTTGCCAACCTGGTGGATTTCGACATGCTTTACGGGCATCGGCTGGACGTGGAGGGGTACGCCAGAGCGTTGGAAGAAGTGGACGCCTTTCTCCCCAGAATCCTCTCGGCGCTCGGGCCGCGGGACCTGCTGATCCTCACGGCGGACCACGGCTGCGACCCGGTTGGCCCTTCCACTGACCATTCGCGCGAATACGTGCCGATCCTCGTCGCCGGCCCCGGCGTCCGCGGCGGCGTCAATCTGGGGACGCGCGCTACGCTCGCCGACATTGGGGCGAGCATCGCAGAAAACTTCGGCCTTTGCCTCTCCTGCGGTAGAAGCTTCCAAGGACAAGTCACGCATATCGTCTGACCTGTGATTGTCCCCGGTGTCTCCGTCGAGGCGACGGAGGCAGGTGCTTTTCGAGAAAAAGAGATGCGCTCTTTGGAGATTGCCTTACAATAGTCGCGGTGGCGTTTTCTCTGTAGCGACGCACCCTATTTCCAGGGCGGTACGTGGTCAGTCCTTTGGCGATCTGGTTGATTCGTACGACACGGCCGCGAGGTGGTGTCTAGGTGGGACGCGGACTCTTCACGTTGTTGGCCAGCGGTCTCGAACAGACGCTTCGGAACGACAATCCGTGGTGGCGGGGGGAGGGCCTTTACGGCCTTCCGCCACTGCGCCGTTGGGCATTTGAGCCCGTGCGGGGGGGCCTGACAGACGGCCTGGCGCCGGTCACGGTGCTGCGGGGGCCTCGCCAAATCGGAAAGACCACCCTTCTGAATCAAGTGATTCAGGCTCTACTCGACCAAGGGATCGACCCGAAGCGGATCTTCCGGATTCAGTTCGATGAGCTCCCAGAGCTGAAAAAGCTTTCTGAGCCAATTCTGGAACTGACGCGCTGGTATGCCGACACGATCTTGGGGAAATCGTTGAATCGCGCAGCAATGGAAGGTGGGCAGGCCTTTCTGTTTCTTGATGAGGTGCAGAATCTCCCGGATTGGGCGCCGCAGCTTAAGCACCTTGTTGATATCGATCCGGTCCGCGTCGTGGTGACAGGGAGCTCTGCCCTGCGGATAGAAGCGGGCCGGGACAGCCTGGCTGGCCGAATCAGCACGCTGGAAATGGGGCCGCTCCTCCTGCGCGAGATTGCTGAGCTTCGGAGTTTCGGAGTGCTCACGAGTTTCCTCCCTGCCAATGGGCTCGGAGCGCTAAGGGAGAAGGGATTCTGGGTGGACTTGCGTAAGTTCGGGGAAACAAATGCTGATGTTCGCCGGAGCGCATTCGCCGCGTTCTCCGAACGTGGAGCCTATCCGATCGCCCAGGCACGGCCCAACGTGCCTTGGGAGCAAACCGCTGACTATTTGAGCGAGACGGTCATCAGGCGAGCTATTCAACACGACCTCAGGCTAGGTGCGAAAGGACAGAAGCGAGACGAGCACCTGCTGGAAGAGGTCTTCCGGCTCTCCTGCAGGTATATTGGGCAATCTCCCTCTCAGGCCCTGTATCTTGAAGAAATTCGCCGCGCCATGAATGCGAACATCGGATGGAACCGCATCCTCGCCTATCTGAAGTTCTTGGACGGAACCCTGCTACTTCGGCTCATCGAACCACTGGAGCTAAAGCTCAAGCGGCGTCGGGGAGCCTCGAAGCTATGTCTCTGTGACCATGCCCTGCGCGCAGCTTGGCTTCAGGAGATCGTCCCGCTCACCCCGCAGGGCTTGGCCGAGAACCCGCATGTAGCCGACCTTGCGGGCAGAATCGCGGAGAGCGTCGCGGGCTACTTCCTACGATCTATCGTCAATCTGGACGTTGCACATTTCCCAGAGCGTGGCGCAGAGCCCGAGGTCGATTTCGTCCTCACGGTGGGGGAACAGCGCATCCCAATCGAAGTCAAGTATCGTCGGCGGATCAACCACGTTGATACGCTGGGTCTGCGGTCGTTCATCGAAAAGGCGCATTATCATGCCCCCTTCGGAATTCTTGTGACGCTGACCGACGACGTGGCCTCGGACGATCCGCGAATCGTGTCGTTACCGCTGTCCTCGCTCCTCCTCATGCGTTAACCCTGGGCTATCGACAAGCGATTAAGCTCCAGGCGGCGTAAGTCTGCCTTGGACCAAGCAGCTTGGCGGGGACGACGTCGGGGAACGGGCTTCCTGGCGGAGATAGCGCGGTAGGAGCGCGCGGGCGTGTTTTCTATTGTCCGGTGGACGCGCGGGCGGGCTGTTCCACCTTCGGCGCGTAGTAGCCGGGGCGCGTGCGCACCACCAAGCGCTCGCGGGTGCGCGATTGCATGGCATCCACGCGCACCGTGCGGAAGGTGCCATCTTTCCTGGTGTTGGTGGGGTAGTAGGCCAGGGTGTACTGGTTGCGTAGGTCACGAGCGATCTGCACGCAGGTCGGTTCCACCTCTTCAAGCGATTTGGGGAAATAAGCCTGGCCGCCTGTCGCCTCCGCGAGCAACTTCAATTCCTCCGCCGGCCGGCCCCTGGCCCGGCCCCGCTTGAACAGGCCGCCGGGCTCCAGCGTCCCCAGCAGGCCAATAGTGTTAATCACCGCATTACCTTTTTGCGCGTAGCGGATCAATTCTTTAAAAGTATAGCGGCTGGCGTTGTCTTCGCCGTCCGTGATCACGAGCAGCGCCTTCTTGTCGCGGTTGCCGAGTTTCATGTGATCGAGCGAGGCATAGACCGCGTCATAAAGGGCGGTCCCGCCTCGCGAATCGATCTTGTCCAAGGCAGCCTTCATTTCCTCGAGGCTGGTGGCGAAGTCGCCGGGCGTGTCCAGGTAATAGACGTCGTTGAAGTTGACGATGAAAACCTGATCTTGGGGGTTGGAGGTCTTGACGAAGGTGATCGCCGCCGCATTCACCGCCGGCCGCTTTTCCTTCATGCTGCCGCTGTCGTCGATGACAATGCCCATGGTGACGGGGATGTCGGCATGGGTGAAGACGGAGAGCTTCTGCAACACGCCGTCTTCATAAACCTGGAAATTGTCCTGCTTTAGGTCATTAACCTGACGGCCCTTCTTGTCGAGTACCGTGGCGTGCAAGACGACCAGGTTGACGTCCACGTTGATGGTGTATTCGCGGCGTTTCGCCTCGGTCTGCGCGGTCTGGGCAAGAAGCAGCCCGGGCAGACTCAGCAGGGCGATGACCGGCCCCGCCGGGCGCAGGGCGTTGCACCGCAACGTCTTATTGAGTCGGAGCATAGTATCCCGTGCGCGCGTAAACTTGTAGCGGCGGTAGCCCCTTGGGCGGATTCAGCTTCACCTTGATGCGCCGCCAACGTCCATCCCGCACCAGGTTCGACGGCTTGTATCCGAGCACGTACTGGTTGCGCAGTTCGATGGAAATCTTTTCCGCGATGTCCGGCAACTCGTCCGCATCTTCCACGCTGAACATGCGTCCCCCGGAGACCTCCGCCATCTCGGCCAGCAGACTGGGACCGCGGGCCTCCTCCGGCGTGCGGGCGCGGGCGTTCAGGGGCTCGAAGATTCCCACCGCGTAAATCTGCACGTCCGCCTCGCGCACCGCGCGCTTAACATCGTTCTCTGTGTACCGGCTGTGGTTGTCCCCGCCGTCGGAGATGACGAGCAAAGCTTTCCGGCTGGTGGTGGCCTTCTTCGCCTCGCTGAGGCCCAAGTAGATGGCATCGAGGAGCGCCGTCTTGCCTCCCGACTTCACAAAGAGCAGGCGGTCCTGGATATCTTCGAACTTCCCCGTGAAACCCGTAATCAGATTAGGCTGATCGTTGAAATTCACCAGCATAAACTCATCTTGGGGATTAGATGTCTTGAAGAACTGGAGCGCTGCCTCTTTGGACTTCTGAATCTTGTCGCCCATGGACCCGCTAGAGTCGAAAATCAAGCCCACTGAGATGGGGGCATCTTCGGTGGAGAAGGTGACGATCTGCTGTTCCACCTTCTCGTCGAACACCTGGAAGTTGCCTTGGTCCAGGCCGGTCACAATCCGGTCGTAAGGATCAGTGACTGTCACGTTGACCACCACCAGGTTCACATCCACCTGGATGGGAGCTGGACGGATGGGTTCCTGGCGCACAGTGACCTTGGCCCCCTCCTGCAGGGCGGGGCGCGGGGGCCCAGTTTCCTCCTCGGCCGGCGCGCGCAGGTCTGCCGCAAACATCAGCCCCCAGAGAACAGGCGCCAATCCTCCGAGCCCGAAAGCGAGGCGTTGGAGACGAAGTCTCATGCAGGCGACCTTCCCGCTTCAGGCCGGCTGTTCCGCCGACAGCCAGCCATACCCTGCCTCTCTGCTGGGAGCAGAGGCACCCACAGCAAATGTTAGCACAGTTTGCGCGTGCTTGTCCGTCGGCCACCGAGGCGCCCGACGCGGGGGCACGGGGTGGAGGTGGGGGAAGGTTATGGCCCGAGGAATTTGTCATTGACAGCGTTTAGGCTTAGACGGATAATTCTCCGTACCGAATCCTGCCGCGTTTGAGCTATTTCGGTACAAACAAATTTGCTCTCGCGCCCAAGCAGCTTGAGGGCGTACCGTGTCAAACTATTGAGACGACATCGCCAAACTGACAATCTGAATTCAGGAGCCGTATGGGTGCCAAGTACATCTTTGTGACCGGGGGTGTAGTCAGTTCACTGGGCAAAGGGATTGCTTCCGCTTCGATCGGCTGCTTGCTGGAGGCGCGCGGCCTCAAGGTGACCCTGCTGAAGTTCGACCCCTATCTGAACGTTGATCCCGGCACCATGAGCCCTTTTCAGCACGGCGAGGTCTTCGTCACCGACGACGGTGCTGAGACCGACCTGGACCTGGGGCATTACGAGCGCTTCACGCACGCGCGCATGCTGCGCGACAATAACTGCACCGCGGGGCGCATCTACGAAACCATCATCACCAAAGAGCGGCGGGGGGACTATCTCGGCAAAACCGTGCAGGTGATTCCTCACGTCACGAACGAAATCAAGGCGGTAATTCGCAAGCTTTCCAGCGACGTGGATGTGGTGATCGTCGAGGTAGGGGGGACGGTAGGCGACATCGAATCGCTGCCGTTTCTCGAGGCCATCCGACAGATGCGCCAGGAGCAAGGCCGGGAGAATGTGGTGTTCGTGCACTTAACCCTAGTCCCCTTCATCGGCACTTCCGGAGAACTCAAGACCAAGCCCACCCAGCATTCTGTGAAGGAGCTGCGGGAAATCGGCATCCAACCCGACATCCTTTTGTGCCGCACGGACCGCTTTCTCTCACCCACCCTCAAGGCGAAGATTGCCCTGTTTTGCAGCGTCCCTGAGGAAGCGGTTATCACCGCCAAAGATGTGGACAATATCTATGAAGTGCCGCTGGTGCTGGCCAGTGAAGGGCTGGACGCGCAGATCCTCCGCTTCCTGAGACTGGAGACCGCCGAGCGGAACATGCAGCCTTGGGTCGAACTGGTGGAGCGAGTCCACCACCCGGCGGACGAGGTCTTTATCGGCATGGCAGGGAAGTACGTGGAACTGCGGGATTCCTACAAAAGCCTGAATGAGGCGCTCGCCCACGGGGGGGTTGCTCACAACCTCAAGGTGAACCTGGTTTGGGTCGAAGCGGAGGGTCTGGAGGGCGAGCGGTGGGACGACCAGTTGCAGGGTCTGGATGCTATCCTGGTGCCGGGCGGCTTCGGCAAACGTGCAATTCCGGGCATGCTGCGCGCCATCGAACTTGCCCGCACTCGCAAGGTGCCCTTCCTCGGCATCTGCCTGGGGATGCAATGTGCCGTCATCGAGTACGCCCGTAATGTGTGCGGGCTGGAAGGCGCTAACAGCTCGGAATTCGATCCCTCCACGCCGCATCGGGTGATTTACAAACTTCGCGAATTGCGGGGCATCGACGAGTTGGGCGGAACCATGCGGCTGGGGGCTTGGCCTTGTCGCCTCAAGCCGGGTTCCTTTGCCCACCAAGCTTACGGGACGCAGGAGATTTCGGAGCGCCACCGGCACCGCTACGAATTCAACCGGGAATATGAAGAGGTTCTGGTAGCCCACGGGCTCGATATTACCGGCGTCACGCCGGATGGGATGTACGTGGAAATCGTGGAGCTTCGCGACCACCCCTGGTTCCTGGGTTGCCAGTTTCATCCGGAGTTCAAATCACGACCGCTAGCCCCGCATCCGCTCTTCAAGGCCTTTATCGGCGCCGCCTACCGGTACCGCAAGCAGCGCCTGGCGATGCGCGACCAGGTCAGGGCGGGCCAGGCGGCTGAGCCGGCCCGCGAGCGTGTGACGGCGGGCGGCGTCAAGGCGAGCCAAGAAGTACCAAGCTCGGAAGCCTAGCGTACCGGGAGGCTCATACGCCTTGGGCTGCCGGGGTGCAGGCCGGTGCTGGGCGGTGTAGCGTCTGGTTGCAGGTTTTTCGGCCCCGTCCTTCTTTCTCCATCCGAGGTGCGGGGAGCCAGTGGCCCAGTTGGTGGTTTTCCCCGCCAGGGGAGATCACGCCGCGGGTCCAAGCAATTGCTCGACCGATGCCGGAACTCGCGGCATCCATTCTTGAGAATCAGAGAGGAACACTAGATGAGAAAAATCGTAGGATACTGTCTGGGGGGCGCACTCACGCTGCTCGGCGGCCTCGCGCTCGCTGTGGGCGCGGAGTTACCGGTGACGGATCAGGAGGCCTTGCGGACGCAGTATGTTAACAAAGTACTCATCTTTCGGAAGAGCTACCGCATGCTGGATCGGCTGGAGGTGAAAGCCGATGGCACGGTAGCGGGCAAGCCGCGGCCCGGCTACTGGTCCATGGACGGCGCTTGCCAGGTGAAGGATCTTGACTTCCGCAAAGACGCGGTGATCCTCAAATGCACCAAACTCTGGGCCAACGTTAAGGACGACGGCCAGCTTCACTATTTCCCGGTCTCGGCTGCCCTGAAGGGCAAGACGGACTACCCGGAGAAGATCGACGTTGTTTTCCGGACCGCCCCAGCCGGCGAGTCCGTGGCTCAGGTGAATGAGCAGGTGAACAAGATATTCCTATCCGAGCAGGAGCCCAAGTTGACGGCCACTCCGGCGGCCATCTCCGCTTACATCCTGAAGCTTTCGATCCAACCCGACATCGACCCGGCCGCCGGTGCGGGCTTTGACGGAACTCCTCCTAAGGCGGTTTCTACACCTACGCCGGACTTGTCACGCGAGGCGCTATTAGTTGGGCAGGCGGGGAAAGAGAGTTTTGTGCTTCTCGTGGATGAGCAGGGGAAGGCGAACGTCTTGGCTTTCACCCGCCTCTTGCAATACGGACTGGAAGAGACCACCATTGAAGCGGTCAAGCAGTGGAAGTTCCAGCCGGCAGTGAAGGATGGGAAGCCGATTCCGGTTCGCATTGCCATGGATATTGAGTACAAGCAGCCGCAACCGGCAAGGTGATCTCTGACTGGGCCGCGGGTTTAGCCGCCCCGAGCCCCGAGTTCCGGCCCCCGGCTCCTTCGAGGGGGGCAAGCAATGGCTCATGTGTTTCGCATCGGCAAATTGCGGGTGGGCGCCGGGCAGCCGCTCTTTCTGATTGCCGGTCCGTGCGTCCTCGAAAGCGAGCGGCACGCGCTCAAGCTGGCGGAGCGGCTTTCCGCCGCGGCCCACGAGCTTGGCGTCCCTTTTATCTTCAAGGCCTCTTACGATAAGGCCAACCGTACATCGCTGGATTCCTACCGCGGACCGGGCCTGGCGCGGGGGCTCGAAATCCTGGGGCGGATCAAGAAGACTTTCGGCATCCCCGTGCTGACCGACGTGCACGACGTTTCGCAGGTCGGTCCTGCTGCCGAAGTATGCGAGGTGATCCAGATCCCGGCTTTCCTCTCCCGGCAGACCGATTTGCTGCTGGAAGCCGGACGCTCGGGCGCCGTGGTGAACATCAAAAAAGGTCAGTTTCTTTCGCCCTGGGATGTGCGCCATGCCGTCGAAAAGGTGGCCAGCACCGGCAACCAGCGCATCCTGGTGACGGAGCGGGGAACCACGTTCGGTTATAACAACCTAGTAGTGGACGTGCGCGGCCTGGCGGTGATGAAGCAGTTCGGCTATCCCGTCGTCCTCGACGTTACCCACTCCCTGCAATTGCCGGGCGGCGAGGGCACGCGCAGCGGCGGCCAGCCGCAGTTCATCGAAACGCTGGCGCGCGCGGGTGTGGCGGCGGGTGTGGACGGAGTGTTTATGGAAGTGCATGACCGCCCCGCGCGCGCTCTCTCCGACGCCGCTAATGCCTTGCACCTCGGCCGCTTTAAGCCGCTGGCCGCCAGGCTCCGCGATCTGGGGCGATTTGTGCGCAAACTCAAGTAGCGTCTCTCGGACGCACACCCCTGCGATTCTTCAGGCGACCTTCTCGTCCTGCGCGACCTGTGGGCTCTGCATTTCTCTGCTATGATGCGTCGGGCTTGCAGGGGAGACCCGCTGTGGGCGTGGTCAGGCCAGCAAGCTTCAGCGCGAAAGGGGGACGTCCAAGCCCGTCTTTGCCAGGCACGGTTGTGGCGCGAGCTGAAGTCGTAAGAACCAGGGCTTGTCAGCTGGCACCTCAATGCTTGTGATGTTAATCAAGGTGCTCGGGTCCTTTGACCAACCCTCGAAATCAGACGGGGCCACTTTATCCTTACATCCCGGGAGGTCGAGTAGGCCGACGGTCTCGATTGGGTAGACGTTAACTTTCGGGTGTTGGATCCCGGCGCGCAGATCGCCCACTACCAGACGAATGACACCTTGCCAGCGGTCCACAAAAGCGAGCCTATCCGATTTGCCGAACCACACGAAGGGGGAAACCATCCAATGCACTGGCACGTCATGCCCCTCGAAAATGTTGTCCCCGGGTGTGTTCTTCATGCCCTCGGGGTAGAGAGGCCACCCCACATCGTAAGGCTCCAATGGCCGGGCGCGGTTGGGCGGCGTTCGGTTGTCTTCCGGTGACGCACTAAGGTCGTAGACCAAGTACTCAGCGCTCGGCGACCATTCGTACCCCGGATGAGCCGGCACGAACTTCACGTAAACGAAGAACCTCCGGTCAGGAGAAAGGCTAGGTCCGCCGCATACGATTCGGTCGATTTCTTTGCCGGAGGGAAGATCTACAAGAGTAACAATAGCCATGTTTGGCAACGGCCGCCCAAGGATGGCAAGGCGGGCCCGGCCCACGATGCTCAGTGCGTCCACCTGGGCTGTTTGATTGGCCAAGCGAAACGCGGCGACCTTGTGGTCGAGTTTGTCCTCAATCCGGAAAAAGTAGCACCAATTGCTCGAAGCCTCCGGGCATGCCTTCCAACCTGTGAGCGACACCTCCCATAGGTCGGACCGTGCGGACAGCTTCCTCTGCAAATCTGGCCGGAAGGCGCTAGGGGCAGCCTGCCAAGGGTCCTGCGGCGTTTCTTGGCCGGGCTTCGTTTGTGGGAAGGCCCTGGGGGCGATGATCGTAGCGAGCGCCGCCACCAGCAGCGGCAGCAGCCGGAGACGCTTCTTTCCGAGGAATGCACCAAACATAGTCATTTACCTCGTCTTGAAAGAACTGCTGATCGCTCCTGAGCTACCGCCCTAATCGTATCGTCCGGAAGTTCCCAAGGTCTATGATCGAATGCGGATCGCAGGCGGCAACTGATGAGTAGTTGTCTAGCTGCGTACTCGTACATCCCTTCGGGTTCTGCGACACGTCAGCACATTTGTCCGCTACCGTTTTGACGGTCCCAGGCGAGCTCCCGTACCCAACAATAAGCACCTGATCGCCACAGACCAACGTGCTGCTGCTGAAGTTCCACGCGAGCGTGCTCGTTCCCAGTGAGTAGCTCGACCCACAGTATGGAATGATCCTCGGCTCGAAGGCAAAGCTCTTGCCCGACGCGTCCCCTGGAAGGTAGCCGTGGTTGATGCAGTACTGCGCGTTCTGTTCGGTATAGTAGCCATAGTAGGGATTGGTGGTCTTGCCGCTGCCGTTCAGCCACGCTTGATTGATGAACTGCAAGATCAGGTTGCCCGTCTGGTACGCGCACGTGGTAACGTTCACCTCGTAAGCTGGTGACGAAGAACCCGAGCAGCTGGACTCGGTCGGCGTATTGTACTGCGAATGCCTCCATGTCCCGAGGACGTTGAAGTTGTATGTCTTGCTCCCCGTTGCGGTGACGCCGTTAGCGGTCCATTGGGCGGTCACGCCTGAATACTGACCTGTCACGAGGTTGCCCAGCGGCGGGTTGAAGGTATAGCTCCCGACGCCTCGCGTATTGTTGTCAATCGCTGCGTTTCCGCTGGGGCCGTTCCAGGTGACAACGAGTTGGCCGCTCGCGCCCGAGGGACCACTAAGTGTTACCTTTACCTGGTCCGATGGCAAATCCACCGAGGTCACTTGGACGCTGATCACGTTGGCCGTGCCGTAGGCCGCAAGCTCTCTCTCGTGCGGAATGCACTCGATCCGGACATAGTCATAAGTGTAGTAGTTGTCGCGATACAAGGCCTTGATAGTTGCCGTGCCGCCGCTCTGGCCGGTGGCCGTCCCCGTGCTGGTGATGGTGGCCACGGGCGGATTGAGGGACTGCCACGAAGCATCGACGTAATACGGCCATTGGTAACCGTTGCAGTGCTCCCTGAACCAGGCTTCGCCTTCAAATAGGATGCTTTCATATACCAGGAGCGCGATGGTGGCAGGGTCAACATCCAGATCGTAGAAGTCCGGATCGCAGTCGCAGATGTAACAATCGTAGTTGCTGGCCATGCGCTTGTGCCGTTGGAGGACCACCAGCCTGCCCATCACGGGCACGTGGTCGAGCCGCGTCCACACCACGCTGCCGTCGCTCGCCCCGGCGGGGACCTTGTTGCCCTTCAGGTCAGGTTTCTGTTCGTCGCGCACCTTGCGCAGGTCAAGGGCGCGGGTCTCGTGCGGCTTCAGCTTGAGCCTTGCCAGATAGTAGTGGACGCCGCCGGCCACCATGTCGAAACCAATCCGCGCACTCTTCTCACTCATGTTGGTCAAGAAGAGGATGGATTCCGTCTCCTCATCCAGATGCCACGGGTGGGCGCCGGAGCCCACCCAGCCGTCCCGCTCGTTTGCCAGCCGGCTGTCGATGACCAGATCTCCTTTCTCTTCGATGCTCGAAATCTCGCCGATGACCGAACCTGGCGCGCCACCGTATTGGATGCGAATCGAGCAGAAGGGAAGAGGCATGGGTAAGGAAGCCAGGAGCGGATCGAGCGGAATATCTTTGGTTGTGTAAGCCTCGAGTGGAAGCGGAGCCAGCGCTGACTGCGCCGTGCCGTCTTCGGCGGGATATTCCACGGTTATCGTTACTGTCTGTCCCGCCGCCGTCAGGTTCCGAACAATGACGTGGGGGACGAACGTTCCGGTTCCGGAAAACG
>Ga0315268_10005655_pt1 | contig 13387 bp, 7 predicted proteins | sample C1_top_MG_FD_204535 | JGI IMG/M metagenome (GOLD analysis project Ga0315268, IMG submission 204535) | Sediment microbial communities from Yellowstone Lake, YNP, Wyoming, USA - C1_top | ecosystem: Environmental > Aquatic > Freshwater > Lake > Sediment | place: USA: Wyoming | collected 2017-08-01 | reverse complement strand
TTGCCGGCTTGCCTGAATTCGTTGCGCCATCTGAACTATCCGAATTACGAAATCATCCTCGTGGACGATGGCTCGACTGACGACACGGCGAAGATCGCGTCACAATTTCCTGAAGTTCGCACGATTCATCAAGTCAACCTCGGCCTTAGCGCAGCGCGCAATACCGGCATCAACGCCTCCACCGGCGAGATCGTGGCGTTCACTGACAGCGATTGCCGGGCAGACGAAGATTGGATTTATTATCTCGTCGGCGATTTGCTCAAGACCGACGCCGCCGCCATTGGCGGCCACAATTTCCCGCCGCCCGAAGACAACTGGGTCGCTGCCGCCGTCGCCGTTTCGCCGGGCAGCCCCGCGCACGTGATGCTCAATGATCGCGAAGCCGAGCACATTCCCGGCTGCAACATGGCGTTTTGGAAATGGGCGCTCGACCAGATTCAAGGTTTCGACGCGGTTTACCGCGCGGCGGGCGACGATGTGGATGTGTGCTGGCGGTTGCTCCAACTCGGCTACAAGATCGCGTTCACCCATTCCGGCTTCGTCTGGCATTACCGGCGCAATACGACTGCGGCTTACCTGAAACAACAGCGCGGCTACGGCGTGGCCGAGGCGTTGCTGCGCTACAAGCATCCCGAATATTTCAACAGCCTCGGCGGCATGCGCTGGCGTGGTCGCATCTACAATCCGACGCAGCGATCCGGTCTGTTCGGGCAATTTGTGATTTACCACGGCGTCTTCGGCAGCGGCCTGTTCCAAACGCTCTACACGCCTGAACCGGCGGGGCTCGTCTCGTTGGTCACCAGTTTGGAATGGCACGTCCTGTTCACGCTCGGCGGATTCTTGCTGACGTTGGTGTGGCCGGCGTTGTGGCCACTACCGGCACTGACAGTAGCGGCGAGTTTGTCGTTGGCGACGCTTGCGGCGCTGCGCACGGAGATCCCGCCCGCACAGCGAAGGACTCTCTCCAAACCGCTGGTCGCGATGTTGTTCCTGCTCCAACCTATCGTGCGCGGCTGGCCCCGATACGCAAAACGGTTGCGCACCGCGCAAACGACCGCGCAAGCCCGTGCCGCCGCTCGCGCCCTCGCCGTCGAATACGACCGTATTGGTTCCACACATACCGTCCATTACTGGAACGAGACCGGCATCGAACGGTTTGCATTTCTCGAGAAACTAATGGCGCTACTCGACCGTGAAGGCTGGCAGGCGAATGCCGACAGCGGTTGGGACGAGTTCGACGTGACGATCTACGGCGACCGGTTCACAAAAGCCATCGTCAAAACCGTCGCCGAGAATCACGGCGGCGAGAAACGGCTGTTGCGCGGCCAACTTACGGCGAGCTGGACGCTGTTCGCGCGCACGTCGCTGTGCATCGTCACGGCGTTGTCCGTGGTGGCCGCGCGATTGCTGTGGGCGTTTCTCTTACCCATCCAAGACGTGCCGTGGTGGGCGCTGTGGTTGACGGGGGCATCCGTGTTGGTGGTGATTCCCGCTTGGGCATTTTACCTGCATCACCGGGCTGCGCGCACCTTGCGTCTGACGACGGCATTGCTCGATCTGACCGCGCAGGCGCTTAACCTCATCAAACTCAAAGCCGCAAAGAAATTCGAAAAACCAACCTGACGCGATCTACCACTTAGTTGTTACAATTGTAACAACTAAGTGGTAGTTTCTCCTAACTGGCGGCCGGTAAGTCTGCTTGCCGGAGCAGATCGCCCAGCACCTTGTCGGAATTGAACCATTCCTCCGCGACCCGCCGCGCCGCCCGGCAGTGCTTCTCGTAATCACGGTTCGCTGTTTCAATCGCCGTCACCGCCTCCGCTTCGTCGCGAAACGTCAATAGCCCTTCGCCACACGGCAGAATCTCGCTGAACCCGGTCTCTTGCAGAATCACCGGTTTGCCAGCTGCGAGATACGTGATGGCCCGGTCAGTGATCACGCCGGTACGCGCTTTCACCGACAAATTCACCGCCACGCTGAACTCGCCGCGAGACGCCGCGATGTAGTCGAGGTAACTTTCGATAGTTGCCGTTGGAATCCGCGGATCCACAACCTTCCAACCGGCTGCCTCAATCTCCGCGCGCGGCGCATTCGAGCCGGCCAAGCCGACTTCGAGAATTGGGCCGACGAGCTTCGGCATGTTCAGGACCTTGAGAAACTCGACGTTCTTCTGTCCATATTCCTCGCCGTTGAAAATGATCGGCGCGCGCGAACTCCAACTCATGATCGTCGTGAAATGCGTCGCGGCCGGATTGAACCGGTAGGGCACGAGTTCCAGCGCGACCGGGTGACGGGTCGGGAGCCAATTGATTCCGTGCATTGGCACCGGGCAGTCTGGTTTGCCAAGCCGCTCGCCGCAGGTAAATTGAAAATGAAAATCAAAAGGCGAGGCATAACCGGACTGCGACGGCGTTCGCCCTTTCGATAACCGGAACTGCGTGAATCCGGGATCAGTATCCACGAACACGCGTTTCCGGCATTCGGCAAACTCGTCGAGCCAGTTCACGTTCGCGCGACTGAACAGCACCGCCGAGTCCCGGCACAGCCCGCGCAACTCAATGGCGGTCATGCCGTGATATTTCCGGTCGGAGTCCACGTAGCACCAGCATTCCTCCAAGCCGTACCGGCGCAAAACTTCGAGCAACCGTTCGATGCCGTAGGCCGGGTCGCGCGTCATCTCGTTCTTGACCGGGTTGTAACACGGCGCCCAGTCCTGCCCGCTTTCCTCAACAACCACCACCCGGTAACCGAGCTGGCGCAGTCCGACCATGTAATGCAGTTCCGCCAACACGTGGCCGCTGGCCGGGTAGCGGATGTTGTAGCTCGTGTAAATAGCGATGGGCTTGCTCATACGGCGATAGTCTCCAACATTTTCTCCAGTACCTTCCGCGCGTCGAAAAACTCCTCCGCCAACCGCCGTGCCGCCGCACTGTGCATCGTGTAATCCGCGTTCACTGCGGTAATACCGGCCACGGCTTCTTCCATCGTCGAGAACGCGAACAGCCCGTGCCCGGTTGGGATGATCTTGCTCCAGCCGGTGTCTTGCAACACGCACGGTCGCCCCAGCGCGAGGTAACACGCCGACCGGCAACTGAACCAGCCGCTCCGCGACTTCACGTAGCCTTCCTTCGCCACGCTCCATTCGCCTTTCGATTGCCGGAGATAATCCCGGTAACGCCACGGATCCGGTGCTACTTCGACGGAGGCCACCAGTTTCCAGCCCGGTTCGGATTGCCGTTCGGTGGAGCACGCCAACTCAAAACTGGCATTCACGCGCTGGGGCAATTCCGCAAACCGCTCAAACTCCACCGCCTTCTGTCCCCACGTCTCACCGTCAAACTCGCATGGCTTGTACGACGCCCAATTCATCACGGTTGTCCAAACGTCGCGCGGTGGTTCCGTCGCTTGCGGAAACCAATCCAGTACGACCGGCTGGCGCGTCGGCAACCAACGGATACCGGCGTCCGGTATACGGCAGTCGAGCGCGCCGATGTTCTCGGCGAACGTAAAATGAAACTCGTGGGCGCGGACGCGTTCCTGCATGGAGCGGTTGGGCAGCATCGCGACTTGCGTGAACATCGGGTCGGAATCAATAAAGATTTTTTTCGGAATGGCCGCGTACTCGGGGCGCAGCCAGCAACTGCCGGACACGTTCACGAGCAAGTCAGCGGAGGCGCAGAGTTGTTTCGTCTCGACCTCGGTCATGCCGTGGTAGGAATGGTCGGCGGAATTCCGGTACGCCCAGCGGCCGGCAAAGCCGAGACGTTCCATCACTTCGCGAAGATGGGCGACGTTGGCGGTGCAGTCGGCGACGAACGTCTGTCCGGCGATGTCGTAGGGCCACGTCTCGGAATCTTCGAGGTAAAACACATCGTGTTCCAATTGCCGGAACCCTTCGGCGTATTGGAGATAATCCCACGCGACGCCGCCGAGCGGGTACTGGGCAATCAAACCTGTGACGATGATGCGCACGCCTGTTTATAACGGGCTTACCGCTGCGCGGCAATCTCCGCCCGGCCCCATGCGGCGTGTTCGCGCACAAGCGGCTCCGCGTCCTGCATCGCGCGCTCCAACGCCGGTAAGACCGATGGGTCGCTGCTGTTGCCGAGCACGACGCAGATGTTGCGGAGGAACCGGGCGCGCTTCAGCCGGTAAATCGGTGTGCCGCGAAAGAAGTCGGCGAACTGCTGGTCATTCCACGACAGCATTTCGGTCAGCGCCGGTAAGTCTCGCGGCGTGATTGCCGGTCGCGCAAACCGGTTCCACGGGCAGACTTCGAGACAATCGTCGCAGCCGAAAACGTGGTCGCCGATGAGCGGGCGCAGTTCGACCGGGATCGAGCCTTTCAATTCGATGGTCAGATAGGAAATGCAACGCCGGGCGTCGAGCCGGTAGGGGGCGACGATGGCGTTGGTCGGGCAGGCTGTGATGCAGCGGGTGCATTTGCCGCAGTGTGGCGTTGCCGGTTCGTCTGCCGGTAAGGTAAGCGGCGTGAGGACGGCGCCGAGGAAGAACCAGTTGCCGAGCTGCCGGCTGATGAGGTTGGTGTGTTTGCCGATGAAACCGATGCCGGCGCGTTGGGCGATGTCGCGTTCGAGGATGGGGCCGGTATCCACGTACCAGATGCCGTTGACGAGCGCGGCAAGTTCTTTGAGTTTCGCGCCCATCACGTCGTGGTAGTCGCTGTCTCCAGAAGCGTACTGCGCGACGCGGCCACGAATCTGCCGGTTCTTTGTTACACTTGTAACAAAGTTGTGGTAGTTCCGGGCGACGATGATGATGGATTGGGCGGCCGGTAGGACTTGGTGCGGATCGGCGCGTTTGTCGGCGTTGCGGGCGAGGTAGGACATTTCGCCGTGAAAATTGTTGGTGAGCCATTGCCGAAATTCGGTGGCGTGCGGCGGCGGGGCGGCGGTGGTGATGCCGACGAGATCAAAGCCGAGTTCGCGGGCGCGTTGTTTGATGGCGGCGGCGTCCATCAAGAGTCAAGAACCTCGCGCACCTTGTGGGACAGGGAAAATGAGGAGAATGGTTTTGGAAGGAGCGTGACACCGGGTTCGAGGATGCCGTCGCTCGAGATGGCGTCGGCGGTGTAGCCGGAGACGAACAAGACTTTGGTCTGCGGATACTCGGCGTGCAGTGCATCGGCCAATTCCTTGCCGTTCATTTGCGGCATGATGACGTCGGTCAGTAAGAGGTGGATTGGTTTGCAACTCACGCGGGCGACGCGCAGAGCGTCTTGGCCATTGGCGGCCACCAAGACTTGATAACCAAGTCCGGTCAAGATCAGTTCGGCCAATTGGCGCACGCTTATGTCGTCCTCGACCAATAGAATTGTCTCGGTGCCACGCGGCAGAGCGTGAAGCGGTCCGGTTCCTTCTTCTTCGCCCGCTTTGTGTGCAATCCGCGGCAGATAGATATGGAAGGTGGTGCCGCGGCCAAGTGCGCTTTCGACGGTGATGTGGCCGCCGTTTTGTTTGACGGCGCCGTAGCAAGTGGCCAAGCCGAGGCCGGTGCCCTCGCCAACCGGCTTGGTGGTGAAGAACGGCTCGAAGATGTGGGATTTTACTTCGTCGGTCATGCCGATGCCGGTGTCGCGGATGGAAAGCTGGACGTAGTCGCCGGGCGTCACGTCGGGATAGGCGATGACGTCGGCGTCGGTGAGGGTGGCGTTGCCGGTGGCGATGGTAAGGATGCCGCCGTGGGGCATGGCGTCGCGGGCGTTGACGACCATGTTGGTGATGACTTGTTCGAGTTGGCCGGGGTCGGCTTTGACGCGGCCGGCGGAGGAGGAAAGGGCGAGGACAATGTCAATGTCCTCGCGGACCAACCGGCGGAGCATTTTGTGGAGGTCGCCGATGACGGTGTTGAGGTTGAGGATTTTGGGTTCGAGAACTTGTTTGCGGCTGAAGATCAGCAACTGCCGGGTCAGTTCGGCGGCGCGCGTGCCGGCTTTGGCGACTTGGCTGATGTTCTCGTAGAACGGATGGGTCGAATTCATCTTGGACAGGGTGAGGTCGCTGAAGCCAATAATGGCGCTGAGCAGGTTGTTGAAGTCGTGCGCGATGCCGCCGGCGAGTTGGCCGACGGCTTGCATTTTCTGGACTTGCCGGAGTTGTGCTTCGAGCGCGACTTCGTGCGTCACATCGCTTTTGACAGCCACATAGTTGACGGTCTTGCCGGCGGAATCGTACACCGGCGAGATCGTCGCTTCTTCTTCGTAGAAGGTTCCATCCTTCTTCTTGTTAATGAGGTGCCCGCTCCACACCTTGCCGGCGGTCAACGTTGTCCACATCTGGCGGTAGAACGCCGCGTCATGCTTACCGCTTTTGAGAAGGCGAGGGTTCTGGCCAATCGCTTCTTCGCGGGTGTAGCCGGTGACCTTTTCGAACGTCGGGTTGACGTAGAGAATGGTGCCGTCGGTATCGGTAATCACGACGATATCGGCGGTTTGCTCGACCGCCGTCGCCAACAAAGTGCGGAATTCCTCCTCCAGTTTGCGCTCGGTGATGTCTTGAAAGGTGCCGCCCACAGCGGCGATCTGTCCGCTCTGCGCGTGGGCTTCGCCTACGGCGTGCACCCAGCGACGTTTCCCCTTCGCGGTGATGATCTGCAATTCCAGATCGAACGGTTCGCCCTGCGCGATAGCGCGTTGCACCGCCGCAGTGATGACCGGCTTTGCTTCAGGCGTGTAGAAGTCGATCGCTGCCGCTACCGTTGGTTGGAAGTCCTCAGCCACTTCGTGGATGCGGTAGACCTCTTCCGTCCAAGTTAAACTCTGAGTTTTGAGGTTGAATTCCCAGCCGCCCACCTTAGCTATACGACCGGTGGCGTTCAGTAATGTTTGGCTTTGCTGCAACGCCTCCTCCGCCTTCGTGCGCTCGGTCATGTCGATGGTGTAACCCGCCAGCAGAGTCCTGTTTCGCAAGGTAATTGGAAACTTGATGGTGGTATAGTGGCGGCCATTCAAATCTTCATCCACTTTCAACACCTCACCACCGGCCACGACAGCCCGGTCATCCGCGGTGATTTTGGCGGCGAACTCAGGTGGGAACAGCTCCTCCATTGTTTTGCCGGCGATGGCAGAACCCGGTAGGCCGATCATTTCGCGAAAATTCTCGCTGGCGGTCAGGACGCGGCTTGCTGTGGGCGTTACCTCCTTGATGAAGGCGTAAATAGGGGAGTGCTTGACGAAGGAAGAAAGCAGCACGTTGCTTTCTCGTAGCAACTCCTCCGCCCGTTTCTGTTCGACACTTTGTGTTTGCAGCGCGACGGCCATGTCGTTGAAGGCCTGTCCGAGTTGGCCAATTTCGGTGCGGCGGTTGGGTTGTGAGACGCGCGCCGTCAAGTCGCCGGTCGCAAGTTTGTCGGTGGCCGCCAGCAACTCCCTGACCGGCGAAACGACAAATATCCGGCCTGCCAACCACGCTGCCGCCAAAGCCAGAACGACCACGAAAGCCAGTAGTGTCATGTCGTTTTGCAAGCGGATGTTGACTTCAGCCAACGCTGTTGTGCGCGGGATGCCGGCCATGACATGAAACGCTTCCGCGGAGCTGTCCGCACAGGCAAAGGCATAGTGGCGCAACACGCCGTCCAAGCCGTGAAACTCGGCGACACCGGAATGCTGCTGTAGAGCGTGGCGCACGAGCGGCGCATCCGAAAATGCCTTGCTCACCCATTTTTCCGGTTGGTCGCTACGCGCCAAGACCACGCCGGTACGATCCACGACCGTCAGCACTGCGCCGGCCGGCAGGCGGGCGGTTTTCAATTGTTGGTTTAACCAAGCCAAATCCAGCGCGGCATACAGGACGCGCTCCACGTGGCCGTCGGCATTTTTCAGCGGGAGGGCGAAATTGAGCGACAATTTTTTGGTGATTCTCCCGGTCTGGTATTCGCCGCTGGCGAACTCCCGCGTGGCCATGGCCTGTTTGAACCACAGCCGGTCGGCGGCGCTCAGTCCCGGCGGGAACGGCAGGGCGCTGGCGAAGTGGATGCCGTTTGTGTCTGTGATTCCAAAGTTGATGTACTGCGGGTACTGGGAAAGCAGTCTCGCCAGCAACCGGCTACAGGCTTCGCCATCGTTGCCGCGCACTTCCGTTAAGGTGGCCACGGCGACCAGAACCTGGCGGACTCCCTCGATATGCTGGTTCAACCGCGCGGCGGTGATCTCGGTCAGCATCAACATGCTCGCGCGCGCTTCTTGCGAGTGGATGCGCCGGTCGCGCGCCGTATTGTAGAGAATGATGCCCACCGCCGGCACCACGGCCAGCAACACCAGAATTAAAAGACGTCCTCGCAATCCCATTGGCTATCAACTCCCGAAACGACCAACGGCAGACTGCCACAGTAACCGGGAGGGCGTCAACAACGCTTCTACTTCTTGGGAACCATCGCTTGGAAGGCGAGGTGTTGCATGTAATGGTCGAGCAGGATGATCGCCATGAACGCCTCAGCAATCGGCCAGATGCGCGGCACAATCGACGGATCGCGCCGGGTGACCGCCGCGAGGTCTTTGTTCTCCAGCGAGACTTTGTCAATCGTATGCTGCGGCTTGGCGATGGTCGGCGTCGGTTTGGAAGTGAGGCGGACAACGATGTTCTGGCCGGTAGTGAGGCCGCCGGTAATGCCGCCGGCGTTGTTGGTGCGGAAGCTGACTTTGCCATCTTTGGCGTCTAACTGGTCGTTGTCTTGCGAGCCGGTCAAATCTTTGACAGTCATACCGGCGCCGATCTCGACGGCTTTGATCGTGCCGATGCTCATCATGCGGCCGAGTTCGCCGTCGAGCTTGTTGAATACCGGCTCGCCCATGCCGCACGGGATGCCGGTCGCGACGACTTCCACAACGCCGCCGCTGGAATCGCCGGTGCGGGTGACTTCCATGATGCGGTCGTACATTGCGTCTGCCGTGGCGAGGTCGGGACAATTCAACTTCGGATGAACGCCGTATTCCTTGCGGATGGCTTCTTCGTCGAAGCGGATCATCTTCTTGTACATCTCCGGCACTTCCTTCTCCAACTCGGCAAGCACTGCCATTTTCTGGAGCATCCGCATCTCGGGCTTGTACCGTCCGTCCGTGAACAACCAATGGTAAACCGGATCATTCTTCCAGCGCATTTCCTTATACGCGGCGACCTTCGGGCGAATCTTCTCAATCGGCATGTCCGGCATCCGGACACCGGCGACTTCCTTGACGTAGCCGGTCACTTCAATGCCGTGGTCGAGGAGGATGCGTTTGGCAATCGCACCGGCCGCGACAATCGTGGCCGTGTAGCGCCCGCTGAAAAATCCGGCGCCGATGGAATCGTCCCACTGACCGTATTTGATGTAACTGGCGTAGGAAGCGTGACCGGGGCGCGGCGTCCGGTTCGTCACACGGTAAGCCTCGATGTGCTCGAAATGCCGGTCGAGGTTCGGAATCAAAATCGTGACTGGCGTGCCATTGGTGTAGTGGCCGTTGTGGAAGCCGGTCATCGTGTCGTCGCAGTTCTGGCCGGTAACGATCACCGGCACGTCCGGCTCGCGGCGCGGGGAAGTCAGTTCGCCTTGTCCCGGTTTGCGCAGGAGCAGGTCGCGATAGACTTCTTCCTCAGTGATGAGATAGCCGGGGGGCACGCCTTGGAGGTGCGTGACCAGAGTTTCCTGATACGAGCCGCCGCCGACAGTGACCTTAAATAATGTTCCGATATTGCATCCGAGCATGATGTGTTCTCCTGTGTAACGTGCGGGTTATTTAATCGGTTTTTTCACAAAAGCAAAGTGAAAGTGCAAAACGGACGGCGCTGTGCTAGCGTTCGTGCGTGTCAGCAAAAGTTTACATCAAGTCTTTTCACCGTGACGAACTGGCCGCCCGCTTGCAGCAGGCGGACGAGCCGGCGTATCGCGCCGACCAAATCCTCCAATGGATTTACGAGCGCCAAGCCGGCAGCTTCGACGAGATGACCAACCTCTCGGCGGGGTTGCGAGCGAAATTGAACGGTGCTTTCGAGATCAACGCCGTCCATTCTCTGCGCACTCACAACGCCAGCGACACGACCGAGAAGTTTCTGTTCCAACTCTCCGACGGCGCGCTCATCGAGACGGTGCTGATCCCGGCGACACCGGGATTGACGAGCACGAGCGACCGGTTCACGGTCTGCGTTTCCACGCAAGTCGGTTGCGCTTACGGTTGCCGGTTCTGCGCGTCCGGGCTCGAAGGCGTGAAGCGCAACCTCGACGCGGCGGAGATCGTTGATCAAGTCCTCCAAGTCCAGAAGCTCAACGGTCAGCGCGTCAGCAACATCGTCGTCATGGGTATGGGCGAGCCGCTGGCAAATTACGAGAACCTGATGCGCGCCATCCGTATTCTCAACGCTCCGTGGGCGCTGGGCATCGGCGCGCGCAAGATGACCATTTCCACCGTCGGACTCCCGCCGCAAATTCGTAAACTCGCCGACGAGCCGATGCAAATCCGGTTGGCAGTTTCGTTGCACGGCGCGACGGACGAAGTGCGCGGCAAGATCATGCCGGTCAACCGCAAACATCCGTTGCGGGATCTGATTGACGCTTGCGATTATTACGTCAACACCCGGGGGCGGATGATGACGTTCGAGTACATACTTATCGACGGCGTCAACGATACTCTTGAACAAGCGCACAAGCTCGGCATGATCGCCTGCCGGTTGAACGCGAAGGTGAACCTGATTCCGTACAACCCGGTCGCCGCGTTCGCGTGGAAACGGCCTGACCGGGAGCGCTGCAAAATGTTTCAGCACACACTCAAAACGCACGGTGTGACATCCACGTTGCGCACCGAAAAGGGCACTGACATCAACGCCGCCTGCGGCCAGTTGCGTCTTCAGCATGAGCAAAGTATGAATAATCCGGTAGTGGACGACGTCGTTTAAGAAAATAATCAACTGAGGGTTGTTATGAAAATTGTGAAATGGTTGTGGGGTTTGGTGCTGCTGGGTGGGTTGGTGCTTCTGATCCAACTCGCGGACCCGCCGCAGGATTCGCCGATTGTTCAGTTTCAGCGATTGCCGGACGCGAACTTGCCGATGCTCGCGGAAGGGGAATGGGTGGCCGGGCGGCCCGATGCGGCGTTACTGTTGCTGGATTATGCCGGTGACAAAGACGCGGCCGGGTTGCGATCAAAGATTTTCGCGCAGTTGGCCGGGGACAATAGTCCGGTCGCACGCGTGAAGGCTACCGGCGCAGCAACATTGGCCGGCGGCAACAATTCTTTCGCCACGCTGGCCGGTAACACCGTGGCGGATGCGGTGTTGTACGGCGACATCGCGAACGCGGCCCGGCAGAACGCGTTCGACACGCCACCGGATGAGATGGTGACGGCGTTGAACCAGATCGGCGGCATTACCGCAGTTTTCCCACCGGCAGGCGGCGCGATCACGTTGACGAAAGCGGCGCGTCGGGCGGGGGCGATTGATGAACCGTTGGCGAAGCAGCTCATTCATGTGCTGTCGCTGATCCAGCCGGACCCGAAGTCGTCGGTGGCGGCGGAGAAGTTCCGGGAGAACTTCATGCCATTGCTCGAACTGGCGAAGCGATGCCGGACGTGGGGCGAGTTTCAGACGATTTTGCGTCAAGCCGGTAGCGCCGATCAGGTGAAGGTGTTGGTGAAGATCGCGTCGGCATCACCGTCGGCGGCGAAGGGGTTGAGCCAAGTGTTGGTGATTGCGTTGCGTGATGGGCCGGCGACCTCGGCGGCGTGTCTGGATTACTTGTTGAACCAAGGGCCGAAAGGCTTGGAGACATTGTCAGCGTCGCTTCGGAAGGGCGCGGTGGGGTTGAAATTTGTGGTGGCGCATCCGGGATTGGGGCCGCGGAACCTGAACCGGTCGGCGCGGCGGAACGGATCGGTGTTTGGCCAGGCGCAGGAAACGTATCAGAACTTGCGGTTTCAATACGGCGCGCCGGTGACGGCGGTCCGGTATCTGCTGATCGCGATTTGCGCGGGATTGCTCGTGCTTGTCGTGGTGCCGGGGCGGTACTTGGAGAAACTCGTCGCAAGCGGGCCGGTCACGGCGCCGGGGCCGATTCATTTTGTGCTGACGGCGCTCGCGGTGGGCGTGGTGTTGAGCGGGCTGGCGTATATGTTGGCGCTCGCGACACGACCGACACCGGAAACGGCCGAACTGGCTGCGCTAGCCGGTGAGGCCGGCACAGCGGCGGTGACGCGGGGCGACAGTGCGTTGCTATCAGGCGTCGTGGTGTTGTTGTCGTTGGCGATTCACGCGGTGGTTTGGTTTTTCGTGCGCGGTAAGATTCGTTCGGTGGAAGACGATGAGGCGGCGGCCGCTGCGCTGCGGCTGAAACGGTTGGAGAACCTCGATGTGTTTCTCGATCTGCCGCTGTTTACCGGGTTGGCGCTGACGGTTATTGCGTTCATCTTGATCACGCTCGATGCCGGTATGAGCCGGCATTTCGCGTACACGTCCACGGTGGTGGGCATCTTGTCGTCGGTGTCGCTGCGGATCCGGTATTTATTCCCGTTGAAGGAGCGTTTGATTCAGAGCCGGCCATGAAACCTTCGATCTTAGTTGTGATGCTGGATTTCTTGGTGTGCTCGCTGTTGCTGTTCGTCATCGGCACCGGCGGGAAGGAGACGCGTTCGGCCACGACGTCGCCGCAACCCCCGGCTGTGCACGAGGCGTTCGCGCCGGCGGCGATTCAAGCGCAACAGGAGGAATGGAACCGGGAATACGAGCAGCAGGCGATGCTGACGCAGTTGAACACGCAGACCACGGAGAATGAGCAGTTGCGTTCCCGGCTGGAGGCAAAAGAGCAGGCGATTCGCCGGTTGGACGCAAATGTCCAGCAGTTGTCGGCGGAGAAGACGCAGGTGGAACAGCAGAAGCAGCGCGTGGAGGAATCGCTGACCGGCGTGGCGGCGCAGTTGAATCGCGTGAGCGAGGAGCGGAAGCGGTTGGCCGAGCAGGGGCAGGCAACGAAGGAGCAACTGGAGAAGACGCAGGCCCAGTACGCCGATTTGCAGGGGCAACAGACGAAATTGCAGCAGGAGCAGGCCGAGTTGCGGAACCGCGCCAAGCAGTTGGATCAGACTGTGGCGAGCCAACAGGCCACCATCACCTCGCTCACCGAAGGCGTGCTCGCCGGGCAGGCGCGGCTGGAATCGCAGTTCAACGATTTCGCGAGTGGCCAGCAACAGATGGCGTCCACGTTGCAACAACTCGACACGTTCGCGCGGACATTACCGGCGACCATTCAGACCGGCATGGCTGGTGTGCATCAAGATCAGCAGGGGTTGATGAACAACCTCGGCGCGCTGGCGGAAAACTTGAAGGGGTTGCAAGCCGGGCTGAATGCCGGTGAGAACGCTGAACTCATGGATGCCGTAAGCGCCGTCGCGCGCGGCCAGCAGGGATTG
>Ga0315268_10005654_pt1 | contig 13387 bp, 8 predicted proteins | sample C1_top_MG_FD_204535 | JGI IMG/M metagenome (GOLD analysis project Ga0315268, IMG submission 204535) | Sediment microbial communities from Yellowstone Lake, YNP, Wyoming, USA - C1_top | ecosystem: Environmental > Aquatic > Freshwater > Lake > Sediment | place: USA: Wyoming | collected 2017-08-01 | reverse complement strand
GTCGGCCCCAACCCGCCGATGGCGATCACCAACTCGACGCGTCCCAGCGCCTCGCGCAACGCCTCCCGCAACTGCACCACCTCGTCTCCCACGACGACCTTGCGCACCACTTCAATCCCCAGCTTGTTCAACCGGTCGGTGAGCAGCAGGGAATTGGTGTCCACGCGGTACGGCGTCAGCATCTCCGACCCCACCGCAATGATCTCCGCCTTCATTTCATTCCGCTTCTCAATTTCAAATTTCCAATTTCAAATTTGAAATCGTTTTTGGCTTGTCAGGGCTGGCCTCCGTGCCCGCCCTCTCAGTCCTTGCTGCGCCCGTCTGTTGCCGGCCTGTTGCCGGTTTCGTGTTTGTGGGTCGCGGCTTTAGCCGCGACATTCCAGACTGCGATAGGGAAGGGGCTTTAGCCCCTGAAGTTCTCTGTCCTCCGACCATCTTGCCCGGTGTGCCCTGTGCACGTCCGGACAGTTTGTAGGGGCGCTGCTTGCTCGTCCTGAGCGGAGTCGAAGGGCCACGCCCCTTCTTTGTACCGCCGGTCTCCGGCCGGCCGGGGGTGCGGGGGCTGGCCCCCGCGTTCCTCCCTGAATCCTGATTCCCGAATCCTATCGCCTATTTCCTCCCAATCTCCTTCATCAACTCCGCCACCGCCGTCTCAATCTGCAAGTGGGTTAAGATGTCATCCTGAGGGACGACGTTTTCCGTCGGCCCGAAGGATCTCAACGTGACGCTCACCTCAAACCAGCCCTATCGCCCGCCGATTTGTTTTATCAGTTCCACCGCCGCATCGAGCTGCCCATCCGGGCGGTCGTCATCCTGAGTCCCGACGCTCTCTGTCGGGACGAAGGACCTCAACCGCACACTTGGCACACAAGCGGCGCTGCTATTTCCTAATCTCCTTCATTAGCTCCGCCACCGCCGCATCGAGCTGCGTATCCTTGCCCTGCAAACCCTCCCCAACCATTCGCAGCACGGGGATATCCACCGGCCTCGGATGCATTTCCATCACCTGCCCGCTGTTGTCGGTGACCTTCATAAACGGGATGCGGAAGCTGGTTCCGTCAATCAGTCTCACGTTCGAGGTGTAGATGATCCATCCCGCCGTCGGCTCTCCCACCACCTTGCCGAGTTTCAACGCGCGGTAGCCCTCGGTGAAATCCTCCGCGTCGGAAAGCGAGTGCTGGTTGGTTACCAGGATCGTCGGCTTATCCAGCGAACGCTGCCCGAGCACGCTTCGCGCCGGTGCCGACGCGAAACCGCCGCGCACCGACATATTCAGGTACCCGCGCCGCGCCAGCACGTCAATCGCGTAGACGTTCACAAACCCGCCGTTGTTGTTGCGGATGTCAATCACCACGCCGTCGCGTGAAAAGTTCTCCGTGTCCAGGTCCACGTAAAGTTGCGACAGCGATCCCGCCGACATATCTGGCATGTGCACATATCCCAATCGCCCGTTGCTTGCTTTCTCCACGTACGCTCTTCGCGAATCCACCCACGCGCGGTAGAGCAGGTTTTTCTCCGCGCCGGTGCTGATCGGTTGCACCACCACCTCGCGCGCCCCCGCCCCATCCGCCGAGCCGGACACACTCACCGCGACGCGTCGCCCGACCGTGCGTTGCATCAGCTCGCTCAGGTTCGTGCCCGCTTGGATCGGCTTCCCTTCTACGCCTATCAGGTACTCGCCCTCCTTGATGCCTCCAAGCGCCGCCGGGCTCAGCGGGATTACTTCCGTGATTTTCAGCTTCCCAGCGCGTTCGTATTCCCCGCGGTCGAACCGCAGCCCCAGCTTCCCGACGCCGGCTGCCGCGCCTCCGCCTCCTCCGAAACCGCCGCTGACGCCCAGGTGCGACGCGTTCAACTCCCCGACCATCAGTGCGAGCAGTCGCCGCATTTCATCCGGCGTGCGCGCCCCCAGGATGCGTGGCGCGTAGGCCGTGCGCACCGCTTCCCAGTCCACTCCATTGTGTTTCGGGTCAAAGAAATGGTCGCGCTGGTAGCTCCACGCCTGCTGGAAGACCTCCATCTTTTCGCGTTCGAAGTCCACATCCATTTCCGCCGACACATCCACCCCGCGCGACTGCCGGTTCTCGACGTTGATCACCTGTATGCGGCCCTGCTGCAGGAAATACACCTCGCGGCTGTCGGGCGTGAACTGCGCATTGCTCTTGCCGCCCGGCGTCGACGTCAACTGCCGCGCCACCTGTGGCCCGCGCGCCAGCTCGTCAAGTGAGTAGATGTACAGGTTCTGCTGTCCTGCAGCGCTCGCCGACATCAGCACCCATTTCCCGTCGGGGCTGATGACCTGTGAGTTCAGATCCACGCCCACCGGCAGCATTTGCAGCCGCCGCCGGATGCCCTCAAAATTGATTTCCACCGGCTTCACTTCCTTCCGCTGCGCCCCGGGCCGAGCGGGCGCCTGCTCCGTGGCTTGCGGGGGAGCATCCTGCGTCTGCGTACGGCTCTGCTCGCGCTGCGGCGGCCGCACCGGCTCTTCGCGGAACAGGTCGCGGAACTGGTCCTCGCGGAACTTCGGTGTCCGCGGGATCAGGTCCACCCGCGCCAGTTCCCGCGTTTCGGTGCGCTGCCCGGTGTCGAACAGCAGATAAGTTCCGTCCGGCGACCACGACACCGTGTTGGCAAACGCGTTGGCCAGGAAGCTCACCGGCTTGCGATCGGTTCCAGTCACCGGCACCACCTCCGCGTTCGTAAAACTCTTGTCCCCGATGGCCAGCATCGCGATCCACTTGCTGTCCGGCGACCACACGTACGGCCGCGCCGATTGGAACGGCGGTCGCTCCAGCCCTCCGGTCGCCAGCACGCGTTCCTCCTTCGAGCTCATATCGCGCACTCGCAACTCGTGCCCGTCGCGGATGAACGCCACATATTTCGCGTCCGGCGAGAACACCGGAACCGAATCGTCCAGCGCGCTCGACGTCAGCCGCGCTTCCGTACTGTTGGTGAAGTCATAGAGGAAAATGTGCGTCGCGCCGTCACGGTCCGACGTGTACACCAGCTTCTTACTGTCCGGTGACCACGACATCTGTTCTTCGTTCGCTGCTGTGTTCGTGACCCGCGCTGCGGTTCCGCCGTCTTTGGCTGACGCTGCGAACACCTCGCCGCGCACCACGATGGCCAACTTCTTGCCGTCAGGCGAAAGCTCCAATTCCTGGAAGCCGTTGTTCAGCGTCAGGTGCTCGACGCTCGATGCGGCTGGCGCGCTCCGCCGCGTGATGCTGACCCTGCTGGCCTGCCCGCTGCCCGTGTCCAGCTTCCAGATTTCGAAATCGCGCTCGAAAACGATTGTGCGCCCGTCGTACGAAATACTCGGCCACACCACGCGACCGTCCTTGAACTGTGTTGCTTGCCGAGAATCCCCGCCAATTCTCTTCACCCAAATGTTCTGCGCCCCACTCCGGTCCGACATGTAATAGAGGCTGCGCCCGTCCGGCGCCCACATCGGCCACGCGTTTTTCGCGCCCATCTCCACCAGCCGTTCGTACCTTGGCCCCGACGCGTCGGGGCGAGGCGCTCCCGAAGCATCGAAGTGCTCGAGCCAGACCTCGCTTTCGTCCAGATGGCTGTGGCCCTTGCGCCACCACTGGCTCAGCGCGTTGCCGCGCGCGATAAACGCGATGGTCGTGCCATCCGGCGCCGGCGCCGCGAAAAACTCGCTCAGGTAACGGTCTGCGCTCACCGTCATCGGCGTGCCGCCCTCCGCGCTCACCCGGTAGACGTCGTTCATCCCTGAAATGTCCTGTGTGTTCGCCGAGAAATAAATCCACTTCCCGTCGCGCGACCACCCGTCAAGCTGCTGGTTCCCGTCCTCAAACGTCAGCCGCCGCACCTCGCCCGTGTCGAACGTGTAGATGTAGATATCTCCGCCGCCGGTGCGCGTCGAGGTAAACGCCAGGCGTTTTCCGTCCGGTGAGTAAAGCGGGCGCCCCTCGGTCGCTTCGTGCGAAATCAGCAGTTGCGCGTTCCCCCCGCTTGTTGGCACCGTCCAGATATCCCCGCCGGAGACAAACGCAATCTCTTTCCCATCCGGCGATATCGCCGGCTCGGTGTAGTAGGGAATCGGCTTCATCGTTTCATTGCGCGTCCCTTGCGCGCGCACGTCTCCCGTCAACGCCACCAGCGCACACACCACCGCCAGCATCGCCGCCCACGGCAACAGCTTCCTGAACGTAGTCATAATTTCCTCCAAACCGCCCCGAATCTTATCTAGGTAGAAGCGAAATTCCAATGGGAGGGCACGGCTTTAGCCGTGCCGCAAAGGCATCCAAGACGACCGGGGCTTTAGCCCCTGAGGTTGCTCTCTTTGCGACTGATTTCTTGGGATTCTGACAACTGAGAACTGAGGACTTAGGCTGCAGCCTGAGGACTTCCACTATCCACTTGTCACTGCCCCAATGCCAATCCTTCCACATCCCAATCGAGGCTGTAGAGCGCGTTACCTGTGGCGATCACCGCGCGACGCGTCGGCAGCAAGGCCATTCCCACGATTCCTTGCCCGCTCAGCACGAATTCCGCGCGGCCCTGCGGCGTCAGCCGCACGATCCCGCGTCTCCCGCCGAGCGACGCCGCCACGTACAAATTCCCGCTGCGGTCAAACGCGAGTCCCTGCGGGCGTCCCAGCCCACGGTAGAAGTTTGAAACTTCGCCCGCGTGGTTGATACGGTACACGCGATCGAAGCTCGACGTCGTCGGCCCGGTCACGTACAGATCTCCATCGGGGCTGAACGCCAGGTGATACGCCGCGATCGACGGCTCCAGCGTCGCAAACACAAAAATCTGCCGGTCGGGACCGATCTTGAAAATTGTTCCGCTGCGGTCGCCGACGTATAGGTTGTCTTCCGGGTCAAACGCGAGGCCCGTGGCGATGCCCATCCCTTCAATCCACATGTTCGCGCGCCCGTCGGGCGTCACCCGGTAGATCGTCCCGTCGTGCCGACACGAGACATACAGCGTCCCGCTGCGGTCGAGGGCCAGGCCGGTGGGGTTCATCAACTCGGTCACAAACGGCTTCACCGTGTAGTTCGACGTGATCTTGTAGAGCGACACCGGCACTTTCTGCCCGCGCTGCCCGCTGAACGTCGCGTAGATGTTTCCCTCCGCGTCCACCGCCGGGCTCGCCACCGGATGCAGGTTGTCGGCGATCATCACCCCGATGGACATCGGGTGCGGCTGGCTCTCCGCCGCCGAGGTCGCCACTTGCACGCTGCCGCTCCCTGCGCCGTCCGGCACTTGCGCCCACAGAAAATTCTCCGCGCACAGCAACACCGCGCCTTCCACTTCGCCGAAACGCACCCGCGGGCGCACGTTGTTCCGCATCGCGAATCCCGACCCGCGGATTTCGACATCCCCGCTCGGGATCGCTGCCCCCGGCGCCACGCTCTCAATTTTCGGTATCCCGTTCCTCTTCATCTTTTCTTTGCGTGCGCTAGCGCGCCTTGGAGTGCGGCGCCTTGGCGCCGCCTTGTTCTCGCGGGGCTTGCCCCGCCTGCTCTTCACTCTGCTCCGTGTTTTGTAATTTCAAATTTGAAATTTCCAATTTCAAATTCTTCCTTCACCACCCCGCCCGCGTCTTTGGGTGTCGTCCTGAGCCCCGACGACTTCTGTCGGGGCGAAGGATCTCAACGTCGCGCTTCGCTACAGACCGAACGCCCTTGCCAACCACAACCCCCCCGCCGCATACACTCCCGCCACCCAATCATCCGCCATGATGCCCCAACCGCCGGGCAATTTTTCCGCCGCCCGCGCCGGCCACGGCTTCCAAATGTCAAAGACTCGAAAAAGTATAAAACCCAGCAAGAAATATTTCCACACAATGGGGGGGAGGGGAGAAAACCAAATCATGGGAAGGAGACTCACCATCTGCCCCGACACTTCATCGATAACCACTACTTGTGGGTCCTTCGCATTGACGTAACTCGCCGCTCTCCCCGCAGCTCCTATGCCTATCGCTATAACGACGACTAAGATCAGTGCATATGGCAGGGCAACAAGAATATACACGGCGGTGGGGAGTTTGAATCCGAGGCTGCCGAGGACACCAAGGACCACCTCCCCGATCTCGCGAAGCCCAGGGAGGAACCAGAATCGAACCCCCAGCCAGCCAAGAGCCACTCCCCCCACCGATCCCCACGTCCCCGGCGCCTTCGGCAGATACCCCAGCCCGAGCCCCGTGGCGATCACCATCGCCACCCGCGGCTTTTTTTGTCTGGACGCGTCCGGTATTGAAGGTTCCATCTTTGTGGGGCGCGGTTTCAACCGCGCCGATAATCTTCGCCCATCAGAAATCCAGGGGCTTTAGCCCCTGGGGTCTTTTGCCGCCGCCAGCGCGCCCTGTAGCGCTGGCCTCCTGGCCGGCCGGGGTGCGGGGCAGCGCCCCGCGCTCTTGCGGATTCGCTTTTTCCCTGCATCCTGATTCCCGGTTCCTAAATCCTTCATTCTTCCCCTACAACCTACCACCTAAAACCTACAACCTCCGCTCCACCGCCCCGCGCTTCTCGCCATCCACTATCCACCATCCACTCTCCACTAGTTCTTCGTCTGCTCCGGATCCACCGTCTCCGGCGCATCTTCGTCAATCACCGGTCAATATTCCTGTCATCCTGAGGGTCGACGCTTTTGGTCGGCCCGAAGGATCTCAACGTTGCACCGTCGCCGGAAAGTCCCATTCACTCAGGGTTTCGTCTCATTCGGGTCGATCGCTTCCGGCGTCTCTTCATCAATCACAGGTTCCGAAACGACGTACTTCTCGCTCGCCCAATTTCCCAAGTCCAGCAGCCGGCACCGCTCGCCGCAAAACGGAAAATCGGCGTCGTGTTCCGAATCCGTCGCCTTCCCGCAGATTGGGCACCGCCATTTCATGTTTCTTGACATGGAGTGCGGCGGCTTGCCGCCGCCTTCCCTGGGCGGGGCTTGCCCCGCCCGGCCCGCCCTTACCGACCGCTGTCCACTACGGAATTACCCTCAGTGCCGCTCCCGTCGGCACCCTCGCCACCGGCAGAGCGGGAACCGCCTCCCGCGGCACGCGTCGAGCGCTCGCAAACTCCACGACTCGCCCCACCAGGTCATAGTCCAGCGCCCTGGTAATCTCCACTGTTGTCACGTCGCCAGCCGCCGCCACGCGCCCCTCTTCAGCGCCCACAATTTCCGTGATGTACAGCTTCCCGTCGATTTCCGGCGCCATCGTTTCCAGCCGCGCCTGCCACACAAATTCGCTTTCTTCCGACGGCCCTTCGATCATCGCGCTCACGCGCTCACCGACGTGCCGTCTCAGCCGCCGCGCCGAAATTTTCTGCTGAATGGCCATCAACGCGCCCCGCCGCGCCGCGATCGTCTCCTCGTCCACTTTGCCGTCGAGCGCGTAGCTCTCTCCCATTTCGTCGTCCGAGTAGGCAAACACTCCCATCCAGTCAAACTCCGCCGCGCGCACAAAATCGCACAGCTCGCGAAAATCGGTTTCGGTTTCGCCGGGGAAGCCCACGATAAACGACGTCCGCAACGCCGCGCCCGGAATTTTCTCTCGCATTCGCTCGATTAGTTTCAGAAACGCCTCGCCCGACGAGCCTCGCTTCATCCGCGCGAGCACGTTGCGGCTGGCATGCTGCAGCGGCACGTCGATGTACTTCACGAGCTTCCGATGCGCCGCAATCGTGTCCAGCAACCGGTCGGTCACGCGGTTCGGATAGCAGTAGAGGAACCGCACCCAATCGAGCGCCTCGATTCCTGCCAGCCGTTCGAGCAACAGTGGCAACCCATCGCCCACACCCAAATCTTCGCCGTACGACGTCGTGTCCTGCCCGATCAGCACGACTTCCCGCGCGCCCCCCTCCGCGAGATTCTCCGCCTCACGCACCACCGACTCGAACCGCCGGCTGCGAAACCTCCCGCGCAATTCCGGAATGATGCAGAAGCTGCACGGATGGTCGCACCCCTCCGCAATCTTGATGTACGCGTAGTGCCGCGGTGTGCTCACGATGCGTGGCGTCAGGTCGTGATAGAGGTATACCGGCAGCTCCTGCGAAGCTGCCGCGCCCGCCTTCTGCTCGCCGCACACCTCGAGAATCCGCTCCACTTCTCCCGTGCCGATCACTGCGTCCACCTCGGGAATTTGTTGCCGGATTTGTTCGCGAAAGCGCTCGACCAGGCATCCCGCGACGATCAGCTTCTTTGCCGCGCCAAACTTCTTGTACTCTGCCATCTCCAGGATGGCGTCCACGGACTCTTTCTGCGCCGGCGCGATGAAGCTGCATGTGTTCACCACCAGCACTTCCGCATCTGCCGCCCGCGGTGTTAGTTCATAGCCCGCGCGTGCCAGCAATCCCATCATCACCTCGCTGTCCACGAGGTTTTTCGGGCATCCCAGGCTGACAAAACCCACCTTAGTCATCTCAGCACCGTGATCATCGTGGCGCAGGCTCTCAGCCTGCGCGCTTCACCCAGCACTTCTCGTTTCTCCACCGGCATCGCGGATCCGTCATCATATCACGCGCCCCTCGCGCGTCTCGCCGCCCGCACCGCCGCGGTGGACTACCGCAACTTCGAGCCGCTGGTCCGCCTGTAGGGGCGCAGCATGCCTGCCCTGAGCGAAGCCGAAGGGCTGCGCCCATTCTGTGGCTGTTATCCCGAGGACTCCTGATGCCTTTGATCGGGACGACAAGGGATCTGCAATACTCTTGCTTTTCCCTTTGAAATCTCAAATTTCAAATTTGAAATTGTTTCTTTGGCAGGCGTGCTCTCGCACTTCCCAGCGCAGTCCACCTAAAACCTACAACCTCTCTTATCCTCTTACCGCCTCCCGAATCGCCGTAAGCAGCTGTGGCATCCGCTCGGTTTCCGCCGCCCTCCCGCCGAACCGCGCCGCCTGATACATCTCGGTCATCTCTCCGACCGGGGTCGCCAGCTCGGGCAAGGGAATCGAGGTCGCAAACTCGAGCGCGGTTTGCCCCGGCGCTTTGCGCAGTCCGCGCCCTTCGAGCAGCCGCAGCATCTGCTTGTAGTACAGCGTCGCCAGCCGCGTTGGTGATTTCTCCGCGCGCCCGATGCGCACGCCCCAGTGCACGGCGAGGTAATCCAGGATTGCCCGCATCCGGAACAGCGCGTACAGCAGCACCGCCAGCACGACGAAAAACCACGGCCGCAACAGATTCGACGCGTCCAGAAACGCCTGCCACTGCTTGAACACGTTCAGCGTCTCGCGGCGTTTCTCGCGCACGTAATCGCGCATCCGCAGGCTCCACGCCCGCGAGCCTTCCAGCAAGCTCGTGGCCAACGTTCTCTGGCTCCGCAAGTCGTAGTTGATAATCCAGTCGATCCACATCAGTTCGAACCAGTCCCAGTAATTCGCCAGCCGCTTCAGCAACCCGCCTTCTCGCTGGTCGGCCGGCGGCGTCGGATCGAACTGCACCCAGCCATAGTCCGGAAAGTACACTTCCACCCAGCTATGCGCGTCGCTCGCTCGGATCACAAAATCTTTGGCCACGTCATTGAATTCGCCCGGCAGGAATCCGTTCACCAGTCGCGCCGGGATGCCCAGTGTCCGCAGCATCACCACCATCGCCGACGCAAAATACTCGCAGTGGCCTTGCCGCCGTTCGAACAGGAAATTCGCCAGCGGGTCCGGCGACTTCACCTGGTCCAGCGTGTAGCCGTACTGCGTGCGCAGGTGGCTTTCAATCAGCCGCGCCTTGTCGTACACCGCGGCCGCGCCGGCCGTAATCCGTCGCGCCAGTTGTGGGATGCGCGGGTCGAGCGGCGGCAGTTGCAAGTAGTCGTCCAGGATCTCCGGCGGATATCCGGTCGGCGCAGCGCGCAGCTCCTCGGGCGTAAACGTGGGGACGGCAGACGCGCCTCGGTACAGCAGCCTCGTGTAGCTCTGGAAGGGGTTGGCGACCGAGCCCGTTTTGTCCATCAGCAGGTAGAGCCGTCGCGACGGCCGCCCGAACCGTTCCGTCTCCGGAGCGAATCGCCCCTGCAACCAGAGCGGTTCTGCCGCCACAAACAGTGTATTCGTTGCCAGCGGCTCGAGCACCACTGTGTAGTCCATCGTCTGATACCGCCGGCGCGCTTGTGGCGAGTAGCGGTATCCGCCCCACAGGTAATATCTCCCACTGGTGAGGTCCGGCGAAATCACCTCGGGTTCTCTGGCCGGACTCGACCAGCGTTTCCCGTCGAAATGCGTCAGGCCGATCCCGCGCCAGTTAACGCGCGCCAGTAGTGCCGGGTCGCCGCCCGTGCGCACCCGCATCACCACCGCGGAGTCTTTTTTGATGTTGCCGATCTGGCCCAGCTCGACGTCGTCGCTGAAGCCCGAAATCAGCGAGGGTTGCAGGTTCAACCCGCTCAGGTAGCCCGCGGTGTACCGCGGCAGGATGAAGAAAATCGCCGTGCCCAGCACCAGCGCGCTGAGCGCCACCGCCGTCGAGGTTATCCCCAGCGCGCGGTGCAGGCGCTTCGCGGTCGGCGTGCCCGTCGCCATCGGCGGTGTCACCGCTCCTTCCGCACTCCGCCGCATCTCGAACCCCACGAACGTCGACACTGCCAGCACCAGAAACACCAGGAAAAATCCCAGGAAGAGCGTGTCCACCGTCAGGATTGCCGCCACCAGCACCATTGCAAACGACACCAGCGTCAGGAACAGGTGGTCGCGCGTCGTCCGCGCCGAGTAGAGCCGCACCACCATCGCGAACAGCAGCAGGTGGATCGTTGACAGCAGCGCCGCAAAAAGCACTGGGTTCGGCGCGCCTTCCGCCAGCCCGTGCGAGATGTACCAGAGGTCGAACGGAAAAAACGCCAGGTAGGCAATCACCAGCAGTGTGGCCGCGCGGTGCGTCAATTCCGGCCCCAGCCCCCGCCGGTACCGCAGCGCCTTCACCGCCAGCGCAATCACCGGCGCGAAGGTTGACACCATGTCCAGCCGCCCGGTCGTCACCAGCGTCAGCACGCTGGTCGTGACCAGCAGGAACAACGACACCTCAAAATATCGCTGCACCGCCGGAAACGTCGTTGCCGGAATCGCTTCCGCGCTCTCCATAGGGTTTTCAGAATTCTAGCACGCGCACTCGCCTTCTGCTTTTGCGTCCGCCGGAGGCGGACGCCATGGAGTGCGGCGGCTCTCGTCCCGCCTGTCCCGAGCGAAGCCGAGGGAAGCGGAGCCGAGGGGCTCCCGGCATTCCGTTCGCTCTGAAATTTTCAATTCGAAATCCGCTTGTACCGCCGGTCTCCAGACCGGCTTTCCTGTTTGTCATTCCGACTTGTGGTGAGCCGTGCCGAACCTGGCCCGGCGTTTTTTTTCGGGCCGAGGAATCGCCTGGATTCGTTTCCGGTTCTTCCCTTTGAGATTTCAAATTTCAAATCTGAAATCTCCCTGTGGCCGTTTGTGTTCCTCCCCGGCCCCAGGCTCCCGACCCTTGCCCCTATCCCCTGACGTACTCCCGCGCTACCCTCGCAATCTTCCGCGTCGCACTCGACACCGCCATCCTGTCGATCTTTCCGAGCCCCACCACCCGCACCCGTGCGCGCGATTCATTGTCATTCGGAGGAGGCCCGGCTCGAAGGGCCGACGAGGAATCTGCACGTGTCTTTGTAGCGCCGGGTTCGAAGAACCCGGCATCTTGACCTTTCTTTCCTTTTGAAATTCCAAATTTCAAATTTGAAATCTCACTGTGCTCTCCAGATCGGCTTCCTTCGTTTCCACTCCGAGGCGTCCCGATTCGGTGCGCCGACGAGAAATTTGCACCAGTCTTTGTAGCGCCGGGTTCGAAGAACCCGGCATCTTGGTCTTTCTTTCCTTTTGAAATTTCAAATTTCAAATTCGAAATTGATGCCCCCACCCGCACCACAAACGGCAGCAGCGTGATCTCCCGAAACGTCACGCTGTGCCTCACTCCCTCCAGCGCCACCATGCTTTCCTCTGTGTCCCCCTGTGCTCTCTGTGTCCTCTGTGTTAAATCTTCTTGCCTTTCTCTTGGCTTTCTCTCCTCTGCGTACTCTGCTTCCCTCTGTTTCCTCTGCGTTAACGTCTTGCTGTTCCCTTCCGCCAGAATTCCTCTCAGGTGCTCTCTCAACTCCGCCGCTGCATCCCGCTTCACCTCGACCGCCGGAAACTGCCACATCTTCGAAAACAGACCGCCATCCTGCCGCACCAGCAGCGTCCTCCCCTTCGCATCGAGCAGTACCGCCGCCGCAATCCGCACCTTCACCGCCGCTGGCTTTTTCCGCCCCGCCGGCAACTGGTCGGTGATCCCCAGCTTCCGCGCCTGGCACCATCGCGCCGCCGGACACACCTCGCACCGCGGCGCCCGCGGCGTACACACCGTCGCGCCCAGCTCCATCATCACCTGGTTCCATTCGCCCGGCTTGGTTGCCACGAGCAGTGTCTGCGCTCTCTCTTCGAGCTGCATCCATCGCTGCGGCGTCCGCAGATCGCCGCGAATTGCTCCCAGCCGTGCCAGCACCCGTGCCACGTTTCCATCGAGCACCGCCAGCGGCTGCCCATACGCGATGCTCAACACCGCCGCCGCCGTGTATTTCCCAATGCCCGGCAGCGCCAGCGCCGTTTCGCGCTCGCGCGGAAACTTCCCGCCGTGCCGCGCCATAATTTCGCGCGCCGCGCGGTGCAAGTTCCTCACGCGGCTGTAGTAGCCCAGCCCCGCCCAGTACTTCAGCACCGATTCCGCGTCCGCCCGCGCCAGCGCCCGCACGGCAGGGAATTGCCGCATGAATTTTTCGTAGTACGGCACCACCGCCGCCACTCGCGTCTGTTGCAGCATGATTTCCGACACCCAGACGCGGTACGCGTCCCGTGTCCCTCGCCACGGCATCTGCCTCCGGCTCCTCGCGTACCAGAGCAGAAGTTTTTCCTGAAGCGCCGTGAGCGCGGCCCGGGTGAGCTTCACAGCTTTTCCACCCGCGTCACCACGTTGGCGATTCGCTCGACAAACACGCGGTCGCCCGGATGCGCATTCGGGTAGATCATCTCCCCGCCGATCCGCGCGGTTTCCGCGCGCGGATCGAGCTGCTCGGTGTATTCAAAAACGATGTCGTAGAACGGCATCCCGTGGATGGAAATCGCGCGCAGCTCGAGCAGGATCGCTTCTTTTTTCGAATAGAGCATGCGCCCATTCTCCCACAGTCCGTGCCCGGTGTTACCGATTGTCATTCCGAGTCCCGGCGCTTTGTGCGGGGGCGAGGAATCTCGGGAGTTGCTTGTGGGTTCTTACCCTTTGAGATTTGAAATTTCAAATTTGAAATCGGCGCGGGGTGCCCCTCGATAAGAGCGAAGGCGTTGTCAAGGCGCATTTTTCCCGAGCGGTGTTTTGCGCACCGTTTCGTTTCCAGAGTGGTGGAGGACCGAAGCTCTGAAACTCTCACGGTGAATCAT
>Ga0315268_10005653_pt1 | contig 13391 bp, 17 predicted proteins | sample C1_top_MG_FD_204535 | JGI IMG/M metagenome (GOLD analysis project Ga0315268, IMG submission 204535) | Sediment microbial communities from Yellowstone Lake, YNP, Wyoming, USA - C1_top | ecosystem: Environmental > Aquatic > Freshwater > Lake > Sediment | place: USA: Wyoming | collected 2017-08-01 | reverse complement strand
ACTTCAAATCCAGAATGGATATAATGAGGTTATGAGTTTTTCACCAAGAATGAGGGGCATGATCCAGGCCGTCGGCGTTGCGCTCTACGTCAGTTTGTTCGCGATATCGGTTCAAAGCGTCCAACGGTGGCTTACCGAACACCACATACAGCAACACCCCATACTTAGCATCATTTTGTTTCTGCTCGTATTTATTATCTCCGCGCTTGTCTGCGGCGCTCTTATTTTTATCAAGCCCCTGCTTCTCTTTGTTGACGGCAAGAGAGCGGAAGCGCTCAAAATCATTCTCTGGAGCTTGCTTTGGCTTATCGTTTTCTTTTTGATATTCGGTGTAGCAGGAATGCTGTTCGCGATAAGCGGGTCATAACAAAAAGGCGGCTATTGAATTGAATTCATAGCCGCCGGACGACGAATCGTCCATGGACGAGGCAATTTGCATTGGGCCCAAAAAGGGTTGGCCGCTGAGAATGCAAATTGTCATTACACCGAGGACACATTGGGTACTTTCGTTCACTGAACCAGAAAACCAGACCGAGAACGAGAAGGAAAAGAATCACGACAACCACGATTGGAATCGTCACCATACGGCCCTCCTTATTGGGCAGGTGAATCTGTTTATATGATACCAAATCGCCTATAATTTGTCAATCCTCCCACGGTAAACAACGTCTTTCCGTTCCACGACAACTTCCCAGCCGTGCCTGCGGGCGGCGGCAAGTAGCTTCCGGTTGGGATTGAAGCAGATCGGGCGATCCACAAGGCGTAGGAACGGAATGTCGCTTTCCGTATCTCCGACGCCGACCGATCCGCGCAGCGTGGCCCGCTCCTTTTCCAGCACACGTTTCACGATGGTCGCCTTGCCCATGATGAGGTTGGCATAGAGAACATTCCCGCTGAACCTTTCCGTCGTGGGGTCAACTTCGTAAAGAATGCCGTATACCTTATCAAATCCCGCATGCTTTGCGAACAGTTCCACAATGCCCTTGGGCGAATGAGAAATAGCCACGAGGTAATATCCTTTCCTCTTGAGATCGCGGATAAGGTCCCGCGTAAAACGGTACACGCGGTTCTTATGTATGGCGACCACTCGCTTAGCTACGCGAAGGAAATCCCCGTATCGAACACCCTTCATATTGTTCCTGAACGCGGCAACAACATTATTGATATAGGTTTCGTAATCCCCCGCTCGGTCAAGCCATTTCTTTTTGTCGCGCTCATAAAGTTTCGCGACGCCGGGCTTGAATATCCCCGCTTCAATCAAAGCGTCCACCAATTCAATTAAAAGGCTTGATCGGAAGATGGTGCCGTCTACGTCAAAGATGGCGAGTTTTTTGAGACGCTGTTTCAAGCCGCCGTTCAACTAAAAGATTTTCTTTCCCGAGGCGTTACAGCGCTGAAAGAGATGCCATGTGGTCGCAATCACAAGCCGCGCCTCTGACCACAAAAAACTGCTCCGTTCCATGTTTATTTTCATGTGTTCATTATAACAAATATCACAACATGATACTATTAAGCGTGAACAATGCGCAAAGAATTCGTCCTTGGTAAAAAATTACTTTTTCTTACGGCCCATCCGGATGATGAAAGTTTTCTGGCAACCGGAACCATGCTCGCTAATCATAAAGCGGGCGGCGAATCGTACATAATATGCGCCACACTTGGCGAAAAAGGAAGATCGCAACTTAAAAAGCCGGTCGCGGCTGGCAAGCTTAAAAAGATCCGCAAGGCCGAATTAATCGCCGTTTCCGGCGCGCTTAAAGTAAAAAAAGTTTTCTTGCTCCTGTTGCCCGACGGCGGACTGCACGGTAAAGAAAACATACTGGCCGATCGCTGTTTTAAAATTGCCAAGCGGCTGAAGCCGGATTTTATAGTGAGCTTCGGACCGGATGGGATTTCGCGCCACTTGGATCATATCGCCGCAGGCGTTGCCGCACGGCGGGTGGCAAAGAAACTTCGCATTCCTTTTCTCGCATTCGCCCGCCCGCCGAAAATCGCCCGTAAAGAACATCTATACGTAGGGCTCAGAAAGCACGGCGTCTACTCAACAAAAACCATTTACACAAAACCTGATATTAAGATTTCTGCCGACCCCGTCCGTAAACTCAAAATTATTCAGCTTCACAAATCACAGCATATGCGCGGCCGTCCGCTTTCCGCGATGCCGGATTATGCGCTTCGCGAAATTCTAAAAGCGGAGTATTACGTATTTGAATAGAACCAAGATTTAATCTTCGTCCAAAAGTCGGCTTCGGGAACAATTTCTCCCGCCAGGTTTTTTATTTCTTTCATCGCGAGCGTCGCGGCGCGGTATCCATCGCCGACCAATCGGTCGGCCCTGCTGAAATCGGAAGGAGAGAACGCCTCAAGGTGCGGCTCAATGAGAACCTCGTCTTTTTTTGAAGGGCTCCTGTAGGTGGTCGCGATCTCAAACGACTTTACCACGACATCAAGAATGTTTTTCGGCCTCTCCTTTGAGATCCATCTGTTGACGTCCACTCCTATTTTTACCGTCGCACCCAATTCCGTGAGCGCCGAGAGCGGCAAATTATCAACAAGGCCGCCGTCAACAAACATGCGCCCGCCGATCTCAACCGGAACAAAAACGCCGGGGATGCACGTGCTTGCCATAAGTGCGTCGGCGATGGGGCCTTTTCTGAACACCACCCGTTCTCCTGTCCCAATGTCGGTAGCGACGATCGCAAGCGGGATCCTGGAGTCCTCAATATTCACGTTCCCCAGGAATTCGTGGATGATCTTACCCAACGCCGCATGCGAAACCAATCCCATGGTTGAAAATGAAAATTTTGACAGCGCATACCAACTGAGCCCGCGAGCCTTTTCGGCGACCTTATCCAGGGGCACGTCAAACGCGTAACAGGCGGCGACGATGGCGCCCGCGCTCGTCCCGGCGATGCAATCTATCGGCACGCGATGATCCATGAGCGACTTCAACACTCCTATGTGGGCGATGCCAAGCGCGGAGCCCCCGCTCAATGCGACGCCGACGCGCGGCATATTGGTTTTTGTCATTTTTGAGTTTCTTGAGCTACGCCTCCATTATAGGCAAGGCGGCGCCTAATGGGAACCGCGCAACCGCGCGCGAAAACTATCGCCAACCACCATGCCGATAACACAGCCGATGATGGCGCCCGCCACAAAATCGGAGAACCAATGGATGCTTATTGAAACGCCTAATCCAATATAGAACGCGGATGCCAATGCCAAAATTTTTACGATTTTGTTCTCCGGATAGAGCCTCACGAGTGCGACCGCCGCCGCGAATGCCACTGCGGTATGCGAGGAAGGCCAGCCCCAAAACACGCCGCCGTCAAATAATCCGAACCTGAATCCCCTGCTTATGTCCAGGGTGGAAGCGGTCAGCAGGTGCGGCGGCTGGATCCTGCCGGTAAAAAATTTGTAGAAAGAGGATATCGACAATCCGAGAAACGCCGCCTGCCCGGTTCCCCATGCCGCATTTACGATCCTGATATTGTTGCGCGCCTTGCCGATCGCAAGCATAAGCAGAGGTATCAGGATCGGCAATAATCCGCCAAGAACGACTGCGGGGAACAGGAAAAAATATAAAGATGTATTCCGCAGCGTAATGAAATAAAGCCAATCAAATCCGGAGACCACCAACATGTAGGTAATCGCAGCCGCAAGGATCTGGGAAAAAAGATAATATCCGCGAAAGCATTCCGCGATGTTTCTGCCTATTCCATAGAATAGTGCCCGCATAGAAGCATTATACCTCGCCAGCGGAACAATATGTTATTATAAAGCTATGGCTGTAATCAAGAAGAAAATCTGGCCCAGGAATTTTGATCTGGTCTCCTCCGGCAAGAAGAAGTTTGAATTGCGGCTGGCCGACTTTGATATTAAAGAAGGAGACACGTTTGTCTTGGAAGAATGGGACCCGAAGACAAAAGCGTATACCGGCAGAAAAATGGAGAAGCGTGTTGATTATGTTTTTAAATTCAACTTGAACGATTTCGGGCAGGGAAAAGAGATTTCGGAAAAGGGTTTGTTCATTATCCAAATCGTTTGATCCAACATCCTCTCGCCAAATAAAAAAGGCCGTGCGTCGTCTGACGACGATGCACGGCCATATGGCGCTCCCGGAGGGAGAAGCCGTACCTCACTCAATCAAGAGTCAAGGTGATTGGCGCCGCCTTTTTACGTACGAGGAAATAGGCAAGGCGCCTACTTGGGAGCTGACCGACTCGGTATCACATATCCCTGCGGGGCATGGATAATGTGCATCAAGCCTCCTCATTTTGATTGGATATTTGGACCCTGAACCTCAATCGCGAACGCTATCCATCCCCTGACGCCAGCGACCGAGGAACTGGTTTTGAGCATAGCCCCGGATCGGCGGCCCCGTCAAGTATACTAATAATATGACCAAATCCATGAAAAGAGGGTTTACTTGCGGAACTTTTGACCTGTGCCACGCTGGCCATATTCTGATGTTCAAAGAAGCCAGAGAACAGTGTGACTATCTCATCGTCGGGCTTCAGACAGATCCATCGGACACCGCAGAGGACTACCGCGGAAAAAAGAAAAACAAGCCGGTCCTATCGTTTGATGAGCGGCTTATTATATTACAGGGAATCCGTTACATCGATGAAATCGTCCCCTATCACACCGAAGAAGACCTGTACGAACTATTGAAAAAATTAAAACCCGACGTTCGCATCATCGGCGCGGATTGGAAGGGTAAAAAATTCACCGGATACGATCTGCCAATGGAGATATATTACAATTCCCGCGACCACGGATACTCAACCTCTGAACTGAGAAAACGCGTCTATAAAGCAGAGAGTTCCAAATGACTTTTATCCGGGGCCGGCGATCGCGTTCTGAATGACCCCGACGATCATGACCGCCCAAAACAAGGCAATAGCGATGAAGGCCCATTTGCGTTTGCGCCAGTCAAATGCTTCTTTGAAGCTCACTGGCTCTTTTTCTTCGCGGTCCACGAACGGCACTGCGATGAGCGACACCAGCATAAGCGCCATGGCGATCACCGTTCCCCAAATGTCCGGCTTAAGCCCAAGGTGCTCCACGAAAACATTCATCCCGTGCGTCCAGCCGATCGGCGAACTCGGCTTATAGCCCAATCCCCCAGGTCCTTTATGCGCTCCGTAGAGCGGAGAAGAGGAAAGAAGCTGTGGAGCCGTGCCAAGATCCCGCCCAACGAATATTGCGAGAAGAAGCATTGCGCCGCACATGAACAAGGTGTAAATCAGCCAACGCTTGATATGCGTGCCGAAAGAAACTTTCCGCCCGCTTGGCGTCTTCCAGAACGGCAGGGAAATACCTTTTGTTTTTATCAGATAAAAGTGCACGAAAATAAGGAGGAGAATTAATAGCGGCAGGATGGCCACATGCAAAGCGTAGATCTGCACGAGCTTCACCGTTGCGCTTGGGATGGAAAGCAGATCGGAAAAATTGTAACCGAGAATACCGCTGAGCCCCGTGGCCTGGAAAATCTCCGAAATGTGCCATGGCACCGCGAACCCGACCTCGTCCCAATGAAGGGATTCTCCGGTAACGTAAGCCGCGAAAAGCAGGATGGCAAGGCTCACACCGGTGAACCATAATCCCTTTTTGCTTCCGCGATACGCTGCGGTCACGAACACGCGCATCAAGTGCACGAGCATCAAGCCAAAGATGAGAAATGAATTGAAATAGTGGAATCCGAGAGTGATGCCCCAAAAACGCGAGCCGATCATGTCGCTCACGACGCTATACGCCAATCCGGCGTCGGGAATATACTTCAGCGTCAGAATGATGCCGCTTACGACCTGCAGCACCAGGGCCAATGCGAGCACTCCGCCCAAAGAGTACCAAATGCTGTTTGTTTCTTCCGGAATGAAATAGTCGCCCACCAGCGGCAGAATGGAAAATTGATCCTTGAACCAGAACCATACTCCGCGATTTGTTCCTGGGTTCTCCCTGGATGTCATTGATATCATTATAACATTTCGAGGTTTGGAGGCCAGCGTGAATGTTGCGGCAAAAAAATGGCCGCTGAACGATGTTTTGTTCAGCGGCCAAATATTGGTCGCACCGTTACCAAAGCATGTGCCATGGCAAAGGCGGAGAAAAAAGTTTCGGGTCGGTAAAAGGCACGTTTGCCTCAAACCGATCGCCGTAAGGCCGGGATCCATCCGGAAAGAGGAAAACAACACGCATCCTTTTTTGCGAGCGAGATCTCTTGAGCAATCCGGCGTCCTTTTGCGCCTTGATGGACTTTATCCCCCCGGCAAAAACGAAGCCGCTGGTTGGCCCCGGCGTTATGCCCATGAATCGATGGAACCATACGGCAGCCAGGTAAGACGGTCCTTTCCCCGTTTCAACGCAATGGTCCAGCGCCTTCTCCCATGGAAGGGAAATCTCCTTCATCTTGGCACGATCGCGAACTCCGGGAATTTCCTCACCAGGAGAACATAGGACGCCTACGATGGTGATATGCTTCAGGCTCTTGTTCGCCCGAAAATAATTGCTGATCCCGACGAGAGTTCCGCCGGTACCTATGCCGAGACACAGGATGCCGTCGGTTCCCAAGAGTGGGGCCGAAATTTTCGGGCCGGTCCATTCCTCGTGAAGTTTGTAACCGGACGGATTCGCGTACTGGTCAAGGTTAAGGCATCCGCCGTTCGCCCGCCATTCGCCGCGTGGCCACCATCCGCCACCTCCCAATCTCCGGGCGGTGGAAATAGCGCTCAGATCTCCATCCGGCGGCCTGATGTTCGCTCCCGCAAGTATGAGCGGCGAGCGTTTGCCTGCCGGAATATCCGGAGCGGTAATCAACGTGACGCGAGGTATATTGAACGGATATGCCGTGGCCAACTGCGCGAGCACAACCCCGGTGTTCCCGGATGTCGCCTCCACGAGTTCGGTGACTCCGTCAAACATCCCAGATTCTTTTGCGCCAATTAGCAAGCCAAGCACAGTGAGAAATTTGATGTTCTCGTACGGCAAATGGTATGCCAGTGCGGCAAACATATCCACCCCGTCGCCGTGGAACGGATTGAGCACCTCTGGTATTTCCATAACCGGAAAACACCAGCTGTCACTCCGAAGATGTTTGAAATCGAAATTCCCAAGATAGGGATTCTTCTTTATGATCATCATGCCGCACTTCCTCTCTTTTCCTTATTCTTTTGATTTGGTCCTGCTTCCCGCATTCTGCATCCGGAAAGGAACCTGCGTCAAGTCTTTTGACGTACAAATTATAAAGAGCGATAATTGAACACATGCAGATAAGAATGTGCATGGCAAAGATCCACAGGGTCACGGTGACTGACGCCGACCTGAACTACATCGGCTCTATCACGATAGATAAGGCGCTGCTGGATGCTTCGGGAATCAAGCAGTACCAAATGGTCATCGTAAATAACGTTTCCAACGCCGCTTCATGGCAGACCTATGTTCTCGCCGGCCGGAAAGGCAAAGGAGAAATTATTTTGAACGGTCCTCCAGCGCGGCTCTTCCAGCGCGGAGACAAAGTGATCATTTTGGCGGAAGCATACATTGATCCCGCGGAACTGAAAAATTTTTCGAGCAGGGTCGTTTTCGTGGACGGGAAGAACAAAGTAACCAAGGTAAAAATACATAAAGGTGGGACCGAATAAGAACAAAAGCCTGGCCATTGAGGTAGATGGGGTCAATTTTGACCGAATCCCAATAAAGACGCACCTTATCACCCCGAAGGATGACATTATTGAGCTGATCAGGAAGTATGTTGTCCCCCACCTTGTCGTGGGCGATCACATTTTTATCAGCGAACAGATCATAGCCATCGCCCAGGGCCGCATTATCCCGATAAAGGACGTAAGACCTTCCAGTTTCGCGAAGTATTTATCCAAAAGGATAGGAGTCAATTTCGGCACGAAAAAATTCCGCGGATTCGGGCTTGGCACGCCTCCCGCGATGCAACTCGCTATCCAGGAAGTCGGTCTACCGAGGATATTGCTCGGCGCGGCAGTGGCTGCGGTCACAAAACCGTTCGGCATAAAGGGAATGTTCTATAGAGTGATCGGCCCGAGGGCAAAAGCGATAGATTGCCCGGCTTCCTACACGCTGTGGCCGTATCATCAGTACGCAAAACTTGCGCCGCTGGATCCAGACGATGTCGCCAGATCAATCGCCAAAGAGACCGGCCATGAAACGGTGATAATTGACGCCAACTACATCGGTGTCGCCGTGCTCGGAAAATCCAGCGATCAGATAAGCGATGATTTTGCGGAAAAGGTTTTTCGCGACAATCCGCTCGGCCAGGGCGACGAACAAACCCCTCTTTGCATAGTGAGGCGCCATGCAGGATCCGCCGCAAGCGCGGTTTAGACGCCGGGTTTGGTTTTTAATACCTCATATACTTCGCCGGCCAATTTTCTGAAGAGTGCGCGCTTTTTCCAGAAAAAATTGTTTTCGGAAAATTCCCGATTCTGTATGCGATTCAGGTCCCGGACATTCGTATTCCTTGCGTGTCCCAGATCTTCATTGGTCTTTGCGTCGGCATCTTCCAATCCTTGATAGATTTGCCGCAAATAACCGTATTTGGCGGGAATATTAAGCTCGCGATTTATTTCCGTGCGATACGAAAGTCCATTGGAAAAAGCCGGATGTAATTCAATGTATTCAATAAAATCGTGGATGGCCTCAAAAAGACCGAATCCCTCCGGAGCATGCAATACCTTTTGGAATTTCTTATCCAAGTCAAGTTTTGTTTTTTTGATGAGTTCCATGCTGGTATACACATACTAGCACGTCTTGGATCAAAAAACCACCGGGCTATCCGCGGTGGTCTTTTGTTAATCTCGGCGCAGTACTTATGCGCGTGTTACGTTTGTAGCGCTCGGGCCTTTCTCGCCCTGTGCTACCTCGAAGGTGACTGCATCGCCCTCCTTAAGTTCGGCGAAAGTGACCCCCCTCAACTCGTTTGAGTGAAAGAAGAGGTCCTTCGTCTCGCCTTCGCGAGCGATGAATCCGAATCCTTTACCCGTAAGTCTTGCGATTGTTCCTTTCATGGTGTTGTTATTTTACTTTTTAGAAATTCGACCGGATCTCTTTGTTCCTTTGTTGATCATACAACAAAAGCCATTATAAATCAAAGGCCGGCTATCAAAAACGAAAGCCCTCTCATGAGAGGGCTTTCGTAACTGTTTCGGATACCAGTTGTTACTGTCCGGAAACTTCGGCTCCGGAATTACCGCTATCGCTTATACCGGTCGTCGGGTGGCAGGCTTTTGCCGCGGTTCTGAACGTTGACCATGCGGCGCGCTGTGCGGTCTTCCAATCCTTAGCGGCGCTCCTCACGGAAGCGTTAAATGTTTTCCATGCGGCCCTGACAGCGGTCCGAACTCCTGAAGCGCTCGTCTGCGAGTAGGCCGAACTCAATGCGGTTGCGCGAGCGGTGTATGCCGCCGTGATTGCGCCTGCGTGGGTGGTCATTGCGGCATCAATTGCAACTTCGCGTGCACTAACCGCGGTTCCTACGCACGCGATCGCGGCGCTTATGTTTGACGCGTTCGTCGTTGTGGACGTTGATGTCTGTGCAAACACAGGCATAACAACGGCCAAGCTCAAGGCCAGAGATGAAAGCGCTATTATTTTTCTATTCATTTTCGTAATAACTATTTCGACCTTTGCTCTCCTGTAGTTGGAATACGGACTGGCAGGCCCTGGTGTTACTTACGATATGATATTATTCCCAGTATGAAAGAAAGAAAGTGGCACGAGTTCTTTGAGCTCGGCATACTCGTGAAAGGCATTGACGGCATTTTGCAGCTTATAGGCGGCGCTGCGCTTCTTTTCGTCTCGTCCGCCGACATCAACACGATCGCTCTATTTTTCATACGTGGAGAATTGAGCGAGGATCCAAAAGATTTTCTGGCAAATTTATTTTTAAATGCGACCCAAAGCGTCATTCGGATGCAAACATTCGCCGGCATTCTCCTTATAGTGCATGGCGCAGTAAAGATATTCCTCGTCGCCGGGCTCGTCCGCAACAAACTTTGGGCGTATCCGGCCTCCATCATGATCTTCGGCGGTTTCGTACTCTATCAATTTTACCAATTGAGCACCGGGTATTCGCTGTTTCTTTGGATCGTCACAATCATTGATATTTTGGTGATCGCGCTTATCGTCCACGAATACCGACACAAAAAGAAAAACGCCGTGGCTATTTGGCCGCAATCGTGATAGAGTATGGGCAACATGACGGACACATCAAATTTTTACAATCTGGGGATCGCGCCGAATATACTCGCGATACTTGATAAACTGGGCTTCAAAATCCCAACGCCTATCCAGGAGAAATCGATTCCTCCGGCGATAGAAGGAAAGGATATGATCGGCATCGCACAGACCGGCACAGGGAAAACCCTGGCGTTCGGCATACCGATGATCCAGGCGGCGCTTCGCGGAAAACAAGGGCTCGTCGTCCTGCCCACGAGGGAACTCGCGGTACAGGTAGATGAGGTTTTCCATAAAATAGGAACTCCGCTAGGCATGCGGACGGCGGTTCTCATCGGAGGCGAATCCATAGGCCGCCAGATACAGGCGCTTCGCAGAAACCCCCAGATCGTAATCGGTACGCCGGGGCGGATCATCGATCACCTTGAACAAAAGACACTTTCGCTCAAATCGGTTGCCGTTCTTGTCCTTGACGAGGCGGACCGCATGCTTGATATGGGATTTGCCCCACAGCTCAAGCGGATATTTGCCGTATTACCATCCGATCGGCAAACGATGCTTTTTTCCGCCACGATGCCGCAAGACATTGTCCGCATAGCCCAATCGCATATGAAGCTTCCTCTCCGTATTGAGGTGGTTCCGCAAGGAACTCCAGCCGCAAGGATCACGCAGGAACTTTTCTTTGTGGAAAAAACGGACAAGCCCCGCCTCCTTGAAAAGATCCTATGGGAATACCGCGGATCGGTGCTCGTGTTTTCCCGGACGAAGTTCGGCGCGAAGAAGATCGCCGCACATCTTCGTGCACTTGGACACACCTCGGCGGAGATCCATTCCAACCGGTCATTGAGCCAGCGCAAAGAAGCGCTTGAAGGATTTCGTAACGGGAAGTACCGCATCCTTGTTGCGACCGACATCGCCTCCCGCGGCATAGACGTGAAAGGCATAGAGCTAGTGATAAATTACGATCTCCCCCAAAGCCCGGAGGATTATGTGCACCGCATCGGGCGGACCGGAAGGATCGGAGGCGCCGGACATGCCATCTCCTTCGCCATGTCAAACGAAAAAAACGATGTGAGAGGGATAGAGCGGCTCATTAAAGCGACTCTGCCACTCTCCGCATTGCCGGAAATGCCGCCCGCGCGCCTACCTATGGCCATGGAGCGACCGGCGTTTTCTCCACGCTCCGGGTTCAATCGCCGCCGCGGGCCCTCTTCCGGACCGCGCAAATTCGGAAATTCAAAGTGGAGGAGATAGCCGATTGGTTATAATAGACTCAATGACAAAAAACTCGTTTTCCGCTGTTGCGCGGAAACTTTTTATACTGGATGTGCCGTCGTATGGCAATACTATCTTTTATTCATTGGGGTTCCTTGCCCTCACCTGTCTTGCGATAATCACCGCAACGGGAGTAGTTATGGTGTTCATGGGATCTTCGTGGTGGCTCGCGAACCAATCCGGTATCTTTTTCCGAAGCATACATCTTTGGGCGGCTCAGGCGTTCATCCTCATAATAATTCTTCATGTTCTTGTCGTGTTTTCAACAAGCGGATTCAAGGCGCCGCGGCGATTCACGTGGGTCCTTGGTTCAATAGTTTTCTTTACAGTGCTTCTTGAAGCGGAATTTGGATACGGCTTGCGCGGCGACTTTTCGTCACAGTATCGGTCACTGCAGGGCGCCGACTTCTATAACGGGGCTTATCTTGGCAAATTCATAAATACGCTCAACCAAGCGCAGGTATTCGGACTACACGTCATTGACGTTCCGCTTATTATCTTTGCGCTGCTCGCGTTCCATTATTTTCTGGTTAAAATGCGCGGTATCGCAAAGCCGTACCGCAGCGATGTCCACGTTGCGATCGTGCCGGCCAACCACAAAAAGCTCTTTGTGCGCGGAGGCGTCCTAGCTGTACTTATAATTCTTCTCGCCGTAATCTTCCCGTCGCCTCTTATAATGCCAGCCGCGATAGAAGAAGTTGCGAGCGAAAACCCTGGGCTTATGGCGCAAACCCTCATGAGCGAATTCAGCCGCACCTCTGATACCGCGACTTATTCTGATTCAATTGATCCGTATACATATGACACTCGCAACGTATATATAACGGCGCCGTATAACAGCCTCATTGCGGCGACAGGAGCGCCGGATGAACTCGCCGCATTTTCAGCAGAGCCTATGGACATCCAGGATCAGAATATCGCGCAGGCCGAAACATATTTTCAGAATGAAGGCTCCATGACATTGGATCCCAAAAATCAAAATCCAATTATCTCCGTTGTTTCATCGCTGATAACTATGGCAAAAAGCGGACTCTATGAGGCCGCAGTCAATAATGAAAATCCGGGCATCAATCCGACCTATTCACTGCGACTCCTGGGCGACACCGGCGTATTGAGTACCGAAGCGGACAATCTCCATATCGCAACCGAACAATGGGGTATGATGCGCGAAGAAAACGGATTCGTCCCTCCTGGAGCCTGGTGGCTCGCCCCCATCGGACTCTTGAACCACACTATCCTTGCGAACGATGCGAATGGCGATCGGGATGGCGCCGAGATACTGGGGCTGCTCGCTCTCCTTTTTGTCCTCTTCCCGTACCTGCCGTACGTGAATCGCCTGCCGGAAAAGCTGCACCTCGCGGAGCGAATATGGAAAATGAAATAAAGCGGCCTATCGCTTTGCTTCGTAGGAAATAACGATCTGGTCGTTATCGCGCATTACCGTGTTTTCGTAGGTGCCAACCGCGGCGTCGTTCACGGTTACTTTTATCGCGTGCGCATTATCAACCGTAGTATCAAGAATCTGATTTTCATTGAACGTCTTTCCCCAGACGGCAAAAAAATCACTGAGCGTAAAATCCCTCGTCTCCGGCGATTCAATGTGGATCTTGCCGGTCGCATCGTGCGTGTGGATAGGATGCATGCATGTAAAACTTATGCCTATATCCGCCGGTATCTCCTGCTGTGCGCCGTTTATGACGATCTTTAAATTCGGATGGATGTGAAACTGGGTGAGAGAATCCGACGTACAACCCAACGCAAGTTCACGATTGGTCTTCGTGGAAGCGGAATAATTACCCCACAGAAACAGTCCCGAGGTAATCAGGATGACGCTTCCCGCTATCCACCATCCAGCGTACGACTTCCTATTGGAATATTTACTCATGATTTGTTTGTACAGTATATCATGT
>Ga0315268_10005652_pt1 | contig 13393 bp, 15 predicted proteins | sample C1_top_MG_FD_204535 | JGI IMG/M metagenome (GOLD analysis project Ga0315268, IMG submission 204535) | Sediment microbial communities from Yellowstone Lake, YNP, Wyoming, USA - C1_top | ecosystem: Environmental > Aquatic > Freshwater > Lake > Sediment | place: USA: Wyoming | collected 2017-08-01 | reverse complement strand
CAAACTCTCCGGTTTCGGCAACTTTCAATTGCGTGACAAACCCCAGCGCCCAGGACGCAATCCTAAGACCGGCGCGGAGATTCCTATTTCGGCGCGGCGTGTCGTCACCTTCCACGCCAGCCAGAAGCTGAAAGCCATGGTCGAATCGTCTTATGCTGGAAAACCACCAAGCGAAAACTAATCTACCGCCGATTCCGGCCAAGCGCTATTTCACCATCGGCGAAGTGAGCGATTTGTGCGGGGTCAAGCCGCATGTGCTGCGTTATTGGGAGCAGGAATTCACGCAGCTGAAGCCGGTGAAGCGGCGCGGTAACCGGCGTTATTATCAGCATCACGAGGTGTTGTTGATTCGCCGTATTCGCGAATTGTTGTATGAGCAGGGCTTTACCATCAGCGGTGCGCGCAATCGCTTGGACGATGCGCTCATCGACCCAGATGCTGTGAACCATCGCAATCACGGCGTGCCCGCACCGGGCGGGGTAATCGATCTTGCCTATGTGCGGCGGGAAATTCAAAGCATTCTGCAGTTTCTGCAAGCATAATTTTTGATTTAAATCACCGCGTGGCTTTTCGGAAGTAGCGCCGATTCGTTATAATCGCTTTCTTTCGGGGCGTAGCGCAGCCTGGTAGCGTACCTGCATGGGGTGCAGGTGGTCGGAGGTTCAAATCCTCTCGCCCCGACCAATTTTCCGTGTTCCGTTTTCGGGTTTCGGGTTTCGAGTTGAACTCGGAACCCGGGACACGAAATGCGAAACGGGACATGCATGCACATCTTGCTTTCCAATGACGACGGCTATTTCGCACCCGGTCTCGCGGTGCTCGCGCAAGCACTCGGCAGTATCGCCAAGGTGACGGTGGTGGCGCCGGAGCGTGATCGCAGCGGCGCAAGCAATTCGCTTACGCTCGATCGGCCGCTGTTTCTACGCAAGTCTTCCGCTGGTTTTTTCTATGTGAACGGCACGCCCACCGACTGCGTGCATCTTGCCGTCACCGGCATGCTGGAGCAATTGCCCGACATGGTCGTTTCCGGTATCAATCATGGCGCGAATATGGGCGATGACACGATTTATTCCGGCACGGTCGCTGCCGCTACCGAGGGTTTTCTGCTCGGCATTCCCGCGATCGCGGTGTCGCTTGCCGGGACAAGCATGGGTCATTACACTACGGCAGGAGAAATTACCCTCGAACTCGTACAACGTTATCGTAACCAGCCTTTTTCTCAGCCCATGCTGCTCAATGTCAATGTCCCGGATTTACCGTATGCGGAATTGCAGGGCATCGAAATTACGCGGCTCGGCAAACGCCATAAAGCAGAGCCGGTGATGAAGACCGAAAGCCCACGTGGCGAGACCGCGTATTGGGTAGGCGCGGCGGGCGGCGCGCAGGACGCCGGGCCGGGCACCGACTTTCATGCGGTGGCGAATCGACGCGCGTCCGTGACGCCCTTGCAGGTCGACCTGACCCATTTCGAAAAGCTCGATGCCATGAAGCAATGGATGCGCGGATGAATCAGCGTTTTTCCGGTATCGGCATGACTTCGCAGCGCACCCGTGCGCGCATGCTGGAGCGCTTGCGCGCGCAAGGCATTAGCGACGAAGTGGTGCTAACCGCGATGAACGATGTTCCGCGCCACATCTTTGTGGATGAGGCGCTGTCCAGCCGTGCTTACGAAGATATTTCCCTGCCCATCGGTTTTGGCCAAACCATCTCTCAGCCCTATATCGTGGCGCGTATGGTCGAACTCGCGCGCGGCGGACGCGGGATCGCGAAGGCGCTGGAGATCGGCACCGGATGCGGCTACCAGGCCGCGGTGTTGTCGCGTGTCGCCAAGGAGGTGCATTCGGTGGAGCGCATCGCGCCTTTGATCGCCAAGGCGCGTAAGAATTTGCGCGAGATGCGCATCCACAACGTTAAAGTAAAATACGCCGATGGCACGCTGGGCCTGGCGGAGTTCGCGCCCTATGATGCGATTGTGATGGCTGCCGCGGCAACGCATATTCCACCGGAACTGTTGGCGCAGCTTGCGATCGGCGGACGCTTGGTATTGCCGATGGGACCGGATACGCAAAAGCTGACCGTGGTCGAACGTACTCCGCAGGGTTTTCAGCAAACCGAGGTAGGTGAAGTGAAATTCGTACCCTTATTGGGCGGAGTAATGTGATGAGACATGCGTGCAATATAGGGCGAGGAATGGCTCTATCGGCCTGTTTCGCTATGCTTGCCGCGCTTTCGGGTTGTAGTACCACGGTGCGTGCACCGGTAATCGACCGCTTGCCTGCGCAGCCGACCGTCAAGGCGGCGGCACAAGCTAAAACGCCGGATGGACGCCCCGCAAGCTACGTGGTGCAGAAGGGTGATACGCTCTACAGCGTCGCGCTGGAACATGGCCAGGACTACAAAGACTTGGCACAATGGAACGGCATCCAGGCGCCGTACACCATCCGCATCGGCCAAACTTTGCGCATGGTGTCGCCGCAGGATGAAGTAGCGACACCGCTTAAGCCCGTGCCCACGTTGCAAGCTACGCCGCTACCCGTGACCGAGGCAGCGCTGAAGACGGCGCCTAAAGCAATTAAGCTGCCTTATTCCGAACAAGCGCTGGCGCAGCTGGAGCAAGGCGCGCAATCCGCGGCGCCTCTCACGGCACCAAAACCGGAAGCCGCTAAAGCGGAACCGCCCAAACCGGCGGCAGTACCGGAACCGGTCAAACCCAATGCCGCGGACGAAGAAGAGAAAATCGATTGGGGCTGGCCGGCGGAGGGTAAAATCCTCGCCAACTTCAATGACAACGGCAATGCAAAAGGCATCGATATCGGCGGCAGCCTCGGCCAACCGGTGCTCGCCGCCGCGGCGGGTAAAGTGGTGCATACCGGCAGCACTTTGCGGGGTTACGGGAAACTGATTATCATCAAGCACAATACGAATTATTTCAGCGTATATGCGCACAATAACCAGATTTTGGTCAGAGAAGGTCAAAAGGTGGTGAAAGGACAGAAAATCGCCGAGATGGGCAACTCCGACGCGGACCGGGTGGCGCTCCATTTTGAGATTCGCCGCCTGGGTAAGCCGGTCGATCCGCTAAAGTATTTGCCTAACGATAGGACGCCATGAACTCCGACGCGAGCGACCCCGACGAAATCGAGCCGCTTGACCCAGAAGCGGGTGCCGAGCCGCGGGAAGAGGCCGAGGCTCAGCCGGCGGAGGGGGAGGCCGCGCCTTTTTTCGCGGACTTGCAAGCCGACGTTACCCAACTCTACCTCAACGAAATCGGCCACAACGCGCTGCTTAGCCCCGAGGAAGAACAGCGTCTATCACGCCTGATGAAGCAAGGTGATTTCGCGGCGCGCCAGCGCATGATCGAATGCAACCTGCGCCTAGTAGTAAATATCGCCAAACACTATGTGAACCGCGGCATGGCGTTACTGGATCTGATCGAGGAGGGTAATCTGGGCTTGATCCATGCCCTGGAAAAATTTGAACCCGAGCGCGGTTTTCGTTTTTCCACCTATGCCACCTGGTGGATACGTCAGAATATCGAGCGCGCCATCATGAACCAGTCGCGCACCATTCGGCTCCCGGTGCACATTATTAAAGAGCTCAATATTTTTCTGCGCGCCCAACGCCATCTCGAATCGCATGGCACGCCCGATCCCACGATAGAAGATATCGCGCATTTGGCCGACCGTGACGTGGAAGAAGTGCGTTATGTGATGGGCTTGAACGAACGCACCGCCTCGCTCGATGCACCGCTCGACATCGATCCCAATCTTTCCGTGGGAGAAGCCATCCCGGATGAGCAAGGGGTGCTGCCGGAAATGATGCTGCAACGCAGCGAGGTAGAGAAATATGTGCACGAATGGCTCAATCAGCTCACCGATAAGCAGCGCAGCGTAATCGAACGCCGCTTCGGTCTCAACGGCCACGATATCAGCACGCTGGAAGGCGTGGCACAAGCCCACGGGATTACCCGCGAGCGTGTGCGCCAAATTCAAATGGAGGCCCTGCAAAGTTTGCGCAAGATTTTGCGGCGGCACGGCGCGATCAAAGACTTTTTGCTCTAATTCGCACGCCATTCGCTTTTTATGATCCCCTGGAACGCCATCCGGACTGTCCTGCTCGACATGGACGGCACGCTGCTTGATCTCCACTACGACAACTACTTTTGGCTGAAGCATGTGCCGGCACGATATGCCGAGAAGCACCGCTTGAGTTTGGAAGATTCGCATCGCGAGCTGGGGCACCGCTATGCAAGTGTCGCCGGCACCATGCAGTGGTATTGCGTCGATTATTGGAGCGCTGAACTCGGGCTCGATATCGAACAACTCAAACAGGAAGTGGCGCATCTCATCGCGGTGCATCCGCACGTCGTGCCGTTTTTGGAGCAGGTGCGCGCGCAGAACAAGCGTGTGGCGCTGGTCACCAATGCCCATCACAAAAGCTTGGCATTGAAAATGGACAAGACCGGGTTAAGCGCTTATTTCGATGCTTTGATCAGCGCGCATACCATCGGCATCCCGAAAGAGCATCCCGCGTTCTGGCACAAGCTGCAAACGCTGGAAGCCTTCGATCCGCGACACACCTTATTGATTGACGACAGCCTGCCGGTGCTGCGCTCGGCGCGGGATTACGGTATCGCGCACTTGCTCGCGGTCTACCAGCCGGATACCAAGCAAGCGAGGAAAGAGGTGGGGGAGTTTGAGGCGATCGAGCATTTCGAGCAGATCATGCCTCGCTCACAGCAATAAGGCCGCCGCCACGCGCCGGCCTTCGCCCATCAGAATATTGTAGGTGCGCGCCGCGGCGAAAGTGTCCATTACTTCAAAGCCGATGCGCGCTTGGGCGAGTGCGACGGTTAAGCGGGGATGGGGAAAGTGCAGCAGCTTGCCGGTGCCCAGCAGCACGATCTCCGGGTCCAATGTGGCTAAGAATATAAAATGCGCTTCCGTCAGTTCGTCCAGGCTGCGCGGCGGCCAATCGGCTATCAGCTTGTCCGGCAGGACAATCAAGCTGTTTTCAAAGCGTTGTTGGTTCACCATGAGATAGCCTTCGCCATACGCGGTGAAGAGATTTTGGCCGGCTTGTTGGGTTAAATGCAGTTTCATAAGAGGTCTAATTGCGACAGCGCATGCTGTACTGTAAGATTATAACTTTTTTGGACTTTTAGCTATTTAGCAGCCTATGGAAGCGTTCTCGAGAATCAAGCGGCTTCCTCCCTACGTGTTCAATATCACCGGCGAGCTAAAGGCGGCGGCGCGCAAACGTGGTGAGGACATCATCGACTTCGGCATGGGTAACCCCGATCAGCCGACGCCGCAGCATATCGTCGATAAATTGATCGAGTCCGCGCAGCGCGGCGATACCCATCGCTATTCCGTCTCCAAGGGTATTCCGCGTTTGCGGCGCGCGATTTCGACTTGGTATAAAACCCGTTACGACATCGATATCAACCCCGATACCGAAGCTATCGTCACCATCGGCTCGAAAGAGGGCATCGCGCATTTGGCGCTGGCCACGCTGGATCGCGGCGACATCGTGCTGGTGCCGAACCCGAGCTATCCAATCCATATTTACGGCCCGGTAATCGCCGGCGCGGATATTCATCACATTCCGATGAAATCCGGCGTCGATTTCTTCGACGAGCTGGAGAAAGCGATTAAAAGCTCTTTCCCCAAGCCGAAGATGCTGATCCTGAATTTCCCCAGCAACCCCACCACGCAGTGTGTGGATCTGCCGTTCTTCGAGAAGGTGGTCGGCATTTGCCTAGAGCATGGCATCTTGATCGTGCATGACATCGCCTATGCCGATATCGTATTCGACGGTTACAAAGCGCCGTCGATTTTGCAGGTGCCGGGCGCGAAAGAAATCGCGGTGGAATTTTTCACCCTCTCCAAGAGCTACAATATGCCCGGCTGGCGCGTGGGCTTCATGGTGGGGAATAAAGAGTTGGTCGCGGCCCTGGCGCGCATCAAGAGCTATCATGATTACGGCACCTTCACGCCGATCCAAGTGGCCTCGATCTTGGCGCTGGAAGGGCCGCAAGATTGCGTGGAGGATATCCGCGTCATGTATCAAACCCGGCGCGATGTGCTGTGCAAGGGCTTGGATTCGATCAATTGGGAGATTGAAATTCCCAAGGCCACCATGTTTGTATGGGCCACCATTCCAGAAGCTTATAAAGCGATGGGCTCGCTGGAGTTTTCCAAAAAGATATTGCTGGATGCCAAAGTCGCGGTCTCACCCGGCGTCGGCTTTGGCGATTTCGGCGACGATCATGTGCGCTTCTCGCTAATCGAGAATGAATCGCGCACGCGCCAGGCAGTTCGCGGTCTGAAGGAAATGTTCAAGAAAGACGGCTTGCTATGAAACCCATTAATGTCGGCTTATTAGGCCTCGGCACCGTCGGTGGCGGCACGCTTACCGTGTTGCGCCGCAACGAAGCGGAAATTACGCGCCGCGCCGGGCGCGCGATTCGCGTCAAAGTGGCGGCGGTGCGCAATTTGGAAAAAGCCCAGGCGCTGTACGCGGGCGAAGATATCAGGATCACCGCCAACCCGATGGACGTGGTGGACAACCCCGACATCGACATCGTGGTCGAGTTGATCGGCGGCACCGAGCCGGCGAAAGACTTGGTGCTGATGGCGATCGAGAACGGCAAGCACGTGGTCACCGCCAACAAAGCGCTGCTCGCAATCCACGGCAATGAAATTTTCGCCGCGGCGCAAGCCAAGGGCGTGATGGTGGCGTTCGAAGCGGCGGTGGCGGGCGGTATTCCCATCATCAAAGCGGTACGCGAAGGCCTGACGGCGAATCGCATCGAGTGGATCGCCGGCATCATCAACGGCACTACCAATTTTATCCTGACCGAGATGCGCGACAAGGGCTTGGCCTTCGACACCGTGCTGGCCGAGGCGCAGCGCTTGGGCTACGCCGAAGCCGACCCGACCTTCGACATCGAAGGCGTGGACGCCGCGCACAAGCTCACGATTTTGTCGGCTATCGCTTTCGGCATCCCGATGCAATTCGACAAAGCCTACACCGAAGGCATTTCCAAGCTGACCAAGGAAGATATTCAGTACGCCGAAGAGCTGGGCTATCGCATCAAGCTGCTCGGCATCACCAAGCGCGTGGCGCAGGGCATCGAGTTGCGCGTGCATCCGACCTTGATTCCCTATCGCCGCCTGATCGCCAATGTGGAAGGCGTGATGAACGCGGTGCTGGTAAAGGGCGATGCCGTGGGCGCGACTATGTACTACGGCCGCGGCGCGGGCGCCGAGCCGACCGCTTCCGCCGTGGTGGCGGATTTGGTGGATGTGACGCGCATGCACACCGCCGACCCGGAAAATCGCGTGCCGCATCTCGCCTTCCAGCCCGATGCCTTGTCCGACGCACCGATCCTGCCGATGTCTGAGGTGCGCACCGCCTACTATTTGCGCATGCGCGCGGTGGATAAGCCCGGCGTGCTGGCCGACATCACGCGCATCCTCGCCGACCTGGAAATCTCCATAGACGCCATGATCCAGAAGGAGCCGGACGAAGGCCAAGAGCAAGTGGATATCATCATGCTCACGCATGAGACGGTGGAGAAATACATCACTCAGGCGATTGCAAAGATTGAAGGTTTGCCCACCATCCCCGGCAAGGTCACCAAGCTGCGCTTGGAAACGCTGGGTTAGACGTGCAAATCCCCCTACCCCCTTTTCCAAAGGGGGAACTTGCTGCATAAGCCGGTTAGAAGGCTCCCCCTTTGAAAAAGGGGGTAGGGGGATTTCAAAAACCTATATTTTTCTGAACGGACGATCCCGTGAAATACATCAGCACCCGCGGCGAAGCGCCACCGCAAAGTTTTCTGCCAATCCTGCTGGGCGGTCTCGCGCCGGACGGCGGCTTGTATTTGCCCGAAACCTATCCACAGATTTCGCGCGAGGAATTGGCGAGCTGGCGGCATTTCAATTACCGCGAGTTGGCGTTCGCGGTGCTGTCCAAATTCGTCACCGACATCCCGGCGGATGATCTGCGCGCCCTGATCGACAAAACTTATACCGCGCAGGTGTATTGCAATACGCGACCCGGCGAGAACGCGGAAGACATCACGCCGGTGCGCACGCTAGAACCGGGCTTGCATATCCTCGCGCTCTCCAACGGCCCGACGCTGGCCTTCAAGGACATGGCGATGCAGTTGCTCGGCAACTTGTTCGAGTATGCGCTGGCCAAGCACCACGATTCGATCAACATCCTCGGCGCGACTTCCGGCGACACCGGCTCGGCGGCGGAATACGCCATGCGTGGCAAGCGCGGCGTGCGCGTATTCATGCTCTCGCCCCTGGGCAAGATGAGCCCGTTCCAAACCGCGCAAATGTTTTCCCTGCAAGACCCGAATATTTTTAACCTCGCGGTGCGCGGCGTGTTCGACGATTGCCAAGACATCGTCAAAGCCGTTTCCAACGATCTCGCCTTCAAAGCCCGGCACAAAATCGGCGCGGTTAATTCCATCAACTGGGCGCGCGTTTCGGCGCAGATCGTGTATTACTTCAAAGCCTATTTTGCCGTGGTGAAAGAAGTCGGTCAGGAAGTGTCGTTCACTGTCCCCTCCGGCAATTTCGGCAATGTGTGTGCCGGGCATATTGCGCGCATGATGGGATTGCCGATCAAGAAGCTGATCGTCGCCACCAATGAGAACGATGTGCTGGACGAGTTTTTCAAATCTGGCCGCTACGCGCCGCGCGCCGAAACGCAACACACTTCCAGCCCGTCGATGGATATTTCCAAGGCATCCAATTTCGAGCGCTTCATCTACGATGTCGTCGGGCGCGATGCGGCCCGAGTGCGCGCCTTGTGGAGCAAGGTGGATCAGAACCAAGGCATAGACTTCAGCGGCACGCCGTATTTCGACCGGGTGCGCGCATTCGGTTTCGTCTCCGGGCGCAGCACCCACGCTGATAGGCTCAAGACCATCCGCGACATTTATGCACGCCATGGCCAAATGGTGGATACGCACACCGCCGATGGCATCAAGGTCGGCCTGGAATACCGTGAAGCCGGTGTACCGCTTATTTGTTTGGAAACCGCCTTGCCCGCCAAATTTGAAGCTGCCCTCCGCGAGGCGCTGGGGCGTGAGCCGGAACGGCCGGTCGCGCTGCAAGGGCTGGAGAATTTAGCGCAACGCTTCGAGCTTGTGGATGCCGATGCGGAAGCGGTGAAACGTTATATCGTCGCGCATTGCTGAATTGCCCGCGCTTGGGGTCATGACCGAATGCGCAGCGACAAATCCACCGCCCGCACATGCTTGGTCAGCCCGCCGATGGAAATGCGGTCCACGCCGGTTTCGGCGACAGCGCGCACATTGTCCAAAGTGATGCCGCCCGAGGCTTCGAGCGCGGCACCTTGGGCGGTGATGCGCACCGCTTCACGCATTTGTTTCGTGTCGAAATTATCCAGCAGAATGAGCTTCGCGCCCGCGCCCAAGGCCTCTTCAAGTTCGGCCAGCGATTCCACTTCGATTTGAATCAAGACGCCGGGCTTGGCCTGTTGCTGTGCCGCTACGAGTGCGGCGCGGATGCCGCCCGCCGCCGCGATATGGTTTTCCTTAATCAAAATCCCATCGAACAAGCCGATGCGCTGATTCGCGCCGCCGCCGATTTGCACCGCGTATTTCTGCGCGATGCGCAGCCCCGGCAGCGTCTTACGCGTATCCATGATCATCGCCTTGGTGCCTTTGATGGCATCCACATAGCGGCGCGTGACGGTGGCCGTGCCGGACAGCAATTGCAAAAAATTCAACGCCGGGCGTTCGGCGCTTAAAATGGCGCGCGCATTGCCGTTAATTTCACAGAGCATAGCGTCGGCTGGTATGTGCTCGCCCTCTTTAGCAAGCCAGGTGACTTGAGCCTGTGGGTCGAGCGCTTTAAAACAAGCTTCGAACCAAGGTATACCGCACAACACCGCTTCCTCGCGCGCAATGAGCGTGGCGCGCGCGGCGCGGTTGGCGGGAATGAGTTGCGCGGTGAGATCGCGTGAGATGGCAGTCGCAAAGTGGTTCTCCCTCTCCCCCAGGGAGAGGGCAGGGGAGAGGGAAACGCCGAGGTCCTCGGCCAGTGCGGCGGCGACATTGGCTTCGATGGCGTGCGTGATATCGAGGTCGTTCATGATGTGCGGGATTGTATCCCAAGATGGAAATCCATAAGATAATTCCGGCTTGATCTGGCGGCACGTGTTAGATGCCAATTACTGGAAAGTGCCAAAAAAGGGGACGATCAAAATTCAAGTTTTGGCTGGCTCGCCGGTTTGGACAAATCTGGGCACTGGCCGGAAGTGATTGTACGGTGGCTTGAATATATATTTCTGGCGTAACATTTGTTATTGATGCCCTGCCGAAGCGAATAAATAGGAAAGCTACCTTAGAATGGTGCGTCAACGTGGTACGCAAAGTACAATTGGTCGTCTGGCGTTTACCTCTTTTAATGCTTTGTGCTTATGGGGACGAGAATGAGCAATCTCGCTGAACAGATAAAAATCAATTTTAATCAGAACTTATGGGGGCTCGTAGTAGGCTTGAGTGCTTTAGGGCTCGCTGAATATTATGATCTTTGTACTTTATTTTGGCTTTCAGCAATCATTTCGGTAATCATGGTTGTCTCGGTCGCCGCTACCACTTATGCTTATACATGCGATTATATTAAGAAGCGAAAGGAAAAAACATGAAGCACGTGACTTTATTTGTTTGCGGTACCTTCCTATTGTTTAGCTCGATCGCATTTGCGCAAATTGATTTTCAATGCCAATCGGAGTGTATAGGGAAGGGCTACACATTTCAGACTTGCCAAAATCAATGCGACTTTGGCAGCTCACAAGATGAAATGGCGCGACATAATGAAATGGACCAGCAGAGACAGAACAATCAAAGCCAGTATCAAGAAACACTTTTGGCTTGCCAAAAAGGAAACCAATATGCCTGTGGCCAGCTTCGATATATGCCGCATTAATGTGGCTCTCCAGCGCTTTCTCGTAGGGTGCGCAGATTGCGGGTGGATTTACTCTTCGATAAGTGGCGCTACCAGATAGCAGTCTGACGGGGTGATTACTTTTAGGAGTAAGTGCAATGCGAAGACTAGTAGCATTTTTCTGTTTGTTTTTTTCTTGGGCTGTCTATGCCGAAACGACTGGAAACGATCTCTATTCCAATCTGAAATCAGATAACTCATCGGAAAATTTACAAGGATATGCTTACTTGGAAGGCGTGCTGGATTCAGAATATTGGTATTTAAATGCCAAGATATTCCGCTCGCTTTCATCCGATTTAAAGGCTGAGAAACTATCAAAGTTCAAAATTCCGCACATTTGTTTTGGAAAAGCCCCGGTGACGTTCGGACAAATAAAGGACATCGTTCTTAAATATTTGGAAGCCCATCCAGAAAAAAGACATATGGGAGCGCAGGTGCTGATCCGTTTCGCGCTACTGGAAGATTTTGCCTGTGCCAACAACCCTTAGGGTATCCCTGACCGGACTGGTTTGATCAGTTTGCTTTGGTGAGGTTAACGGGGGCATTCTCACCGTCCGCTTTACCTATCGGGGCGGTGTCATTCGAATCTTTGGCGCCGGCTATTGGCGGAAAGAAAAGGCGATTTATGAGCGCGAAAACGAGTAAAGCGAGTTTCGCTAAAATTAAGTACAGCAACGAACCCATCGAGGCTAAGGTTGTTCGGGATTTTCTTCCTCCGCCCGAGGAATTCGCGTTCCGGGAAGAAGGCGTAAAGGTCACTATTGCGCTGAGTAAAAAGAGCGTCGAGTTTTTCAAGTCCGAAGCCACAAAGCACCACACGCAATATCAACGCATGATTCGGAAGCTTATCGACACTTACGTTGACACCTATGTAGAGCCCGTAACGCCTCGCTCAACACCCGCTGCCCGCAAGCGGGCAACTGGTTAGCCCAAAATATATTACCGCTTTCACAAGAAAAGCTATTTCATTTTGGAAGGCAACTTGATCGTCTCGCCCGCCACCATAAAAGCGCCATTCCCGCGATGATGAAGGGTGCGCGGGTCTTTGTCTGACGGGTCGATCCACGCTTGCAGCACTTCCAGGATAAAGAAGTTGTATTTGGCCACCAACTTTCCATCGGCAATTTTGCATTCGAGATTGGCATAGCATTCGTCGATCAGCGGCGCCTTGACATGCAAGGCCGCCATGGGCGTGAGGCCGAATTTCTTGAACTTATCGAGCTTTGCGCCCGAGGTGTTGCCGATGCCCACCACCTTTTTTGCCAAGGCCACCGTCGGGATGTTGATCACGCATTCCTTGGTCGCCTTCAAGATATCGAAGCTGGTGTTGCGGTTGCTGATGATGCACCCGACGAGCGGCGGTTCGAACTCCAGCATCGTGTGCCACGACATAGTCATGATGTTCGTTCGCGTCTTATTCGCGGTCGTGACCATCACCACCGGCCCCGGTTCGAGCAAGCCGTAAACTTTAGACAAGGGATAAGATTTTTTCGCCATCGGGGTATCCCCGTTTCAACGATTTTCAGCTCGCGTTTCGATTACTGCGTTTTATCCTCGGCCAATTGTTGCAACAGAATTTTTGCGACATCTTCCGAGGAGGCCGGGTTCTGCCCCGTGATGAGATTGCCGTCACGCACGACATGCGCATGCCAGTCCGCCGCCCTCGAATACAGGCCGCCGAGGCGCACGAGTTCACTCTCCACTAAAAACGGCACAACCTTGCTTAAGCTCACCGCTGCTTCCTCGGTGTTGGTGAATCCCGTAACCAATTTTCCTTTGACCAAAGGGGTGCCGTTCGGCAGCTTTGCGTGACGCAATACGCCGGGCGCATGGCATACGGCGCAAACCGGCTTTCCCGCCGCATACAGGGTTTCGATGAGCGCAATGGAATGCACGTTTTCCGCAAGATCCCACAGCGGGCCGTGGCCGCCGGGATAGAACACGGCGTCGTAATCCCGAGGCGCAACCTCCGCCAGCTTCAGGGTCGATGCCAGCGCCGCTTGCGCATCCTTGTCTTGCTTGAATCGATGCGTAGCGGCGGTTTGGGAGGCGGGCTCGTCGCTCTTCGGGTCCAGCGGCGGTTGTCCGCCATGCGGCGAGGCAAGCGTGATTTCGGCGCCGGCGTCTTTTAAAACGTAGTAGGGCGCGGCAAACTCCTCCAGCCAAAATCCGGTTTTTTTGCCCGTATCACCGAGCCGATCGTGCGAGGTTAACACCATGAGGATCTTCATATTCCCATCCTTGCTTGAGGTTCGTGAGTCGCCAGGGGCGATGGATAGCGGAAGCGCTTGCCCTTATCCGTGCTGCTTAGGCAGGATGATCCGGCGCCCGGTAAAACTCGACAAAAAAACGCACCGCACCCAAAGGTTCCACGCAATGTAAAACCTCTGGCACGA
>Ga0315268_10005651_pt1 | contig 13394 bp, 10 predicted proteins | sample C1_top_MG_FD_204535 | JGI IMG/M metagenome (GOLD analysis project Ga0315268, IMG submission 204535) | Sediment microbial communities from Yellowstone Lake, YNP, Wyoming, USA - C1_top | ecosystem: Environmental > Aquatic > Freshwater > Lake > Sediment | place: USA: Wyoming | collected 2017-08-01 | reverse complement strand
TTGATCAAAGTCTGTTCGATGGCAGCGCTTGATTCAATGGAGCAGGCCATCAACAGCTTGATAACATTTTCCGGCATACGCCCTTCCCCTGGATTGTTTGGTTGAAGTCATGATCCACCACAGCGATGTATCGGCTGTTTCGGGAAAAACTGATGCTGTTTTTATGTTGAATCACCACCGGCATTTCATTCATGATTTTGACGGTGGACTTTAGCTTCGGGACGCTGTGCGCTCAAAGCCGGATGCCGGACTTTTCTACTCCGAATCGAGTTGCTTCAGCGCTTCCTGCACCAGCACCCACGGCGCCACCACCACCGCCCAGAACATCGGCTGGCGTACATGCCAGTCTTCGGCATCGGGCATCGCGGCGCGGGCGATGCGGCCATCGGCGAGCCAGGCTTCCACGGTGGTGGCGTCGTTTTCGGCGATGTGCAAGGCAGCGTCGATCAGATCCACGCCAGTGGCGACCTTGACGACATCGCCGCGTGCGAAGTGGCGTTCGAGTTCCTTCCAGCCGAGCTGGGCGGTTTCCAGGTTGAGCTTGGCGCGCAGAATCTCGCGCTCGGTCATGGACGGCTTTTCCCGCCGCCACGGCGTTGGCTCAGGGGATGCTTGGGCACTTGCGGCGGACGACCGCGCGTGGGCGGCGCGACACGCGGCTCGCCCTTGACCGGAACGTCGCGCAGGATGCGGGCGCCTTCGGGACGCTTGCCGGTGCCGGCGGGTTGAAACAGCGGGATCAGGTGCTTCTTGCTGTTGCCGATCAACTCCTCGCGTCCCATTTCCTTCAGCGCCTCGCGCAGCATCGGCCAGTTCTCCGGGTCGTGATAGCGCAAAAAAGCCTTGTGCAGGCGGCGGATGCGCCCCTGTTTGACGACGTCGACCGACTCGCCTTTGCCGCCCAGCACCTTTTTGAGCGGGTTCTTTTCGGTGTGATACATGGTCGTCGCCAGCGCCATCGGCGTCGGCAAAAAGGTCTGCACCTGATCCAGGCGGAAGTCGTGCTTCTTCAGCCACAGCGCCAGATTTAGCATGTCCTCGAGGGTGGTGCCGGGGTGGGCGGCGATGAAGTAGGGGATCAGATACTGCTTCTTGCCGACGGATTTTGACGCCGCCTCGAACAGGGTTTTGAAGCGGTCGTACGCGCCCATGCCGGGCTTCATCATTTTCGACAGCGGGCCCGCTTCGGTGTGCTCGGGGGCGATTTTCAGATAGCCGCCGACGTGGTGCTGCACCAGTTCCTTGATGTATTCGGGCGAGCGCACCGCGAGGTCGTAGCGCAGTCCCGAACTGATCAGCACCTTCTTGATCCCGGGCAGCGTGCGGGCGCGGCGATACATGTGGATCAGCGGCGTGTGGTCGGTGTTGAGGTTGTCGCAGATGTCGGGAAACACGCAGGAGAGGCGGCGGCAGGCCTTCTCGATCGTTTCCGACTTGCACGCCATGCGGTACATGTTGGCGGTGGGGCCGCCAAGGTCGGAAATCACGCCGGTGAAGCCGGGCGTCTTGTCGCGGATCGCCTCGATTTCCTTGATGACCGAATCTTCCGAGCGGCTCTGGATGATGCGGCCTTCGTGTTCGGTGATCGAGCAGAAGGTGCAGCCGCCGAAGCAGCCGCGCATGATGTTGACCGAGAAGCGGATCATTTCCCACGCCGGAATCTTGGCGTCGCCGTAGCTCGGGTGCGGCGCACGCGCGTAGGGCAGGTCGTAGACGCCATCCATGTCGGGGGTCGACAGCGGAAGCGGCGGCGGATTCAGCCAGACGTCGCGTTCGCCGTGCGCCTGCCGCAGCGCGCGGGCGTTGCCCGGATTCGATTCGAGGTGCAGCACGCGCGAGGCGTGCGCATAAAACGACGGGTTGTTTTTGACCTGGTCGTAGTCGGGCAGGCGGATCACGGTGCGCTCGCGCACGTCCTGCCGGGCGGCGAGCCGCTCTGCCCGGGGGATAATCCGTACTGGCGCTGCTTGAGTTAAAGCGGCGCCTTCCGGGGTTTGCGCGGTCGGGCCTGTGGGCGTCATCGCATACGGATCGACGTGGGCGTCAATGGCGCCGGGGGTGTCGAGCTCGGTGGACAGCACTTCCAGCCAGTGCTGCATGATGCCCTCCCCTCTGGAGGGGGAGGGGGGCGGCATCCAGTCGCGCGACACCATGAAACCGGTACCCCGCACGTCGCGAATGTCGGCGATTTTCTCGCCCTTGGCCAGGCGATGCGTGACATCCAGCAAGGCGCGCTCGGCGTTGCCGAAAATCAGCAGGTCGGCCTTGGAATCCGGCAGCACCGAGCGGCGCACGGTGTCCGACCAGTAGTCGTAGTGCGCGATGCGGCGCAAGGACGCCTCGATCGAGCCGATGATGACCGGCGTGCCGGGGAAGGCTTCGCGGCAGCGCTGCGCATACACGGTGACCGCGCGGTCGGGGCGCTTGTTGGGGGCGCCGTGCGGCGTGTAGGCGTCGTCGGAACGGGTTTTACGGTCCGACGTGTAGCGGTTGACCATCGAATCCATGTTGCCCGCCGTCACGCCGAAATACAGCGTCGGCTGCCCCAGCGCGCGGAAGGCGTCGGCCGAATGCCAGTCCGGCTGCGCGATGATGCCGACGCGGTAACCCTGCGCTTCCAGCAGCCGTCCGACCAGCGCCATGCCGAAGCTGGGATGGTCGATGTAGGCGTCGCCCGTCACCAGAATCACATCGCACGCATCCCAGCCGAGCGCGGCCATTTCGGCGCGCGACATCGGCAGGAAGGGCGCGGTGCCGAAGCGGGCGGCCCAGTGTTTGCGGTGGGAGAACAGGGGGGGGGTCATGGGGCGATTTTACCGGTCGGGCGGAACAAAAAAGACAGAAGGCCAAGAGGGTTATTCCCCGCCTGGCCTTCTATCCGCCTTGTGGAATGTCGAGGTTGTGAATTCGACTCAGCGTACCGCCAGCAGTTCCACGTCGAACACCAGCGTCGCGTTCGGCGGAATCACCCCGCCTGCGCCGCGTTCGCCGTAGCCCAGTTGCGGCGGAATGGTGAGCTTGCGCTTGCCGCCGACCTGCATCCCGGCGACGCCCTGATCCCAGCCGGCGATGACGCGCCCCGCGCCGAGCTTGAAGTCGAAGGGGTCGTTGCGGTCGACGCTGGAATCGAACTTGGTGCCGTTGGTGAGCCAGCCGGTGTAATGCACGATCACGGTCTGGCCTGCGGTTGCGGTGTCGCCGGTGCCGACGACGAGGTCTTCAATGATGAGTTCGGACATGATTTTAAATAAGAAATTGGACGAAGGGCTGCATTCTAACAGGATCGCTTTAGCGCCATTCCGCAGGCAGATACCCCGCCGCAGGATCGACCTCGATGGGGATTTCGGTGACGCTGCTGGCATCCGCAGGCGCGTCGATCAGCACGATTGCGGGGAAGGCGAGCACCATCGCCACCATGAAGAGTTGAATGACCAGAAACGGGATCGCGCCCCAGTAAATGTCGCTGGTGCGGATGGATTTGGGCGCCACGCTCTTCAGGTAAAACAGCGCGAAGCCGAACGGCGGGTGCATGAACGCGGTCTGCATGTTGACCGCGAGCATCACGCCGAACCAGACCGGATTGATGCCGAGCTTGGCTGCAATCGGCGCCAGCAGCGGCACGGCAATGAAGGCGATCTCGAAAAAGTCGAGGAAGAACGCCAGCACGAACACCATCAGGTTGACCGCGACGAGGAAGCCGAGCACGCCGCCGGGCAACTGGTTGAACAGGTGTTCGACCCACAGGTCGCCGCTCAGGCCGCGGAACACCAGAGTGAAAATCGTCGAGCCGATGAGGATGAAAACGACGAAGGTGGTGAGCTTGGTGGTGCTGTCGACCGCTTGGGTGAGTTGCAACCGGGTCAGCCGCCCGCGCGCCAGCGCCAGCAGCAGCGCGCCCGCCGCGCCCATCGCGCCGCCTTCGGTGGGGGTGGCAACGCCGAGGAAGATGGTGCCGAGTACCAGGAAAATCAGCACCAGCGGCGGCACCAGGGTGGTGAGCACGCGGGCGAACAGCGCCGACCCGGTGAGGGTGCGCGCGCTGGCGGGCATCGCGGGCGCGGCGGCGGGTTTGACCAGGGTGACCGCGAACACATACAGCAGATACAGGCCGACCAGCGCGAGCCCCGGCAGCAGCGCGCCCTTGTACATGTCGCCGACCGACGCCCCGAGTTGGTCCGCCAGCACGATCAGCACCAGCGAGGGCGGAATGATCTGTGCCAGCGTGCCCGAGGCGGCGATGACGCCGGAGGCCAGCCGCTTGTCGTAGCCGTAGCGCAGCATCACCGGCAGCGAAATCAGCCCCATCGCGATCACCGACGCGGCGACCACGCCGGTGGTGGCGGCCAGCAGCGCGCCGACGAAAATCACCGCGTAGGCCAGCCCGCCGCGCACCGCGCCGAACAGCTGGCCGATGGTGTCGAGCAGGTCTTCCGCCATCCCCGAGCGTTCGAGGATCAGCCCCATCAACGCGAAGAAGGGGATCGCCAGCAAGGTGGGGTTGGCGACAATGCCGTAGACGCGCTCGGGCAGCGCCGACAGCAGCGAGAAATCGAACATCCCGCCGGCCAGGCCGATCCCGGCGAACAGCAGGCCATTGGCGGCGAGGGAAAACGCCACCGGATAGCCCAGCAGCAGAAACGCCACCAGGCCGAGGAACATGAAGGGGGCGACGCTTTCCATCACACCTCCTCCGCCGGCGCTTCGGGTTCCAGCACCAGCGCGCCCGTCAGCACGCCGATGCGCTTGATGATTTCGGCCACGCCCTGCAGCGCCAGCAGACCGAAGCCAACCGGCAGCAGCAGCTTCACCGGCCAGCGCAACAGGCCACCCGCGTCGGGCGACATCTCATGCGTCGTCCAGGCGTCCATGAACATCGGCCAGCCCAGCCAGGCCAGCAGCCCCGCCATCGGCAGCAGAAAAAACAGCCCGCCGACCAGGTCGATCACCGCCTGGCCTTTGGCACCCAGCCGGCCGTAGAAAATATCGATCCGCACATGACCGTTGTGCTTCAGCGTGTAGCCCGCCGCCAGCAGGAATACCGCGCCGAACAGATACCACTGGATTTCCAGCCAGGCGTTCGAGCTTTCGCCGAGTACATAACGGGCAAGCGCATTGCCCGCCGAAACCAGCGTGGCGACGAGCACCAGCCAGATGACGAACTGGCCGATGCGTTCGGTGAGCGCGTCGATCGCGCGCGAAAGGGCAAGCAGTGTGTTCATGGTGCGCTGGATTCCTTGTTGATTTTGAGCGTCAGGCACCGGCCCGCCGCCTGCGGAAGACGAAGTAAACCGCGCCGAGGATACACAGTGCCGCCCAAAAATAGTCGAGCTTCGACGGTTCCTTCAAGTAGAAAAACGCGAACAGCACGAACACGCTGAGCGTGATGACTTCCTGCAGGATTTTGAGCTGGGCAACGGACAGCGCCGCAAACCCGATGCGATTGGCCGGAACCTGCAGCATGTACTCGAAGAACGCGATCGCCCAGCTGACCAGCGCAGCGACGATCCATGGCTTCTGGTTCAGTTCCTTGAGATGGGCATACCAGGCGAATGCCATGAAGACGTTGCTGAGCGAGAGCAGGAGGATGGAGAGCCAGATCGGACGCATGGATGGCCAAGACCCAACGAAGCTGTATCAAAGCCCCGGGATTAAACATTTCTGGATATTGCCCCAGCCATGCCCATAGCAAAAGGGGTGGGATTGCGTAACACGGTGTTCTATTGCGAAGCCGACTCCTCGGGTTGGTGCTATATTGCCTCGCGGGCTTCATGGCTGCAGCCTGTGGTAAGCCTTGCGGTTTACATGTCATGCAAGTGGAATCCGATTCGACTTAGCTTTTTTTTGATTCTTTTGGAGATATTCATGAACAAACTGAATTCCGTTGTTTGCGCTGCCATGCTGGCCATGGCTTCCACGGCCGCGATGAGCGCCGATCAGACTTTGCCGAGCAAGGTGGAAATTGAATCCATCACCGCCGGTGCAACCATCACCGCAGTCGACCAGGCCAAGCGCACCTTCACAGTAACGGGCAAGGGCGGCAAGTCCCATGACTTTACGGCAGGGCCGGAGATGCAGAATTTCGGCCAGATGAAAGTCGGCGACCGGGTTGAAGCCAGCTATGTGGAAGAGCTGTCCATCAGCGTCAACAAGTCCGGGATGAAACCCAAGCTGGAAGAGAAAACCTCCGTGGCGCGCGCAGAAAAAGGCGGGCGCCCCGGCATGATCCTGACTGACAGCATGGAAGTCGTCGGCATCGTTACGGCAATCGACCACAAGACCCGCAGCATTACCGTGAAAGGTCCCAAGGGCAAAGATTTCACCACCAACGTGAAACCCGACGTCAAGAACTTCGAAAATGTCGCCAAGGGCGACAATGTGGTGGTCAACTACAAGCAGACGCTGACCATCGCCGATCTGCCTCCGGCGAAGTAAGACAGACAGCGGGCGCAAGCCTGCCATCCAGGAAAAAGGGCGACCTGTGAGGTCGCCCTTTTTCTTGGGGCTAAAGAGGTTAGCCTCGCGTTGTTTCTTCTTATTACGAAGCTGACCCCTATAGATGTGTCATTGATTCAAAGCGGTGACGGTGGAAAGCCACGATGAAAAAACCAATCTGCCGCAATGAAGACGAAGGGTCCGATGCCGACTGAACCGACGGCATAGAGCAGTCTCTGGCGAATGGATAGATGCAGAACACGGCCGACGACGATAGCAAAGAAGATTGCGAAGCCCCAGACCAGAAGGGCGACGTAGGGCATTACGCTACTCATGGAGCTCCAAATTTCAATCTTGCCAATGCCTCCACCGACGTTGAGCCAGTTGTACCTGTACGCCGAATACGCCCAAAGCGTGGCGACAAATGCAACGACGGCATTTGCAACGATCACCACACGCAAAGGATGCTGGTTCAATTCCCCGCCAGCGTCATCCGGTCAATCAAAATCGAGCCCACCTGCTTGCTGCCGCGTCGCTCGACGTCGTTGCCGATCGCGACAATGCCCTTGAACATCTCGGCCAGGTTGCCGGCGATGGTGATTTCCTCGACCGGGTATTGAATCTCGCCGTTCTCCACCCAGAAGCCCGCCGCGCCGCGCGAGTAGTCGCCGGTGACCATGTTGGCGCCGTGGCCGAGCAGTTCGGTGACGAACAGGCCGGTGCCCATTTCGCGCAGCAGGCCGGCCAGGTTGAGGTCGCCGTGCGAGACGATGAGGTTGTGGCTGCCGCCGGCGTTGCCGGTCGTCGTCATGCCGAGTTTTTTCGCCGAATAGGTGGAGAGGAAATAGCCTTCGACCACGCCGTTTTTCACCACGTCGCGTTCGATGCAGGCGACGCCTTCGCTGTCGAACGGCGCGCTGCCGAGGCCGCCGCGCAGCAGGGGCAGTTCGCGGATGCTGATATGCGGCGCGAAGACGGTTTGGCCCAAGCTGTCGAGCAGGAATGAGGATTTGCGATACAGGCTGCTGCCCGACACGGCGGCGACGTAGTTGCCGATGAGGCCGGTGGCGAGCTGTGCTTCGAACAGAACCGGGCAGGTGCGGGTGTCGAGCTTGCGGCCGTTCAAGCGTCGCACGGTGCGCTCGCCGGCGGTGCGGCCGACTATTTCGGGGGCGTCGAGGTCGTTGCCGTCGCGCGCGCTGCTGTACCAGTAGTCGCGCTGCATGCCGCTTGTGTCTTCGCCGATCACCGCGACCGAGATGCCGTGGCGCGAGCCGGCGTAACCGTTGCAGAAGCCGAGGCTGTTGGCAAAGATGAAGTGCGAGGTGTGGGTGGAGACGCCCGCGCCTTCGGAATTGGTGAGGCGCTTGTCGACGGCCAGGGCGGCGGCTTCGCAGGCCTGCGCGCGCGCGGCGGCTTCTTCCACTGTCAGCGCCCAGGGGTGGTAAAGGTCGAGGTCGGGCACGTGGGTCGCCAGCCTGTCGGCGTCGGGCAGTCCGGCGCAGTCGTCTTCGGCGGTGTAGCGGGCGATGGTGAGCGCTTTGTCGACCGCGCTTTTCAGCGCGGCTTCCGACAAATCCGAGGTCGAGGCATGGCCGCGCCGCTGGCCGACGTAGACCGTCACTCCTGCGCCCTTGTCCTTGTTGTATTCGATGGTTTCGATTTCGCCCTGGCGCACCGAGACGTTCTGGCCGATGCCTTCCGAGATTTCGGTGTCGGCGGCGGTCGCGCCGCTTTTCATCGCGTGCGCGATGACAGTCTGGGACAGGGTAATGAGCTGGTCGCGGGTGTAGCTGAATTGGGAGCGGGACATGTCGGGTCGCAAAAAATGAAAGGCAGTGCGAGTACGTTTTCGGGAGGCAGAAACTACAATGATGATCATAACAGCAACCGAAAGCCCCACCGTGCGACTGATTGATCCCGATGCCGAGCTGGAATTCGACCCCGACGAGGTGTACGACGGCCCCAGCCGCAGCCAGCAAAAACGTGATGTCGAAGCGCTCCAGGCGCTCGGCGAAGCCCTTGTCGACCTGCCTGCCGCGCAATTCAAGCGCATCGAGCTGCCGGAAAATCTGCGCATAGCCGTGGCCGACTGCCGCAAGATCACCCAGAACGGCGCGCTGCGGCGGCAAAAGCAATACATCGGCAAGCTGATGCGCGGCATCGATCCGGCGCCGATTCAGGCGCAGCTGGATGTGTTCAATGGCGTGTCGGCGGCGGAAAACGCCAAGTTGCACCAAGCCGAAAAGTGGCGCGACAAACTCATTGCAGAAAACGAAGCGCTGACGCTGTTTCTGAACACGCACCCGGAAGCCGATGCCACGCATTTGCGGCAGCTGATCCGCAATGCACGCGATGAGGCGGCGCGCAACAAGCCGCCGAAAGCGTTCCGCGAAATATTCAGGGTGATCCGCGAAGTGATGCAGAAAGACTGATTTATCCGCGAATGCCCTGAAGGGCATTCGCGGATAGAGGGTTTTGAAAAGGGAGCGGCAGCATGTGGGGACGCGTCGTCAAAATTGCACTGAGCTTGCCGTTTTTGATCGCCGCCGGGCTGTATGGCGCGTACCTGATAGTCGGTTTTTTTCTGGTCAATCCGCTGGCGCAGAAGCTGTTGCCCTGGGTGGGCGAGCACAAGCTCGCCAGCCGGTTGAGCGCGCAGCAGGTCAAGTTCAATCCGCTCACGCTCGAAGCCACCGTGACCGGTCTCAAGCTGGCCGAGAAGAACGGGGCGCCGCTGGCCAGTTTCGACCGCCTCTATGTCAATCTCGGCACCACGGGTCTGTTCCGCTGGGCCTGGCGCATCCAGGACCTTCAGCTCGACAAACCCAAGGCCACGGTGCTGGTGCGTTCGGGCGGGCGGCTCAACTGGCAGGGGCTGATCGACAAGCTGAACGAAGATAAAGAGCCATCGGACACGATGGCACGCGTGCTGGTCGACCATATCCGCGTTGCGGGCGGCAACATCGATTACACTGATGCCAATCGCGCGGGCCAGCCGTTCAAGGTGGTGCTCGCGCCGCTCGGCGTCGAACTCGACGGCCTGTCCACCCTGCCCGAGGATCGCGGCGATTACCTGGTCGCCGCCAGGCTGCCGGAACAGGGCGGCACGCTTAAATGGAAAGGCGACGTTAGCCTGAATCCGGTGGCGTCCGCCGGCCAGATCGGGCTGGAAGGCGTGCGCCTGGGCAATCTGCTGCGCGTGATCAAAAGTCCGCGCAATTTCGAGTTGCCCTCCGGCGTGCTTGCGGCGGGGCTGAACTACCGCTTCGCCATGGTTAAAGACAAGACCGGGGTTCGAGACAAGTCGGGGGTTCTAGACCAGGCGAAGGGTCGCACCCAGGCCGGCAACGATGTTCCCTCCCTGCAGGTGAGCGGCGCCAACCTGCGGGTGAACGACCTGACGCTTGCGCCCAAAGGCGGTGGCGTGCCGGTGCTGAAATTGGCCGAGGCCAGCGTCGCCCACGCGAATGTCGACCTGCTGCGGCACACCGTCGATGTGGCGAGGGTGCGGCTGACCGGCGCGCAGCTCGCGGCGACGCGCAACGTGGCGGGGGTGCTCGACTGGCAAACCTTGTTCGCGCCGGCCGAGGCTGCGCCCGCAGGTGCTTCAAAACCCGCGGCCGTTGTGGCGCCCTGGAAAATTGGCGTGCGTGAAATCAGGCTGGCCGACTGGTCGGCGCGCTTCACCGACCAGGGCTATGCGCAACCGCTGACAGCCATCGCGAATCGTTTCGACCTGACCGCTGCAGTTACGGGCGAGGTGGGCGCGACGCCCGCGCTGAGCGTCGGCCCGGTCAACGCATCACTCGGTCCGGTCGAACTGCGTTCCGGCGACGCGCCGGTGGCAACGCTCGCGCACGTTGCGCTGGATAACGCGCGCCTGGCGCTGGCCGACAGGCGCCTCGATATCGACGCGCTGACGCTGTCCGGCGCGGCCACTCAGGTGGTGATGGAAAAAGACAAGACGCTGAACTGGGCGCGCATCCTGCAAAAAGCCCCAGGCGCATCCGATTCCACCCGCGCTTCCACCCTAAAGGGCACAAGAGTGCGGAGTGGATCGGAGTCCTTTAGGGCGCCCGTGCCTGGGCCTGCGCCGAGCGCCGCCGCGAAGCCGCCGCTGCAGCTTGCGCTGACGCGCTTTGCACTCGACGGCGTCAACATCGGTTTCGTCGACCAGACCCCCATCACGCCGGTCAGGCTCGATCTTGCTGACGGCTTCGTCAAACTGCGCGACCTGAGCCTGGATCTGGCGCGCCCGCTGCCGCTCGAAGCCGGTTTTGCGATCAAGCAGGGCGGGCGCTTTGACGCCAACGGCACCCTGGCTCCCGCACCGTTGAAGGGAGACCTGAAACTCAAGCTGGCGGGTTTGTCGCTCAAACCCTTTGCGCCCTACCTCAATACGATCGTCCGGTTGAATCTCAACCGGGGCACGGCGGGTGTGTCCGGCAAGCTGAAGCTGGCGCCTACGACCCAGGCGGGCAAGCCGCTGTCGCTGGCATTCGATGGCGGCTTCAGCGTGGATAAACTCGACATCACCGAGGAAGTAAGTGGTGCGTCTTTTCTCGGTTGGGAGCACTTGGCGAGCGATGATCTGAAAGTGGGGCTGGCGCCCAACCGGGTGCATATGGCCTTGCTGCGTGCTTCCCAACCCTTCGCGAGAATCCTCATTCACGAGGACGGTACGCGCAATATTCAGAAACTGATGCGCAATCAGCCAGCCCAACCGGTCTCTTCAGCCCCGGATGAAAAAGAGGCGGACGCTGCCCAGGAAGCTGCAGGCCAGGCGGCGCAAGATGAGGCGGCTGCCGCGCCCGTCAGTCCATCGCCCGCCGCGCCACCCGGCGCACCCGTCAAAACCGAAACCGGGCACGTGGCGTTTCCGGTTGCGATCGAGCAATTGCGTATCGATGATGGCAAGCTGGATTTCGCCGACCTCTCGCTCACACCCAAATTCGGCGCCTTGATGCACGCCCTGTCAGGCGTCATCAACAGTGTCTCCAATGATCCGGCTGCCATCGCGCAGCTGGAGCTGGATGGCAAGGTGGATGAGTTCGGATCGGCGCGTATCCGTGGCACGGTGCAGCCGTTCAAGGCCACCGAATTCACCGATATCAAGCTCACTTTCCGCAACCTGGAAATGGCCAGCATGACGCCCTACTCGGGCAAGTTCGCCGGTCGCAAGATCGACTCCGGCAAGCTCTCGGTCGACCTCGAGTACAAGGTCAAGCAGCGCCAGCTGGCGGGCGAAAACAAGTTCGTCATCAACAAGCTGAAACTCGGCGAGCGGGTTGAGGGTCCCGATGTCAAGCATCTGCCGCTCGATCTGGCGATTGCCCTGCTGGAAGACAGCAACGGCGTGATCGATCTCGACCTGCCGATATCCGGCAGCCTCGACGATCCCAAGTTCAGCTACGGCAAAATCATCTGGAAAGCGATCGTCAACGTGCTGACCAAGCTGGTGACCGCGCCGTTCCGCGCCCTTGGCAAGCTGCTGGGCGTGAACACTGAAAAAATGGAAGCCGTCGGCTTCGACCCCGGCAGCAGCATCCTGTTGCCGCCAGAGCAGGAAAAGCTGAAGACCTTGAGCGAGGCCATGGCCAAGCGCCCGGCGCTGACACTCAGCATCGAGCCGGGCTACGATCCGGAGACCGACCGGCGGGCGCTGCAGGAGCAGGTCATGCGCCGTGAAGTGGCGGCGGGCACCGGGGTCAAACTGGCACCGCAGGAGGAAGCGGGCCCGGTGGACGTCAACAACTACAGGGTTCAGACGGTGCTGGAGGATCTGTACGCCGAGCGCTTCGGCAAGGAGGCGTACCAGAAACTGCGCGCCAGCTACAAGGAAAAAGGCGGCGGCAACGTGATTACGGATAACGTAATGGTCGAGCGGCTCGGCCGCTATTTCAAGACCCGCGATAGCGGGCCGGTCTCCGCCTTTCATACCGAATTGCTGGAGCAGCTCACGCAGAAGACAGTGGTCGACGACGCGGATCTCACAAAGCTGGCGCAGGCGCGCGGACAGGTCGTGCGCGAAAGCCTGATCAAACAGGGTCTGGACAGCGGACGCGTCAGTGTGACCACAGCCGTCAAGCAGCCGGCCAAGGACAAACTGGTCGGCAGCAAGATGAGTCTGGGGGCGGCGACGCCGGCCATAGCGGCGACGCCAGCGCCAGCGACTGCCGCGCCGTAAAAAACCGCAGTTGCCTGCACCGGCGCGGCGAGGCTGGGTTGACCTGTCCAGCGGACTCGCCTTGCCACGCCCACGCTGGTTCAGGATGTGGGTGGTGATCGTCGTCGCCAACTCCTTGTAACCCGGCCGTTCCTCAATTCCGTCAAGACTGATGCAAGCGCTGCCCACACATGCGGCAAGTCATGCTGTCGGGTGGGCAGGTGCCGATGGCGCGCCTTGGTGCAGGAAGTCACACCGGTCCTCAGACAAGCTTTTGCCGAGCCTGTTCTTTCCTGAATTATTTGCCAAACATTTCTCGTCGAGGGGTTCAGATTGGGTTGGGATATGACGCTAAGCGAAACACCATTTCAGACTGTTGGGCAGGTTTTGTTCCGGCCAGAAATAGCCACCAATTTTTCAGGATGCTAAATGCAATGAGGAAACGAATGGTATGGCTGGCAGCCATGGTGTTGCCGCTTGGGGGATGCTGCATCATTTCATGCAATGGAAACCTTCCCAACAGCTACGTCAAGGTGATTTCCGCCACCGAGGCGGATTGCACCTATGAAGACAAATTGGGCCTGCGCACATTCAAGGCGCCGGGCGTGGTGCTGGGGATGCCCAGGAACGCGCCAGGCAAGCTCACTTGTCAGGCAAAAGGGTACAAACCCTACAGCAAGACGCTGACGGCGCAGGATTGGAACCCGCTGACTTCCCTTTCGGGCGACCCCGATGCGCTGCGTTATTTCAGCGAAGTCGAAATGACCATGGAAGCAGGGGATGCGGAAACCAA
>Ga0315268_10005650_pt1 | contig 13396 bp, 13 predicted proteins | sample C1_top_MG_FD_204535 | JGI IMG/M metagenome (GOLD analysis project Ga0315268, IMG submission 204535) | Sediment microbial communities from Yellowstone Lake, YNP, Wyoming, USA - C1_top | ecosystem: Environmental > Aquatic > Freshwater > Lake > Sediment | place: USA: Wyoming | collected 2017-08-01 | reverse complement strand
CCAATGGTGGACGTAGCTCAGTTGGTAGAGTCCAGGATTGTGATTCCTGTTGTCGTGGGTTCGAGCCCCATCGTCCACCCCACCCTATCCAAGCACCTAGCGCTTAACCGCCTAGGTGCTTTTTCTTTCATGGGACACAGGCGGGACAATTGGGGTAATAGGAACTCGCTTTCCAAGAAAAACATGAGCACCAAATTGATGTTGTTCTTCTACAAACCCCGGTAATTCCGCTTGAAACACTCCAAGTTACGCCAACCCGAGTTACTGGCACCCGCCGGCTCGCAAACCATGCTGGAAACGGCGCTCGCCTTCGGCGCGGATGCGGTGTATGCCGGTCAGCCGCGCTACAGCCTGCGCGTCCGCAACAACAGATTCCGGGACGAAGGTGCGCTGGGTGTCGGAATCGAATACGCGCACAGCCGCGGCAAGCAGTTCTACGTCGTCAGCAACATCTTCCCGCACAACAGCAAGCTGAAAACCTACCTGGCTGACATGGAGCCGGTTATCGCCCTCAAACCGGACGCACTGATCATGGCCGACCCGGGGCTGATCGACATGATTCGCGAAACCTGGCCTGACATGCCCGTCCACCTTTCCGTACAGGCCAACACCGTCAACTACGCCGCGGTGCGTTTCTGGAAAAAACTCGGCATCAGCCGCGTTATCCTTTCGCGTGAACTCTCGCTCGATCAGGTCGCCGAGATTCGCCAGGAATGCCCGGACATGGAACTGGAAGTCTTCGTTCATGGCGCGCTGTGCATCGCCTATTCCGGCCGCTGCCTGCTCTCGGGCTATTTCAACCACCGCGACCCCAACCAGGGTGCCTGCACCAATTCGTGCCGCTGGGAATACGATGTCCAGCCCGGCAAGGTGGCGCCGGATGGCGACGTGTATTTGCTGGAAGAAAAGGAACGCGCCGGCAGCTACATGCCCATCGAAGAAGATGAGCACGGCACCTACATCCTCAACTCGAAAGACCTGCGCGCGATTGAACACGTGCAGCGGCTGACCGAAATCGGCGTCGACTCGCTCAAGATCGAAGGCCGCACCAAGTCGCCCTACTATGTGGCGCGCACCTGCCAAAGCTATCGCCAGGCCATCGACGATGCCGTTGCCGGCCGCCCGCTCGATCCGACCTTGCTGCGCGAGCTCGACGGCCTGGCCAACCGGGGCTATACCGGCGGTTTCTACGAACGCCACCCCGATCGTGAATACCAGAGCTATTTGACCAGCCATTCCGAGTCAGACCGCAGCCTGTATGTCGGCGACGTCATGGCGTATGACGCAGACGGCCTGGCTGAAGTTGACGTGAAGAACAGATTTTCGGTCGGCGACCGCATCGAACTCATCCACCCCAAGGGTAATCTGGAGCTGACGATTACAAGCATGCAAGGCAAAAACAGCACCCCGGTCGACGTCGCACCGGGTAGCGGCCATCGTGTCAGCATTCCCCTGCCCGCGGGCTATGAGGGGGCATTCATCGCGCGTTTTGTTGCAGAGCGTGACTAAACACAAGCTTTCTTACACGCATGATGCTCCCCTTCATTCCCGAATTAGCCCATCGACATACAGCCAGCGCCCATCCACCTGTTCGAAACGGCTCACTTCGTGCAGTTTGAACGCGCGGCCATTGACTTTGTAGCGAGCAACGAATTCGGCCGTGGCATGGCTTGCATCCAGTAGCGTGTGCGACCTGATTGCCAACCCCTGCCATTGCGGACGCGGGGTGGCGTCGAGTTCCAGCATCGCGGGTCGAGTGTCGGGATGCCAGGTCGCCTTTAAATACTCCTCCAGCCCCAGCACGTAGGCACTGTAGCGCGAGCGCATCAGGGATTCGGCATCGGGTGCGGGGGTGCCGGCATGAAACGGACCGCAGCACGCTTCAAGCGCCCGCCCCGATCCGCACGGACACGTCGCGCCGCTCATGGTTGCTTCGCCGGGCAGCGCAGCTTCGGCTGGATATGCGGCCACACGGCATCGAGCATTTGCGCCTGCGCCTGTTCGTTCGGATGGATGCCGTCGGCCTGCATCATGCCGGACGTGACGCCGATGCCGCAGACAAAACACGGCACGCGAATAATTTTTTCTGTGCGCGCCACCTCGGCATAAATCTTCGCCACCGCGTCGGCATAGGCGCGGCCGTAATTCGGCAACACCGGCGCGTCCAGCAAGCCCACCCAGGCACCTGCCGCCTTGGCCTGGCGGATCATCGCTTGCAGATTCTGCCGGATCACCTCCGGCGGCGTGCCGCGCAGGGCATCGTTGCCGCCGAGTTCGATCAGCACGCCTTGCGGGTGGTGTCGATTGAGCGCGGGCGTCAGGCGCTGCAGGCCGTTCTGCGTGGTGTCGCCGCTCACGCTGGCGTTCACCACATGCCAGTCCGGCGCGGTTTTCTTCAGGCGTTCGCCCAGCCGGTCCACCCAGCTTGACCCGTTGGCGAGGCCATAGCCGGAACTCAGGCTATCGCCGACAATCAACAACGAACACGAACTGGCCGTCGCCCAACCCGGCAGCCACAGCCACAACAGCATCCACACACGATAATTCATTCATCCACCCTGATCTGATCCTATCCCAATGACGCCCCCAGACAGCGCCCAGTTCCCCGCTTCCGTCGTCATGGCACGCGCCCTGTCGCAACGCGTAACCACCGCCGACGGCTCGCTCGCCATCCTCAGCGATGTCGAGCTTGCCGTCAAAGCCGGCGAGACGCTGGCGATCACCGGCGCGTCCGGCTCCGGAAAATCCACCCTGCTGGGGCTGCTGGCGGGGCTCGATCAACCCAGCGCCGGCGAGCTCTTTCTGTTCGGCCAGCGCCTGAACGATCTCGACGAGGACGCCCGCGCCCGCCTGCGCGCCGGCCGCATCGGCTTCGTGTTCCAGTCGTTCCAGCTATTGCCTGCGCTCAGCGCGCTGGAAAATATCCTGCTGCCACTGGAACTGGCCGGCTGGGCGGAGAGCGCGGCTGTTCCCGCTTCAGCGGGTTTACAGCCACGGCCTACCCCTCGCGGGTACGCGCGCGAACGCGCCGCCCACTGGCTCGCCCGCGTCGGCCTCGCCGCACGCGCCGCGCATACTCCGCGCCAGTTGTCCGGCGGCGAACAGCAACGCGTCGCCATCGCACGCGCCTTCGCCACCGACCCCGAAATCGTGTTCGCCGACGAACCCACCGGCAATCTCGACGCCGACACCGGCGCGCACATCATCGACCTGCTGTTCGAACTCAATGCCTCCGCCCGCACCACGCTGATCCTGGTCACCCATGACGAGGCATTGGCGGCGCGCTGCCAGCGCCGGCTGCATCTGGTCGCGGGGCGCATCGCATGAGCTTCCTGCGAAAGGGTCGCTGCGCAGCAGCGGAGTACCCGCCGGCGCCCCCTTTACGGTTGCTCCGGCTGGGCCTGTGGCTGCTGCGCCGCGAACGTGCCAGCGGCGAATGGCGCGTGCTGCTGCTCGCGCTGATCATCGGTGTCGGCAGCGTCAGCACCACCGGCTTTCTCGGCGACCGTCTGAAGCGCGCCATGGGTGAACAGGGTGCCAGCTTTCTCGGCGCCGACCTGCTGGTCAGCAGCCCGCGGCCGATCGGGAACTGGCCAGCCCGCAGCGGCCTGCAAACCAGCAGCGCCCTCGAATTCGCCAGCATGTTGAGCTACCGCGACGCCTTTCAGCTTGCCACGCTGCGCGCGGTCGATGCCGCTTACCCCTTGCGCGGCAGCGTGCGCATCGCCGACCGCCCCTTCGTCGCGGGCACGCCGCGCCCGGCTCAACCGCCACCGGGCACGGTGTATGTCGATCAATCCCTGCTGCCCCTGCTCAACGCACAAGTCGGCGACGCCGTGCACATCGGCGAATCCACCTTTCGCATCGCCGGCGTCGTGGTCGAAGAACCCGGCCAGCTCGGCGGCGTGTTCGGCTTCGCCCCACGCGTCTTCCTGCGCGCCGACGAAGTCGCGCGCACCCGCGTGCTGCAACCTGGCAGCCGCGTCAGCTATCTCTACCAATTCGCGGGCGACGCCAAGCCACTCGCGGCTTTCAGCGCCGCACTGAAACCCCGGCTCGACAGCACCCAGCGCCTGATCGGCTCGCGCGAAGGCGTCGAAACCCTGCGCGGCGCCTTCGCCCATGCCGACCGTTACATCCAGCTCACCGCGCTCATCAGCCTGTTGCTGTCGGTGGCCGCCATCGCCATCGCCGCCCACCACCACGCGCTGCGCCATTACGACCAGGCTGCGTTGCTGCGCTGCTTCGGCGCCACCACGGCGCAACTGCGCACGCTCTATTCCATTCAGCTGCTGACCCTCGGGCTGCTCGGCAGCCTGCTCGGCGTGGCGCTCGGCGCAGTGATGCAACAGGCGCTGCTGGGGCTGATCCTGCCGGACGCCGCCACCCGTCTGCCCTCGCTGGGCCTGGCGCCGGTCGGCGTGGCTGTCGTCAGCGGCCTGCTGGCACTGGCGGGCGCCAGCCTGCCCGCGCTGATGCGCCTGATCCGCGTGCCGCCGCTGCGGGTGTTGCGGCGCGACCTGCCGCCGCTCCCCCTGACAGCCTGGATCAGCGCGGCGGTCAGCGGGTCGGCGCTGCTGCTCCTGATTGCGTGGTATGCGGGTGACGCCAAGCTGGTCGGCATTTTTGTCGGCGCGCTGGCCGCACTGGTCATCGTGCTGATTCTGCTGGCGCGACTGGCACTGGTGGCCGGCCGCGGCGTGCAGCGCCTGTCGCATGGCCCGGTGCGCTTCGGCCTCGGGCAACTGCTGCGCCACCGCTTCGACAGCACCCTGCAGCTCGGCGCCTTCACCCTGGCCCTGTTTCTGGTGGCCTTGCTGGCGCTGGTGCGCAGCGACCTAATCGCCGACTGGCATCAGAAACTGCCGCCACAGGCGCCCAACTACTTTCTGGTCAACATCGCGCCGCAGCAACAGCAAGCGGTCGCCGCGTATCTGGCGCAGCATCGCCTCAAGGCCTCCGCGCTCTACCCCATGGTGCGCGGCCGCCTGGTCAGCAAAAATGGCCGACCCATCGCCGAAACGCTGCCGCCGGACGCGCGCGACGACAACACCCTGCGGCGCGAGCTTAATCTCACCTGGACCGCCACCCTGCCCGCCAACAATGTCGTGCTCGCCGGGCGCTGGCACGGCGAGCACCCTTCCGCTGCACCCGTGAAGGGCACGCCGGTGGGTACCCCGCTGCTGCGCAGCGACCCTTCCGCAGCACCCGTGAAGGGCACGCCGGTGAGTACCCCGCTGCTGCGCAGCGACCCTTCCGCAGAAATCTCGGTCGAATCCGGCATGGCCGAGCGCTTGAATCTGGCAGTCGGCGACCAGCTCGGTTTCCAGGTCGGCGACCAGACGCTCGCCGCGCGCATCACCAGCCTCCGTAGCGTGAAGTGGGACTCGATGCAGCCCAACTTCTTCGTCATCTTCGCCCCCGGCCAGCTCGACGCCCTGCCCGCCAGTTCCATCGCCAGCGTCTACGTTCCACCCGGTGCTGCCGGCGTGCTGCCCGGCTTCGTCAAAACCTTTCCCGGCATCACCGTGCTCGCGCTGGACAAACTCATCGCCAATATCGAAGCCGTATTCGCGCAGATCATCGGCGCGATCCAGCTGCTGCTGGGCTTTTTGCTCGCCGCCGGCATGGCCGTCGTCGTCGCCACCCTGCTGGCCAGCCTCGATGCACGGCAGCAGGAAGCCGTCCTGCTGCGCACCTTGGGCGCGCAGCGCGCCTATCTGGCCAAAAGCCTGTGGAGCGAATTTCTCGCACTGGGATTGCTGGCCGGCCTGCTCGCCAGCGCCTGCGCCGAAATCGCCATGGCGCTGATCGCCTATCGCCTGTTCGAACTGCCGGTGCGCCTGCACCCCTGGCTGTGGCTTGCGCTGCCGCTGGCCGGCGCGCTCCTGGTGGGACTCAGCGGCTGGCTCACCACGCGGCACATCACGCGTGTGCCACCGATGCAGTCGATACGGGCGTTGAACTGACGGAGCCGAGATCGAATATGGGGCAGCAGGCGCAGGCCGGCCATTTCTCGTCCAGGGTGCTGGCGACGGTAACCCGCGTCGTCATGGGCCACTCAGGCCAAAATCCGGAAACGGACGCAACAACCTGGCTGTTGATTCCGGGTTTCGAGATTACTGCTTGATTCCGAATTTGGGGGGTCTGCCTGCAACCGGCGTAATGCATTTTCAGGTGGCGGCGCTGACTTGGCTACTTGTTTTGGTTTTTGAGACATCCGGCACATTCCCATCCAGCTGCGCCCATGCATCGATGCACAAAACGGTTAGTGACTGGTGCCAGCTGAGCGGGTGATTTTGTTGTAAACGTTATATTTTCCGGAAGGTTTCTTCATCGGAATACGCTTCACTTCCTTGAGTGTTTCCGCGTCGTAGATGACCAGCGCGCCATCCATTTCCCAGATACTGACCAGCGCATATTTCCCATCACGGGTGAATTCCACATGGGCCGCTGTTTTTCCAGGCTCGGGCCGCAAAATATGGGCGATCTCAAGCGTGTTCTTGTCGATCAGGGTCATCGTATCGCTGCTTTCAGGATTCGCTGTTGCGAAACCATCCGTCCACGCATAACGGGTGTTCTCGTGACTGCGCATGAAAAAACCTGGCCCCGGCGTTTTGATTTGCTTGATGGTTTTCCAGGTTTGCATGTCGATCACCGTGATCACGCCCTCCTTCGTATTCGGTGTAGCCATCACCGGATGCCCTTGGTATTCCCAGGTGATTCCGGAGCCCAGATGCGGCATCCCGGGCAAATCCAGATCGGCCACTTTTTTTCCGGTATCAAGGTCGAGCACGTGCCCTTTCTTGCTGTCTCGCGCAGTGCTGATGAGGTGTTTGTAGGATGGGTCAAAAAAGAAATCGTCCAGGTAGTCGTCCACCACAATGCGGCGCACCGGAAAAGTCCGCGCACCCACCACCATGCCAGCCGAAGCGGGATCATAACTTTGCTGCCAGCCATTTTTTTGGGGCTGAACGGTGTAGGGAATTTCCCACACTTCTTTGACATCCTTCAGCGCTGCGATGAAGCTGCCGCGCGGCTCTGCCTGATACACGGCAGAAATCCGCGAACTCTTGCCATCCTGGCCCACTGCCGCAATGACTTTAATCAGCGAGAGGTCGTCCGCATTCAGCAGCACCAGCGAATGGGGCAGGTAATTGCCGACCAATAGCGTCTTGCCATCGCCTGAAACCGCCAGGTTTCTGCTATTGATTCCTGCCCGAATTTCAGCCACGAGTTTGAGGTTATAAATATCGAACTTGCTGATCCAGCCATCGCGCGAGGCGAAGTAAACGTAGCGGCCGTCGGGCGAGAATTTCGGTCCTCCATGCAGGGCGAAACGCGTGGGAAAACGCAAGATGGGCTCGAACTTGTCGCCATCGAGAATGGTGGCGTGATGGTCGCCCAACTCGACGACCACAAATAGATTCAGCGGATCCGCCTTGAAGATCGGCTTGTCGGACAAGCTGCCAGGATTCCCATATTGAACATGCGAAGCGGAAATCTCCTTCTCGCCCCATACCGGGGTTTGCGGCAGGCTGCTGTAAATCAATGAGGTCAAAGCCTCAATCTCGTCCTTGGAAAGCTTGGCTGAGAAACCCGCCATCTGGCTTGCTGCGCGCCCTTCCGTGATGGTCTTGATGGCCTCAGTACGCCGCAGACGTTCGAGATTTTCAGGAAGCAGCGCCGGGCCATTGCCGCCCAGCCGATCGAGTCCGTGGCAGGAAGCGCAATGGGTTGCATACAGTTTTTCCGCCGGTTCACCTGCCAGTGATCCGGAAGCAAGGGACAGGCAGCAGAGTGCAAGTAGCCATCGCATACTCACTTCTCCTCCGAAGCGAACTGTTGCGCTACACCGATTTCTTCATCGTTCAGATAACACGCCGGATCCTCGGCCCATGGGTCCCCCGTCACCTGCCATGCCCTGACCCGGGTATTTCCACCGCATATGGAAAAATACGCACACGCGCCGCAGCGGCCGCTGACACTTCTCGGCTGTGCCTTCAGGCCCGCCATGATGGGGTCGGAAAGGTCCATCCAGATGTCCGAAAATGGCTTCTCACGCACATTGCCGAGGCTGTAGTTCCACCACATGGTATCGGGATGGACATTACCCAGATTGTCGATGTTGGCCACGTTGACACCGGAAGAGTTGCCCCCCCACTGCTCCAGTTTGGCGCGGATGTGCGCCTCCAGATGAGGGAAGTGCTGCCTGACCCACAGCAGCAGGTAGACGCCGTCGGCATCGTTGTTTCCCGTAACGAACTCTTTCGGCCTGCCTGCCTGCTGGTCGCGCCAGCAGGTATCCAGCAGCAGATCCATCGCCGCGCGCGTGGTCTGGTGAAACGCGTCATCCTTGCGGTTGCGGTTACCGCGCCCGGCGTAGTTGAGATGGGAGAGATAAAACTTGTCCAGCCCTTCGTCTTCCATGAGTTGCAGCAGCGCAGGCAAGTCGTGCGCATTGTCCTGAGTCAGGGTGAAGCGGATCCCCACCTTGATGCCGCGTGTCTTGCACAGGCGGATGCCATGCATGGATTTGACGTAGGCGCCATCCATGCGGCGAAACTTGTCGTGGGTTGCCGCAATACCATCCAGGCTGATGCCGACGTAATCGAAGCCTATCGCCGCGATTTTGTCGATATTGCTTTCGTCGATCAGGGTGCCGTTGGATGACAGGCCGACGTAGAAACCCATTGCCTTGGCGCGCTGCGCGATGTCGAAAATGTCCGCTCGCAGCAGCGGCTCGCCGCCGGAGAGAATCAACACCGGCACGTGAAAGCGCTTCAGATCGTCCATGACGTCGAACACTTCGGCGGTGGACAGTTCGCCGGGGAAATCCTTGTCGGCGGAAATGGAATAGCAGTGTTTGCAGGTCAGGTTGCAGCGCCGGATCAGGTTCCAGATCACCACCGGCCCCGGCGGATTGCGCTTCGGCCCAAGCGGGGTGGGGTGGGCGATTTCCTGCATGAATTGGGAGATGCGGAACACTTGAGGAACACTCCGGGTGCGTTGCGAATTCTGTCGAGGACAGCGTTGCGCTCAATCTACCCGGATTTCCCCGCTGGCGGAATGATCCAGGTCAAGGAGGGCCAAGTTCAGCCGGCAATGCGCAGGCCGGTTTTCTTCAGGATGCGGGTACTGTAGAGAATTTCGTGGCCGCGGCTGGCTTCGCCCAGCAGTGCGGCGATCTGCTGCGCCATGCGCTCCACTTCGGCACGATCATGGCCGTGCACCATGGCAAACAGGTTGTAAGGCCAGTCAGGCAAATGGCGCGGGCGCTGGTAGCAGTGGCTGACAAAATCCAGTTGGCCGATGCGCTCGCCCAGCGCGTCGATGCGCTCGTCTGCCACATCCCATACCGTCATGCCGTTGGCCTTGTAGCCCAGCGCATAATGATTCGGCACGGCGCCGATGCGGCGAATGACGCCGCTTTCCAGCATGGCGTTTAGCCGTTTCATGACCTCGTCGGGCGAAATCCCGACCTGCTCGGCCACGGCGTGATAAGGCTGCGGAACCAGCGGCAGACCTTCCTGCGTGGCAAGAATGATGGCTCGATCCACGTTGTCTAGGGGGATCACTTTATGTTCAGAAGAAATGGCCGGGCGATCCATCGATGGACTCATGCCTGCAACTTCAACTCGACGAAATATTCCTTTATTTTCGGCATGTTGAAAACCGGATAACCGGTTTCGCGCGTAATCCTGTCAAGCGCATCGTGCTGCCCTTGCGGCGTTTCCGTCGCCAGCACGAACCACATGTTGAGTGCATTGTCGCGGGCGTAATTGTGTGCCACTTCGGGCATCTGATTGACGATGCCGGCGACGTGCTCAAAGTCCTGGGGGGGGATTTTCATCGCGGCCAGGCTTAAGCTGCCGCCCAGACGCTCGGCATGGTACATCGGACCGAATCGGCTCAGCACCTTGTCGCTGAGCAGTCTTTCGATGCGCGCCAGCAATTCGTTTTCGCTCATGCCGAGCTGCTGCGCTACTTCGGCATAGGGGTTTGCGCACACAGGGAAGCCCCCCTGCAGCTGGTTGATGATGGCCCGATCCAGGCTGTCCATCATGCCGCGGCCCGCGCATAGCGGGCGCCGCATTGCTTGAAGCGGCGGGTGCTGAACAGCACTTCGGAAGCGATGCTCTGCAGGCCGCACCCTTGGCGTATCTCCTCGACCCGGGCGAGAACTTCCTCGCGATCGTGGCCATGGATCATGCAAAAAAGGTTGTATCGCCATGACGGCAAGCGCCTGGGGCGACGGTAGCACAGGGTAATAAATTCCAGTTTGCCCAGACACGCCCCCACCTGGCTGACGTCTTCGTCGGGGATGTCCCACACCACCATGGCGTTGGCACGGTAGCCCAGTTCGTGATGGCGCACCACCACCCCCATGCGCTTGATCACGCCGAGCTGGACCAGGTTTTGCACCCCCTCGATCACCTCTGTTTCAGACTGCCCCAAGGTCGCTCCCACCGCGGCGTAAGGTCGCTCGACCAGAGGCAGGCCGGATTGAATGGCGGCGATCAGACGGCTTTCCTGCTCGCTCGGCAGGTAGGGCTGACGCGGCGAACCGGCATGCCTATCGATAAAAGCGGCGCGCTTGCGTTTGCTGCCGGTCATGTCGAAACCCAGGTCGATGTGATAGTCCTCCACCAGGGGCAGAAAAAGAACCCGGCAGCCCGAGCGCGCCTCAATTTCCTTCAACACCCGCTGCAGCGCCACTTCATCCGGCGCCGCCACCACGAACCACAGGTTGTAATGGTGCTCGCGCTGGTAATTGTGGTTGACTTCAGGGTAGCTGCTCACCATCTGCGCCACCTCGTCCAGCTTGTCGTCCGCCACTGCCAGTGCAGCCAGCGTGCTGGCGCCGATGCTGCGCGGGCGGAATACGGCGCCAACCCGACTGACCGTACCCTGCTGCTGCAATCGGGTCAGCATCTGAAGCACATCGGATTGCCCGATGCCCAGTTGCCCGGCAATGGACGCGAATGGCTCCGGCTTGAGCGGAAAGTCATGCTGGTAATCGTTGAGCAGATGAAGCTCCAGGGCGCTATTCATAAGCCTGTCCGGTTGGCGCGATGGGTAAAGAAAATACCGCTTGGACTATCGGCAGGGAGTTCGCCCTGCACCGCAAATGTTTCGCTATCGTAGATGGTCAGCTTGTTGTCATCGCGCGCGGACACCCAGACAGACTCGCCGCGCGGCGTGAATTCCATGTGCAACACTGCCTTGCCCGGCTTGAGGGTATGCACGATCTTGCGGCTCGGCACATCGATGATTTCCACGGTGTCGTTGTCAGGAAAGGCATAATTCACCCAAACTTGGCGGTTGTCCGGCCGTGCCACCACGAACACCGGCTGGCCATGCACCGGGATGCTCGCCAGTTCCTTCCAGTTGTTCTCGTCGATCACCAATACTTCATGACGCCCAACTGCTGGCACCAGCAATTCAGTTCCGGTTGCCGCCCAGCCTTCGAGATGGGGCATCTTGAATACGGGCAGCGGCTGCTCGCCCTTGCCATATCCGTTCAATACCCGCTTCACCCCGGCATCCATGTTCCACATATCGAGCAGTGCCAGGCCATCTTCGCCAAACAGACCTGCCAGGTAATAGCGGCCATCGGCTGTAATCATTGCGTCGTAGGGCTCCTTGCCGATGTGCTTGAATTTGCGCAACACGGGATGAGCGGGAGATTTCAGATCCCCAACCCATATTTCCCCTGTGTCGTACAGGCTCCACACAAAGAGATTCCCCGGCGCATCGACCAGTCCTACCACCTTGGACGGTTTCCCCTCATCGTTCAGTGAGGGAATGTCCGCCACCAGATCGAGGGTGCTTGAATCGAATACCTTGACGCCGCCGGGTGTGTAGTTGGCCACTGCCACCAGCTTGCCGTCCTGGGAAATGGCGCCACCGATGCTGTTGCCGGACTGCATGACACGTTTGACCACGCGCATTTCCAGCAGATCGACCTTGGTCAGGCCGCCATCGCGACCGAAAACGTAGGCATAGCGCCCATCGCGGGAATAATTGACTGAGGCATGGGACAGATCGCCCAACCCGGACACTTTCCCCAGTACCGAGCGGCCGCTGGTTTCAACTATTTCAACACTGCCGGTGCCACGCTCAATCACGATGCCGAGATCACCCGTTCCGCGCAAAGGCGCATTCGCACATCCCTGCAAGGCCAGAATCAACAAGGCCAGAAAGCTATTGCGGCTCAACATCGGGGAATCCCTGTTTAAGTTTTTCAACAATCCATTCTGCTTCAGCCTGATTCAGGAACGACTGCCAGGGCGGCATCGGCGTGCCGGGTCGGCCATACAGAATACTTGCCACCAGGCTGCTATCGGGCTTCCCCCTGAGCGCCTCGGGGGTCAAGGGAAGTCCGAGGCCACCTGTCAGTTGCATGCCGTGACACGAGCCACAGTCGTTACGCACCAGACGGATCAGTTCTGTGCGGCGAATCGCATCGGGCGCTGTCAAGCCGGCACAGGCCACACCGGAGGAAAACAGCAACGAGCCCAGCGCAAGCCAAAAAGAAAAGGCCGGCCATGAATGATCAATTTGAGCCAGAATGGAAACCGCCCTGGCGGTCTCCGCTCCTGGTGGCCTGACGGGGTTTTCAGCCGGCCTGGACAAGCTTATTGCGCCAGCACCCATTCCACCAGAGTCTTGATGTCGGCATCGCTGACTTGTGCGTTAGGCGGCATCGGAATCGGGCCCCATACTCCAGCCCCACCCTCCTTGACCTTCTTGCTCAGTTTGGCCTCTGCAGTCTTGTCGCCCTTGTATTTCTTGGCGACATCCTGATAAGCCGGTCCAACCACTTTCTTGTCAATGGCGTGGCAGGCAAGGCAGTTTTTGGCCTTCGCCAGCGCCTCGCCTTGAGCCATCTCCCCTGAGGCGTTGGCCGCCTGCGCGCCGATCAACCAGACACCTGCCAACATCAACGCATAACGTGCTTTCATGACATTTTCCTTTCAGTTATCTCTTACGCTTTTGCCTGCAGAGTGCACGGAAACTCCAACGCATTTCAGCCGATTTCCCCGTGCACCCTCATCTATCGCGTTTCCGGATCAGTAAATATCGTGCTGCGTGTTGTAGACATTGAACTTGCCTGTCGGCGTAATGATCGAGGGATCCTTGATCACTGTTTTCAATTTGAGCGTCTTGTCGTCCACTACCACGATTGCGGATTCCTTGTCCTTGGCACTCCACACCGAGAACCATACTTCATCGCCGGCCGCATTGTACTCAGGCTGCACGATGCGTTTGGCCCCATCGCCCAGACCCGCCCACTCGCCAATCGGAAGAACCTTGTAGCCATTTTCCAGGTGGTCGATGTCGAACACGGCAACGGATTGACTCAGTTTCGGATCGGGGTTCAGCGGCGTAT
>Ga0315268_10005649_pt1 | contig 13398 bp, 14 predicted proteins | sample C1_top_MG_FD_204535 | JGI IMG/M metagenome (GOLD analysis project Ga0315268, IMG submission 204535) | Sediment microbial communities from Yellowstone Lake, YNP, Wyoming, USA - C1_top | ecosystem: Environmental > Aquatic > Freshwater > Lake > Sediment | place: USA: Wyoming | collected 2017-08-01 | reverse complement strand
GGTGCACGCCCGACGCCTCAGCCTTCTCTCTCAGGGCGTCATTTCCGCGGATTATGTACGAGTTGGTGATAAGCATCTGGACGCCAAGACTATCGCGCATCTCCTTCGGGGAGATCGTCAGGTAGTTGGGGTTGACCACAGGGAGGAGGACAGGGGTCGTCACCTTCCCGTGCTTCGTTGTAAGCTCGCACACCCTCGCGAGCCCATCTCGCTCTTTCAGCTCGAACATCAGGGTTCGTGTAGCGCCTGCGTGGTAATTATTGTTTCATTATAGCAGGCCAGCAAATCCTTAAATATGCTCCAGAGTCTGCTCGTCGTTCGAGAGCCATGAGCAGTATCTTTCAAGTCGCAGCGGGCATAGCAATCATATTCTTCCTGCCAGGGTTCACTCTCGTGAATTTGCTCTTCCCGAGGAGGGGGGAGCTCGATCCGGAATACGATATCATATACAGAGTCACGCTCGGGATGGGAGTGAGCGTCGTGATATCCATCCTCGTTGGTTTCATGCTCAACGCCATGAGCACCGAGGGGCACGGATATGTCACAGCAGGTCCTCTCTGGGCCGTTCTCCTCTCCATCACTGGTCTGTTCACGCTGGCAGGCTGGCTCAGAGGAGCGTATCCGAGAGCAGGCCTGATTCATCCGAGACTCTACAGGTCGACCTCGATTCGAGGGGTTCCAAGGACGAAGGGGCTGAGCTACAACAAGAAGAAGAGGACAGAGAGACTTGTGCTGGAGCGGGAGGCTCTTCTGGCCGACCTCAAAGCACTCGTCGATAGCTCGTCGACTTCAAATCCTCAGAGAAAGCTCTACTATCGACAGCGGATAGACGATGCAAGAGTTCGGGTTGATCGAATCAATGAGGAGTTGCGTTCCCTCGGTGGAGGCAAGAAGTGAATGGCAAGCAAGAAGGGCAGCATGGAGTACAAGCTAGTGATCGTGGTCCGCGACGACCTTGAGATGTCAACTGGCAAGCTCGCTGCTCAAGTCGCTCACGCTGCGGTCACATGTGCTCTCGAAGCGAAATCCAAAAAGGCAAAGTGGTTCTCGGAATGGTATAGGGAGGGGCAGAGGAAGGTTGTCCTCAGGGCTAAGGATTTGGATGAGCTGAGGTTCTTGAAGGACAAAGCGTACCGTGCAGGGCTTCCATTGACGATGATATCGGACGCTGGGATGACCGAGTTGCCGCCCAACACTACCACGTGTCTCGGGATCGGTCCTGGTCCGGAGAGTGCCATCGATCCAATCACGGGCTCGCTTCCACTCGCGTGATGATTGGATGAAGAGACAAATCAGGATTCTGGGGATAGATGATTCTCCTTTCAAGTTCAATGACAAGAAGGCTGTTGTTGCCGGCGCAATCGTGAGGGTCCCGAACTACCTAGAGGGTGTGATGAAGACTGAGGTGACTGTGGATGGAACCGATTCCACCAAGGTGCTTGTTGATATGGTTTCGAAGTCTAGATACGGAGATCAGATCAAGCTTGTCATGCTCGATGGGATTGCGCTTGCTGGCTTCAACGTGGTCGATCTGAAGGAGTTGCACACATCGCTTGGTATTCCCGTCCTGACACTGACTCGGGACAGACCGGATATGGAGAAGATGAAAGCCGCGCTCATGAAGCATTTCGATGATTGGCGCGAGAGATATGCGCTGATCACGAAGCTTGAGCTCAGAGAGATCCAGACGGAGCACAATCCTTTGTTCGGCTGTGGGCTGGGCCTTGAATGGCAGGAGTTCGTGCGTCTGGTCAATCTCTCAACCGTTCGAGGAGTCGTACCTGAACCACTCAGGATGGCGCATCTCATCTCCACCGCCATCGTCAGCGGGGAGTCCTACGGTCGCCCTTGACCTTTCGAACGGAAAGTGCAATATCTGTGTCACAGCTATCTTGTGTGATGAAGAAATGCGGGTTGGTGTGAGCACATGATCAAGAATCTCTTCACGAAGCACGATCACAGAAACATCCCTGGAATAACAAAAGAGCAGGTGATGCAGGCTGCTGGATGGTACTGGAGATCCAGGCAGTTCGGGATCACGTACACTTCGCCTTTCAGCCTCAAAGGCGGTCAGTTCTACTCTAGGCTCGGCTTGAGACAATCGGTCGACGTCTATGCGGTTGACGAGGGCCAGAACACGGGCATCGATGTCACCTTATCTGCAGAGCTCACGGACGAGGGAGCGGCCGTTGGCATCGTGGGCGCCATCCTGGTCCTCCCGATAACGGTGGCCGTCGGCGCAGTCTCCTACATCGAATACGAGAACGGCGCCCAGGCATTGATGAACGAGTTCTGGAACTATCTGTACGCGTTCCCCAAGAATCCGATTCCTCCTTCCGCTCCGTCGTGGTCTCCGAACTGGGCACAGGGGCAGTCGCAGCAGCCCGTCATGCAGTTCACCGCGTCTCCTCCGCCGAGATCGTGTCCATCCTGCAAATCGGCCTTGGATTCCGACAGTAAGTTCTGCAAGCACTGCGGCGCGAGAGTCTGAACGAAGGATATCTGGCATCCTGGCTTGCCTCGCAGTATAAGCGTAAGTTTTAATAGGGCGACTCGTTTGTAGGGCATATTCCACTGGAAAAGGTGAATGATTGCCAAAAGGTCTCAACACAGCCAGGAAGCTTGGCCTAGACAGACAGAAGCATAGATGGAGCGACAGGTATTATGCGCGCCGGACGCTGCATCTCAAGGAGAAGTCCGACCCATTGGAGGGTTCTGCCCAGGCGAAGGGTGTTGTGCTAGAGAAGGTCGGGATAGAAGCGAAGCAGCCCAACTCGGCTATCAGGAAGTGCGTCAAGGTCCAGCTCATCAAGAACAGCCGGCAGATCACTGCCTTCGCAGTCGGTGACGGCGCAATCAACTTCATCGACGAGCACGACGAGGTGCTGGTCGAGGGCATCGGCGGAAGGATGGGCCGGTCCTACGGAGATATCCCAGGCGTGAGATTCAAGGTCATCAAGGTCAACAATGTGTCCCTGAACGAGCTCGTGAAGGGCAGAAAGGAAAAGCCCGTAAGGTGAAATGAATGGAGGGCAATCCAGATCAAGAAGGAAGCAAGGCTCCGGAGCCGACTGCAGTGGCCCCACAGGCAGTTGCTGCACCACCTGAAAAGCCCGCAGCGGCGTCGGAACCAACGCCTCCTCCAGTTCCGCCTGAGCGCAAGGCAGCTGAAGTCCAACCTGTGAAGGAGCTCCCTCGTGCAAGCGGAGTGCTGATGTTTGGCAAGTTCGACGTCTCAGGTGTCACCCTCAGAGACCAGGGCATGGCCAGATACATCGACATATCGCCTGTGGCAGTTCCGCACACAGGCGGCAAGCATACCAACAAACCCTTCGCGAAGTCCAAGATGAGCGTCGTCGAGAGGCTCATCAACGGCATGATGCGGACAGAAGACTTCACCGGGAAGAAATTGAAATCCTACAAAGCGGTCGAGCTGTCATTCGGCATCATAGCCCAGAAGACCAAATCGAACCCACTGCAGGTCCTGGTCGATGCGCTCCAGAACGTCGCGCCAAGGGAAGAGGTCACCCGGCTCCAGTACGGTGGCATATCCGTTCCCAAGGCCGTCGATGTCGCTCCGGCCAGGAGAGTAGATCTAGCGCTCAGATACATCTGCAACGGAGCGCTTGAGACATCCCACAAGAGCAAGAAGCCGATCGAGGAATGCCTTGCGGACGAGATCATCGGCGCAGCCAAGAACGACATGAACAGCTTCTCCGTTGCCAAGAAAGAAGAGGTCGAGAGAGTGGCCGCTTCAGCGCGCTGATCGGTCCGAAACCGTTTCTCCATTGTTTCCATTCATCCGACTAACTTCTGAACCCGTGGTGAGCATATGGGAAGAAAGGAAGACAACATCAAGAAGGCGCAGGCGCTGATGAGACAGCCGAAGTTCATTCGGAACATTGGTACAGCAGCGCACATCGACCACGGCAAGACCACCCTCTCGGACAACCTCATCGCGGGCGCGGGCATGATGTCCGAGGAACTCGCGGGGAAGCAACTACTTCTGGACTTTGACGATCAGGAGCAGGCCAGAGGTATCACGATCAACGCTGCGAGCGCATCGATGGTGTACGATTTCAGAGGCCAGGAGTACCTTATCAACCTCATCGACACGCCAGGCCACGTCGACTTCGGCGGCGACGTCACGAGGGCCATGAGGGCCATCGATGGCGTCATGATTCTGTGCTGTGCGGTTGAAGGGGTGATGCCCCAGACGGAGACCGTGATCAGGCAGGCCATCAAGGAGAGAGTTCACCCGATACTGTTCATCAACAAGGTCGACCGGTTGATCAACGAACTCCAGGTCACCCCGGAACAGATGCAGCAACGTCTGTCGAACATTGTGAACGAGGTCAACGAGAAGATCCGGAAGTTGCTGCCTCCTGAGCTCAGGGACAAGTGGGCTCTCAATGTCGAGACGGGGAACGTGGTCTTCGGCTCCGCCTTCAACAACTGGGCCATCACCGTGCCCTACATGAAGAAGACTGGCATCAACTTCAAGCAGATCTATGAGTACTGCAAGAACCAGGATCAGAAGACCCTTGCAAAGAAAGCGCCTCTGCATGAAGTGCTTCTCGAGATGGTCATCATTCACCTGCCGAACCCGTTGGAGGCTCAGAAGCTGAGGATTCCTGTCATCTGGCACGGGGACCTCGAGTCTTCATTCGGCAAATCCATGATGACGTGCAACCCCGACGGGCCAGTGGCGTTCATGGTCACCAAGATAATCGTCGATCCGCACGCTGGTGAGGTCGCCGTCGGTCGTCTCTACAGTGGCAAGATCGTCAAAGGCCAGGAACTCTGGGTCAGCGGCATGCCGAACCCGAACCGGGCGCAACTAGTATCCCTAACAGTCGGTGCTGATAGGATCCCGGTTGAGGAGATCGATGCTGGCAACGTTGTCGCCGTCTCAGGGCTCAAGGATGCCATCGCCGGTTCCACGGTGTCCAGCGATCCAGCCATGGCGTCTTTCGAGAAGATAGTGCACTACTCCGACCCCGTGGTGACTGTCGCAATCGAGGCAAAGCACACGAAGGATCTGCCCAAGCTGGTCGAGGTGCTCAGGACCATCGCAAAGGCAGACCCGTCCATACAGGTCGAGATCAACCAAGAGACCGGGGAGCACCTTATGTCCGGCATGGGTGAGTTGCACCTGGAAATCACCAACTACAGGATAGTCAACGAGCACAAGGTCGAGATAAAGACCTCCCAGCCGATCGTCGTGTTCAGGGAGTGCGTAGGCGGCAGGGGAGGGCCGTTCGAGGGGAAATCCCCGAACAAACACAACAGGTTCTACATCGAGGTCGAACCTCTCAGCCCAGCCGTCGTGGATGCAATCAGATCAGGCGAGATCGTGACCGAGGGAAGGATCAAGGACGCCAAGGCACTCGCAAAGAAGCTTCAGGAGCTGGGTTTCAGCAAGGAGGAGGGGAAGAGCCCGGTGGCATTCCACGGCACGAACATCCTCATGGACATGACCAAGGGTATCCAATACTTGCATGAGACCATGGAGCTGATCAAGGACGCCTTCGACGAGGCGATGGACAGAGGCCCGCTCGCCAACGAGAAGTGCATGGCGGTGAAAGTCATGCTCGTCGATGCCAAGCTTCACGAGGACAGCATCCACAGAGGACCCGCGCAGGTCATCCCCGCAGCCAGGTCTGCGATGTACGGTGCGATGTGCCAGGCTGGCAGAGTCCTGTACGAACCTATCCAGAAGGTGTTCATCAACGTCCCCGAGGACATGATGGGCAATGCGATCAGGGAGATACAGCAGAGGCGCGGAATCGTAGAGGACATGAAGCAGGAAGGGGACATAGCCACCGTTCAGGGGAAAGTCCCTGTCGCGGAGATGTTCGGATTCGCAGCATCTATCAGAAGTGCCACGAGCGGCCGCGCCCTGTGGTCCACTGAGAACACAGGCTTCGAGCAGATGCCTCGCGAGGTAGTTGACAAGACCGTCCCGAAGATCAGAGAGAGGAAGGGTCTGAAGCCCGAACCCTACGACGCATCGTACTACGCGGGATGATGTGGCAGCGCCAACATCCAGCTTGGCAGAGGGAAAAAGGCTAATATACCAAGAGCATCATCATCGAAGAGAACGCATTTGAGGCGATAGAATGGCAGAGAAACCACATATGAACTTGGTGTTCATCGGACACGTCGACCACGGAAAGTCGACCACTGTCGGCCGACTGCTCCTAGACACAGGGCATATTGAGCCCCACGTCATAGAGAAGTACAAGAAGGAGGCCGAGCAGAAGGGCAAGGCGACTTTCGAGTTCGCATGGGTCATGGATGGACTCAAGGAGGAGAGGGAAAGAGGTCTCACCATCGACGTGGCTCACAAGAGGTTCAACACACAGAAGTTCTACTTCACCATCATCGACGCGCCTGGCCACAGAGACTTCGTCAAGAACATGATCACTGGCACGAGCCAGGCTGACGCAGCCGTCATAGTCTGCTCGGCCATCGAAGGTCCGCAGGCCCAGACCAAGGAGCACATATTCCTTGCTAGGACCCTCGGAGTCAGCCAGATCGTGATCGACATCAACAAGATGGATGCGGTCAACTGGGACCAGAAGAAGTACGAAGAAGCGAAGAAGGGTGTCACCGAGCTTCTCAAGACCGTGGGCTTCAAGGCGGAGGAGATCCCGTTCGTGCCATGCTCTGGCTACAAGGGAGACAACGTCGCGAAGCCGTCTCCAAACATGCCCTGGTACAAGGGGCCGACACTGCTGCAGGCGCTCGACGCTCTCAAGGAGCCCCCGAAGATGACTGACAAGCCGCTCAGGCTGCCTGTCCAGGATGTATATACCATCACGGGCGTTGGCACAGTCCCAGTAGGCAGGGTCGAGACCGGAGTGCTCAAGCCAGACATGAAAATCATATTCATGCCCGCCAACAAGGTTGGCGAAGTGAAATCGATCGAGATGCACCACGAAACACTTCCGCAGGCAGTCCCAGGAGACAACGTTGGATTCAACGTCCGGGGCCTGGCAAAGACCGATGTCAAGAGGGGAGACGTTGCGGGCCCAGTAGACAACCCGCCAACGGTTGCGAAGACGTTCACGGCCCAGATCATGGTCCTGAACCACCCGAGCGTCATCACAGTCGGTTACACACCTGTCTTCCACCTCCATACGGCTCAGGTCGCATGCACCTTCTTGGAGCTCCAGAAGAAGTTGGACCCGAGGACTGGCACTGTGAAGGAAGAGAACCCACAGTTCCTGAAGACCGGCGATGCGGCGATCGTGAAGATCCAGCCGACAAAGCCCCTGGCCATAGAGAAGGCGAAGGACTTCCCGCAGCTGGGAAGGTTCGCCATCAGGGACATGGGCCAGACGGTCGCGGCCGGCATGGTCATCGATGTCGAAAAGAAAGAGATGTAAACCCCTTTTCCAAATCCTTTATGTTTTTGTGTTTGAGGTTTTTGAAATGGTTCAACGGGCAAGGATATCGCTCAGCGGAACGGACCCTAAGAAAGTGGACGGGGTCTGCAAGCAGATCAAGACGATCAGTGAGAAGACTGGCGTCGCGATCTCTGGCCCGATTCCGTTGCCGACGAAGCGCCTGGTCGTTCCGTGCAGGAAGGGCCCGGACGGCGGAGGCTCGAGCACCGTCGACCGGTGGGAGATGCGGGTCCACAAGAGGCTCATAGATCTAGATGCGGACGAGCGAGCTCTCAGGCAACTGATGAGGATACAGGTCCCCGACGGCGTCAACATAGAGATTGTTCTCAGGTCATGAGCCGGTCGGGATGCAATATTCGGATGCGCTTTTCGATTGAACAAATTAGAGGTGCATCGACAGCAATTCAATTCACGATTTGAATTGTATCAGAGCACTTACTCGAAGGATTATAGGCGCGACGTATGTGTACAATGAGCGACGAATTTGTTACGGCGCACAGGTTAAGTACGAGCTTGTTTTAACGGCGTTAATCAAACCGAGGAGGTTGATTCTCGTGCAGAAGAAAAACAAGACGCCGGATTTCGAGACCCTGGCGCTCCATGGCGGTCAGTCACCTGATCCTGCCACGAACGCGAGGGCAGTGCCTATCTACCAGACGACGTCGTATGTTTTCAACGACGCTGAGCACGCTGCGAATCTGTTCGCGCTCAGGGAATTTGGAAACATCTACACGAGAATGATGAACCCCACGACAGATGTCTTCGAGAAGAGGGTCGCAGCGCTTGAGGGCGGCGTTGGAGCCCTCGGAGTATCCTCAGGCCAGGCGGCAGAAACGCTCGCTCTGTTGAACTTGGTTCATCCGGGCGAAGAGGTGGTCTCGTCGCTGAGCCTCTACGGTGGCACGTACAACTTGTTCACGTATACCTTCCCCAAGATGGGCATCAAGGTCAAGTACGTCGACTCGACAGATCCTGAGAACTTCAGAAAGGCGATCACTGACAAGACTCGAGCATTGTTCGCAGAATCTCTTGGCAATCCAAGACTGGATACACTGGACTTCCGCGCAGTCTCCGACATCGCACATGAGAACAGGATTCCTCTGGTGGTCGATAACACTCTTCCGACTCCGTATCTTCTGAGGCCCATGGACCATGGCACTGACATCGTCATTCATTCTGCCACCAAGTTCATAGGAGGTCACGGGACCAGCATAGGGGGCGTTATCGTGGACTCCGGGAAGTTCGACTGGACCTCAGGCAAGTTCCCCGATTTCACCGAGCCCGACCCATCCTATCACGGTATCGTCTACGCGAAGGCATTCGGCGAGCTAGCTTACATCGTCAAGACCAGAGTGCAGCTCCTGAGAGACCTGGGCCCTGCGCTGAGCCCGTTCAATGCCTTCCTGTTCCTCCAGGGTCTCGAGACCCTGCATCTGAGGATGGAGAGACACAGCCAGAATGCGCTCAAGGTGGCCGAGCACCTCCAATCGCATATCAAGGTCGCATGGGTGAACTATCCCGGCCTGAAGTCGCATCCGAAGCACGAGCTGGCAAAGAAGTACCACTACCGTGGGCTGTACGGCGCGATCTTGGGGTTCGGCGTCAAAGGTGGGAGGGAGTCTGGCAGGAGGTTTATCGAGGGACTGAAGCTACTGTCTCACCTGGCCAACGTCGGCGACGCGAAATCTCTCGCAATACATCCAGCTACGACGACCCATTCTCAGCTCTCGCTCGAGGAGCGGTTGGCGACAGGCGTCACCGACGACTTCGTCAGGTTATCGATTGGACTGGAATCTGCTGACGACATTATCGAGGACATCGACCAGGCGTTAGCAAAGACAACGAAGGGGTGATTGAGCTATCGCATGATGGTTTCGTCGGGGGTGCCTTCCAATGAGAGAAGCGTCAGTCGGCGTCGTCAAGCCGAAGCAGTTCACTTTTTCAGGACCGCAGGATGAGCTGGTGCTCGAATCGGGCCAGAAGCTGGGGCCGATCACGCTTACCTATGAGACCTATGGCGACTTGAACAGCGACAGGTTAAATGCGATTCTCGTCTTCCACGCGCTTTCAGGGGACTCGCATGCTGCAGGATACCACAAGCGTGGCGAGGAGAAGCCGGGCTGGTGGGATGGTGCCATTGGCCCTGGCAAGATGTTCGACACGAACCGGTATTTCGTCATCTGCTCAAACGTGATTGGAGGATGCAGAGGTTCGACCGGCCCAAGCTCTGTCGATCCAAAGACGGGCCGTCCCTACGGACTGGGCTTTCCGCTAGTTACAATCAAGGACATGGTGACTGCCCAGGCAATGCTGCTCGATCATCTTGGCGTAGAGACGGTGCTCGCGGCTGCCGGCGGATCGATGGGCGGCTTCCAGGTGCTGCAGTTCGCCGTATCGTACCCCAACAGATGCAAGCTGGCTATCCCGATCGCGACTGCTGGGAGACAATCAGCGCAGAACATCGCGTTCAACGAAATCGGTCGTCAGGCAATCATGGCAGATCCCCGCTGGAACAAGGGCGATTATCAGACCTGGGAGGCGCCCGTGGACGGGCTTTCAATCGCGAGGATGGTTGGACATGTCACATACCTGAGCGACGAGACGCTCAGGAGGAAGTTTGGGAGGAGGGCCAAGGAAGGCGTTTGTGCGAACGGCGGGTCCTTCTTCAAGGAACCGTACTTCGAGATTGAAAGCTATCTCAGGCACAAGGGCAACGCTTTCACGAAGCGATTCGATGCGAACTCATACCTCTATATCACGAGGGCGATCGATTTGTTCGACCTCGCACCCGGCTGTGAATCGCTTGAACCTGCTTTCAGAGGATGCAAGTCCCGGTTCCTCGTGCTGTCCTTTTCATCGGACTGGCTCTATCCACCCTACCAGTCCCAGGAGCTCGTCAAAGCGATTCAGGCGAACGGTCTCGCAGTCGAGTACCACATGATCGAGTCAAGCTATGGACACGATGCGTTCCTTCTAGGAGGGGACAAGATCGAGGGCACCATTTCCAGGTTCCTCACAACAGACAGCAAGAAGAAGTACTACGAAGTGGACAAGGGATATCCGATTTCCTGAAGTCGCTCCTGCGTCGTGCTATTGCCCCGGAAAGCTATTTAATGGCAATCTTCATTGAGCCAATCCAAGTCCGCCAAGGGCCGATAGATCAGTGGAAGATCGCCTGCTTTGCAAGCAGGAGGTCAGGGGTTCAAATCCCCTTCGGTCCACCATTATTCTCGGAAAAGACCTTAGGGGAGGAAGGGCGAAAAGGTTTGGTGGCTTGCCTGTGGAACAGCACAACCTACGGCATTGCCTGCCACGGCCAATAGATAGCAAGAGGTCCCTTGACATCTGTCAGGTCCGGATTGAACCATCCACCCCACGGAGCGTACTGATCTAGCGGCCATGGATGATCGCGGCAGATAATTGTCGTGCAGAACCAACCGGCCACGACCGGTATGTTCGCCAAGCTCGTCGTCACGGTCATGACATTTCCGTCTACGGTAAAGTCGGGATATGTCAGAGCGAATGGCAAGCCGTTCGTGCGGTCCACCAGGACTGCACTGAATTCGACGCCGTTCCAGGTGAGGTACACTGCATAGATGTCCGCATTGCTGCCGCCACTTATTGGCATTTCAATGCTTGGGTAGAAGTACCATGCCCATCTGACTTCAGTAACTCCTTGAGGCAATCCGCTGTCAGTCGGAACCGGCGAGGCTACAGTCATGCCCATGGTAATCTCACCACTCTTGATGGAGACCCATTGTGTGAGCATGTCGAGATAGTCAGCATTTGCAAGTGGGCAGTTCCCCGAACACCAGCTATAAGGGTCTCCGAACTCGTGGCTTCCCTGATCGCCCGAGTATATAGGTTTGCCCATGTCTCCCTCCCTGTCAGTGACAGTGACCGTCTTAGCGCCCGCCGACACTGGCATAGCCAGCATTAGTCCTACTACAATTGCACTCAATAACGCTACGATTACTCTCCTCACTCACTCCCTCCTCCTCGAACCACCCAAGAGGCATTCGTCTGCCCGGGCTCAGTCCTACACAGCCGCAGTCGGAATCATATACGCGCGTCTGAGAGACGGATGACGTTGTGGTCACAAACATGCGGTCGGATGACCTTTCATGTTCCGGCTTTGATTGACAAAACGGAGATTGCCAGAGCAAGAATAGGGTGCCAAGCTTGCTGACCAGGATCAATGTGTCCTGAGCCCGGAATGCAGACCGTGCGTTCTCGGTCTCTTAGCAGGGCGCGTCCGGACTGCTGGAAACTTATCTAGCCAGGTCGTCGCGTAAATGCGTTCGAGGTAGGCGAAATTGAGCACTACGGACAGGACATCTTCGTCCTCACCAGTTTCTTTGACAGCCTTGCGTATCTCTGTCATCTTGTCCGACCAGAAGACCCAGATGAGGAGACTTGGGAGATTGTTGAAAGTCCTGATGTACTGGTCCTGGAAGTAGTCCTTCGAAAGTAGCCTTCTGCCGACTTCTCTCTTGTCAACACTGTCCCTGAGGTTCACATGCATGATCAAGAACAGATCTCCGCCCAATGAAAGGTCCGCAGGCGCACTCATATCCAGCGAACCCTCGGTTATCATGTCTTCTAGGTGTCGCCTGGCCGTCTTGGCCGAGACTCCGACCATATCAGCGATCTCCGATATCGGTCTGCGCGCGTTGTCCTTGAGCGAGGCGATAATCTCGAGATCGAGGGGAGAGAGATCCTTGTGGCTCTGCTTCCGCTTCCCTACTCCGTCAACAGGATAGTCAGGCGATAGTCCATCATCGAGACAGTATATGCCCACAGTAGGCTCCAGCATCTCCCCTTCTCGTTTCACGAATTCGACATAGCTACCAAGTTCGGATATGCTTCTCAGGAACCCGACGACATAGAGGAAGTTCCCTCCGGCAACGACTGCACGACGCGAGAATTCGCTTTTCCCCAATCTATTCAAGGTTTCTTCGATTGACGCTGTCTTGGATCTACCGAAGATTGACACAGGGACTGCATCAAGACAAGAAATGGAAATGCCCGCAATCGTGCCTTTGGCTACCCCAATCCCCGTCAGGACCTGCATACGATGGTGAACAGCTTGCCTGGAGATCCCGAGCTTCTTCGCAAGCTCCCGGAAATGTATCCTAGGGTTCGCACTTATCAGAATCAATATCTTCCGGTCGATGTCATCCATTTCCTTCAGGACGCCTAGGCCATGCCGAGTATTGAACCTTTCTCAGGGGGATCTGGATGCATTAGGCCCAATCGAGTGAATCGAGAGGAGACGGAGCCTCGGAAAAGACCATAGGGGAGGAAAGGCGATACACTTCAAACTGGTGGTCATGACCTACGACGAGCGGAGATGGAGAGAGAATACAATAGACTTCTTGGAGTCGAGAGGGCCGATCATTACCACAATAGGGGTTCTCATCATGATGTTCGGTCTTCTACTGGCAGTCGTTGGAATCGTGTCAATAGAGGACCCATATGGCAAAGGTGCATTCTTGTTACTTGGGGGGTTGTTTGTTCTGCCAGGAGCAATCGTCTTTTATCGAGGAATGGTATCATACAGAAAGACCATTGAGGTGTTCCAGAAGGAGATATCGGAGAAAGAGAATTGGCGTATGGCGAATACTGGGAAGACGCAGGGACTAGATGCAAAACAAAAGGTGAAAGAGGTTTAGCTCCGTCCTCAATCCCCGCTGATTGAATCCGAGAGGCGACTTGCTGGCTCGTCAGGGGTTCAAATCCCCTTCGGTCCATTCAGACTTTTTAATAAAAATAACTATATTATTGTGTTGCAGAGGCTTGCCAATCGGAGAAGACCATAGGGAAGGAAAGGCGACAGGACAAGACTTATGTTGCAAAGGTCAGATTCGGGCATCAATGGGAGAAGCGGTCGGCCCGAACCGAGTTGTATTGGTGAGGGGAGTGTATGCAGGCTATAGCCTATGGAGACCGGGGTATTATGACCTGGCAATCAGCAATCGTG
>Ga0315268_10005648_pt1 | contig 13399 bp, 9 predicted proteins | sample C1_top_MG_FD_204535 | JGI IMG/M metagenome (GOLD analysis project Ga0315268, IMG submission 204535) | Sediment microbial communities from Yellowstone Lake, YNP, Wyoming, USA - C1_top | ecosystem: Environmental > Aquatic > Freshwater > Lake > Sediment | place: USA: Wyoming | collected 2017-08-01 | reverse complement strand
CTCTTTAATCACACCGGCCATGAGCAGGCCCAGTTTCTCGCGGGTGGCCTCGGCCGCCGGCAGCGTCGCCACGATAGAGCCTTTATATATCACCGCGATGCGGTCAGAGAGTGACAGGATCTCGTCCAACTCTGCCGAAACCAGGAGCACCGCGCAACCACGGTCGCGCCTCTCGACGATCCGATTGTGAATGTATTCAATGGAGCCGACGTCGAGTCCGCGCGTCGGCTGGTTCGCGATGAGCAACTTGATCGGACGCGACAGTTCGCGCGCGACGATCACTTTTTGTTGATTGCCGCCGGACAAGCTCTCGACCGGAATGAATTCGCTTGGCGTTCGGATATCAAAATCGCGAATTCGCTCACGGGCGTTCTCATCAATGGCCGCGTAATCCATCTGCAGCATACGCGCAAAGGGCGATTGGTAATAGGTGCACAGCACCAGATTGTCGGTGATGGGAAACGGCAGAACCAGCCCGTGCTTGTGGCGATCTTCGGGAACGTGCGCCGTGCCGCTCTCGAAGATCGGGCGCGGCGGCTTGTTCGCCACATCTTGGCCCAGCAGATTGACCGCGCCGCCCGTTGCGAGGCGCAAGCCCGTGAGCGCTTCGACCAACTCGGTCTGGCCGTTCCCCTGCACGCCGGCGAGGCCGAGCACTTCGCCCGCGCACACAGAGAACGATGCCCCGTTGACTACCGGCACGCCGCGGTCGTCCAGAACGCGCAGGTCTTGCACGTGCAGCACTAGTTCGGCTGGATGCGCCGGCCCTTATTCGACAGTCAGGATCACTTCGCGGCCAACCAACATCGCCGCGAGTTTGTGTTCGTCGGTCTTCTCTGGCTCTACCGTGCCGACAACACGGCCGCCCCGCAACACGGTGATGCGGTCGGCGATTTCCAACACTTCTTTCAACTTGTGCGTGATAAAGATGATCGAGACGCCGCGGCTCGCCAGCTCACGCATAATGCGAAAGAGATCAGCCGTTTCTTGCGGCGTCAGCACGGCGGTCGGCTCGTCCAAAATCAAGACGTCAGCATGACGATACAACGCCTTGACGATCTCGACGCGCTGCTGCGTGCCGACCGGCAAATCGTGCACAATTGCATCGGGGTTCACTTCGAGGCCGTACTGGTGCGACAGTTCGCGAATGCGCTGGCTGGCCGTGCGGCGATCGAGGACAATTCGCCTGCGCACGGTCTCTCTTCCCAGGACAATGTTTTCCGCAACGGTAAAGACAGGAATCAGCATAAAGTGCTGATGCACCATGCCGATGCCGAGGTGAATGGCGTCGTTCGAATCGCGGATGGTGACCGGCTGCCCGTTGACCAAGATGTGTCCCTCGTCCGGGCGATAAAGACCATACACGATGTTCATCAAAGTTGTCTTGCCCGCGCCGTTCTCGCCCAGGAGCGCGTGGATTTCGCCTTTGCGCAATTCAAAATCAACGTGGTCATTGGCGAGCACGCCGGGAAAGCGTTTGGTGATGCTTTTGACCTCAAGCGCATTGATGACGTCTGCCATGGTCAGTCTCCCGTTTTCTCGTACGGAACGCCGTCGGCTACGGGCGGGAGCGTCTTGCCGACGATGCCGGTGAGCGCAAGCATCGTCAGTATATACGGCAGCATGCCGACGAACTGCGAGGGCACCGGAAGCCCAAACCCTTGCGCGTTGATCTGCAAGGCTTGCGCCGAGCCAAAGACGAGCGACGCCGCCCACGCTCCAAACGGCGACCAGCCTCCAAAGATCATCGCGGCCAGCGAGATAAAGCCGCGCCCATTCGTCATCAGCGGCTCAAAGCTCGGCACCGATTCAATTGTAAAGTACGCTCCCGCCAGACCCGCGATCAATCCGCCGATGATGACGTTGGCATAGCGCATTTTGTACACATTGATGCCGACGGTGTCAACGGCGCGGGGATGTTCGCCGACCGCGCGTGTGCGCAACCCCCACGGCGTATAGAACAAGACAAAGTGTGTGATCACAACCAACAGGATCGCGCTGATCGCAATCGGCTGTTGCTCAAAGATTTTGCCGACCGTGGGGATATCGGCCAGAACCGGAATGTGAAGGGTGGGCAGCACACCGGGCGCATGCGGCACCTGACCCTGGAAAAACAATTGGCGGTTGAGATAGCCGGTGAGTCCGATGGCGAGGATGTTGATCACCGTTCCGCTGATGATCTGGTTCACTCTTTGTGTGACGGAAAGAAATGCGTGGAACAACCCCGCCAGCCCACCTGTCAACACTGCAGCGGTGACACCCACGGCGAGGCTGATCGCCGAGCCGGTGGGTGTGAGGACGCCGCCCGTGATCGCCTGGTTGGTGTAAATCGCGGCGATGAAGCCAAAGAACGCCGCCAGCAGCATCATCCCTTCAATCGCGATGTTGACGACGCCCGCGCGTTCGCACCAGACGCCGGAGAGCGCGCCCAACGTCAACGGCGTGGCAACCTGCAAGGTGGTGCGAATCATGGTCGTGATGATGAGCAGCCAGGGCAGTTGGGCTTGACCGATGACGACGGCAGCGCCGATAATCGCGCCGACGGTGAGGATAATGAATCCAAAACGAGGCCAAGACATGCTTTGTCTCCTAGTCAATTAGTCGCGTGGTCAATGGACTATCTGACTACATGACCGTGTGACTAACTCCACCCGCGCGTCAGCACCATTTTCTCTTTCGGCGCGCGCAGGCGAAAGATAAACCGCACAATGGCATCGGCGGCGACGAACAGGAGGATCAGCGCCTGGATCACGGAGACGATGTCCGTCGGCACTTGGGTCAGGAACTGCATGCGCGTTGCGCCGTTGCGCATCGCGCCCAACAGGAACGCGGCGAGCACGACGCCGAACGGATTGGTCTTGCCGAGCAGCGCGACGGTGATCGCGTCAAAGCCATAGCCCGTGCTAAAGCCCAGCTCGTGCCGATAGTTCAACCCCACCACTTCAATCGTCCCGGCCAGGCCGGCCAGCAGCCCACTCAGCGCCATCGAAAGGACAATCGCCCGCGTCACGCTGATGCCGGCGTATTTCGCCGCGTCGGGATTTGTCCCGACGGTGCGAATCTCAAACCCAATCGTCGTCTTGTACAAAAGCCACCAGATAGCGACGGCGATGACGAGCGCGAGGACAACCCCCCAATGCACACGCAAATCGGGATTGGCAAAGATGCGCGGGACGCGCGCGCTCAGCGCAATACTGGGCGTGCGCGCGCTCAGGTTCAAGGGATCAGGATTGCGCATGGGACCATTGAGGAGATAACCTGCCATCAACACCGCAATGTAATTCATCATGATCGTGTTGATGACTTCGTGTGCGCCCGTGCGCGCCTTGAGCCAGCCGGGGATGCCGCCCCAGATCGCGCCCGCGAGCGAGCCGCCGAGGATGGCCAGTGGAAGGTGAATGACCGCCGGGAGGCTGGTATGCAAAACGTCAGGCAGCGCATAACCAATCCACGCTGCGGTGACTGCGCCCACTTGCAATTGTCCTTCCGCGCCGATATTAAAGAGTCCGCCCTTGAACGCGAGCGCAACCGCCAGCCCTGCGAAAATGTACGGCGACGCCCACACACACGTTTCGCTCAATGCTTTGACGGAGCCAAACGCGCCTTGCCACAAACCGAGGTATGCGAGAAGCGGATCGCCGCCTACGACTTTCATGATGATGGCGCCGACGACGAGCGCAGTGAAAACGGCTAACGCCGGGACCGCGAGCGCATTCAGTGCGCTGCGCGCGGCGCCGAGGATGCGGCGGCTCAAAGTGGGTGAAGGTTCGGGCATAGTATCACCCCTACATGAGAATAAGGGGAAAGAGGATACTGCCCCCTTTCCCCTTTTTGCCAGCTACCTCAACTGACCGAACTATTGAGGCTTAACCGGTGGAACATTGGTCTTGACGGAACCGTCTTTCAAGCCCTTGTCAATCGTTTGGAGCTTGGCTTTGACGTCCGCCGGAACCTTGCTGTCCAGATCGTGGAACGGCGCCAGGCCCGTCGGGCCGGTGTAAAGCCCGCCCTTCCAGGTGCCGTCTTTCGCGCTCTTGATCATCGCAAACACGCTGGGGGTTTCCAGCTTCATCGCACTGGAAATCATGGCCTTTTGCGCTTCGGGCACGGTATAGTACTGATCGGTATCCACGCCGATGCAGTACACGCCTTTTTCCGCTGCGGCCAGCAGCGCCCCGTTGCCGGTCTTGCCGCCCGCGCCAAAGAGGACGTCTGCGCCCTTATCAATCATCGAGAGGCCAGTCGTCTTGCCCCATTCCGGATCGGTAAAGGTCTTGTCAAAGCCGACGTCGTTGTGGTAGGTCACGAGGACATTGATGTTGGGATTGATGGACTTGGCGCCCGCGCGATAGCCTTCGCCATAGCGCCACACTGGCGGCACGGCGTCGGTTCCTAACACGGAGCCAATAGTGCCGCTCTTGGACACAGAGGCTGCCAGCGCGCCGGCGAGGTAGCCCGCTTTGTCTTCGTCAAAGACAACGCCCACGAGATTGGCCAGGGGCCATTCGGCGTGCTTGTCGTCTTTTGACAAGAATTGGTCAACGCCGATGAACTTGACCTTGGGGTACTTTTTGGCGGCAGTCCAAGTGTCCTCCGTCAGATTGAATCCGACGGTGACAATCACATCGTAGCCCGCATCACCGAACTGGGCGATGTTCTTGCCATAGTCCTTCGAATCCGTGGTCTCGATGTACTTGATCTCGGTGACGCCCAACTCCTTCTGCGCCTGTTGCACGCCTTCCCAGGCCGTCTGGTTGAAGGACTTGTCGTCAATCTTGCCAACGTCTGTCACCAGGCCAACACGGAAGGCTGGCGCGGCAGGAGCTGTGGTCGGCGCTGGCGCCGCGCCTCCGCCGCAGGCCACCAGGACCATCGAAACGACGACTAACAGGGCGAATACAGGAAACAGTGACTTGCGCATTTTATTCTCCTCCAAGAGAATGGATTTTAGGCACGATGGAAGAACAGAGTGGTTTTGGTAATCTTGACCGGTGATCACCTCCTTGCAACTTGGGGTCGTCAAATCGCTCATCCGCCCATTCGGGCACAAGACTCTGTCGAGGACACAATAACAGATATTCTTCAGCAGGCAAAGTGTATTATAGCCGATTTAGACCTTCCCGACAAGTTGGGTCAAACGTGACTATCGAGCACATTCGACCCACCGCGAGAGCAAGAACATGGTCGTGTGCTTTGCGCCCGACCAGCGGTGCGACACGCCCCGGCCAATCACCACCAAATCGCCTTCTTCCATGTCAACCGCTTCGCCCTCGACTTCCATTTGCGCCTCGCCCTGCAAGACAAGCCAAAGGCTGCTGGAAAGTTCATTGGCGTACCAGGGTGAAACGCCCTCGCCCGCGACAACCTGCGCCGTCAACCCTTCAATGTCGGCCACCGGCTCTGCACAAAACGCATCGGCGTGAGCTGCCGCTTCCATCAGTTTGAACTTGTGCAATTCGTTGTCTCGCGGCACGGCAAACAAACGCCGATGACCGTTCTTGCGGTCGGCCATGCTCACCGGTTGGACCAGCAGCACGATGGTGCGCAATTGTGAGCCAGAGCGATGCCCAACTCCTTTGGGCACGATCACCATCTCGTCCGGCTTGACTGTGACGTTGCCCCACTCGCTTTCCAGCATGATCCAGCCTTGCCGGACGAGAAATAGTTCGTCGTTGTCAATGTGCCGATGCCATTGAACGGACCCTTCGCAGATGTAGGCGTGCATCACCAGGTCGCCTACACGCGCCACCTCAACGAGTGTAAAGGGCTGCTCGACATTCGCCAGTGCTTCGATGACATTGACTTTTTTCAACGCCATCTTGTCCGCTCCGCCGACCGACGATCACTGGTCTCGCGCCTCAGGCGGCTCGACGTGAATCACCACCCGCCCCAGCTCGGGCAAGCGCGCGCGCAAAAGGTTCTCGAGCTGCACCGTCAGCTTGTGCGCATCGCTGATGGGCAGGTCGGGCGACATGGTGCAATGGAACGACACGGAAAGATCGTTGCCGTCTCGATAAATAGAGATTTTGTGACAGTTTTGCACGCCGGGCAGTTGATGCGGAAGCTGAACGATCGCATCGCGCACTTGGTTCGACCGGGTGCGAGTGACCGGACGGCGCGCTTCGTTATCGCCCACGGGCTCGATGTGCGTGACCACCTCGCGCAACTTGGGCGCTTCGTCGCGCAGGATCTGCTCAAACGCCGTCACCCGTTCATGCGCCTGTACCAACGTCAGTTCTTCAGGGACTTCGACGTGCAAAACGAGGCTCAAGCGCCCACGGACATCATGAACGCGCAAGCCATGCACGCCCACTCCCTGTCGCCCGGCCACGCTCCGCACATGCTCGACCAGGCTTTCTTCATCTTTGACGATGGGGTCAATGTGCACCATCACGTCGGTGCGCGGCAACATCTGCTGAACGACGTTCTCGGCGCGTGTGGCAATCTCGTGCGCCTCTTCAAAGCTGGCGCTGCGTGGCACGGCCAGCGTCATGTCCACAAAGGTCGCCGGGCCGCTCTCTCGCACACGGATGCGTTGCACCGAGGCCACGCCGGCCACACGCGCCACGTTTTGCTCGATCTGTGTCGCCATGCCGTGCGGCGCGCTGTCGAGCAGCACGCCCACCGTGCGGCGGCCCAGTTGCACGCTCACGTACACGACGATGACCGATACACCCAGTGCAGCGACCGCATCGGCGCGAAACAGCCAATCGGCCTGCACGTGCGAGTGATTGTGAATCCACTGGCCCAATGCCACCGCCGCCAGCCCGGCGATGACGACAGACGACGACCACACATCCGTCGAAAAATGCAATGCGTCTGCTTCGAGCGCCTGGCTGTTGTGTTTTTTGGCGACCCTCATCAGCGCGCGAGAGCGGGTCAAGTCAATGCCGATGGACGTGCCCATCACGACAAAGCTCCAGATCGAAGCTTCGACATGAACCGATTTGAAAAAGAGCCGCTCAATCGCCTCGTAGATGATCCACGCACACGTCGCCAGCAGCAAGAGTGTCTCGACCAGCGCAGAAAGGTTCTCTATTTTGCCGTGGCCGTAAGGATGCACGCGGTCCGCGGGGCGATCCGAGACGCGCACGGCGAAAAACGTGACGGCGGCGGCGATCAAGTCCAGCCCGCTGTGCGCCGCCTCCGAAAGGATGCCCAGGCTGTGCGTCAGCAGACCGACGACGATCTTCATCGAGGTCAAAAAGATAGCCGCCAAAACGGATGAAAGCGCGACGAGCCGCTTTTCTCGTTGGGCAGTTTGTTCGGCTTCAACGGTCATAGTCTCGATGCCCACATATAAACAACGAGGGCCAGGACTAGCTTGGCCCTCGCCGTTGACGCTTATGGTCAACGGTTACGGCAATGCGCCGCAACTTGATTATAGATTTCAAATGTCAAATGTCAAATGCCAGAACGGCAGCTCGGCCAATACTTTTCGATCAACGCTTTCGTCTTGCGGATGCCCTCAGCCGGCGAGCCATCACCCTGGAACTCGATGGACAGCACGCCATCGTATCCCACCGCGCGAAGCGCCTGCAACACTGAGCGGTAGTTGATCTTTGATTCCTCGCCATCTGACCCGAACGAGTGCGACTTGGCGTGAACATGAATCGCGAGAGGCGCAAGAAGGCGGATGCCCGCTTCCGCGTCGGCTTCACTCTCGCGCAAATTGCCCGGGTCGAGACACACGCCGAGATATGGCGAGTTGAGCGTCTTGACAATTTCGACCAACGCCTCCAGATCGGCGCTGAGACCCAAGTGATTCTCGATAGCCAACTTGATGCCGCTCGCCATCGCCACTGGCAACACGACGCGCAAAGTGTCAATGGCTCTACCCACTGCGCCCGCTTCGCCTTCCTGGCCGCCCGTTGTGATGCGAAGCATCGGCGCGTCCAGGAACCGCGCCGCTTCGATAGCGGTGCCGATGTGAGCGAGTTGCGCACGGCGAGTGTCGGCATCGGCGATGGTCAAGTCGGTATCTATCGCCCAGCACACCAACTGCGTCCCCGCTCGCAGGCGCGCGCCGCGAAGCTCTTTCAGCGTGTCGGGACTGTAATCGGCAGTGGGTGGTGTCTGAGAAGCCGGTAAGCCTCGGCGCAACACACGTTGCAAGAGGCTTGGTGGCTTGCGCCACAGAAAGGTTTCCATCAACTCGACGCACCGAAAGCCCAACGCGGCGACCTCAGCGGGCACATCAGACTGGCGCAGCTTGTCTGCGTAGAGCGGCTCATGGAATGACCAAGCGGAAACGGCGATTTTCATAGTTGCTCTATGAATCCAAGAACGAGTTGATTGAATCTCTCCGGTTGATCAATCGGCGTCGCGTGACCGGAGTCGGCAATCACCTCCAGTCGCGCACCGGGAACGTTGGCGGCGAGCAACTGTTTGGCTTGCATGGGCACCGTCGTGTCCCGGTCGCCTGCGATGACGAGCGTGGGACAGGCGATTTCGCTCAATCGGCGCGTCACATCAAAGGCGCGAACGGCAAATAACAAGCGGCGATACGTTGTCACATCGTTTGCGGCGATACGCTCGGCAGCCAGCTTGCGAAGCGGCGCTTGCTCCGCCTTGGGAAACAACCGCGCGGCGACAAAGTGCGCTTGCGCCGGCAATCCCCTCACTCCCAGCACGGCCAGGCGCGAGACGAGCATCAACGCATGGGGCGGGCTGGCTGGTTCAAGCCGCGCGAACGTGTTGACCAGCGTCAGGCTGCGAACACGCGACGGCGCATTGAGCGCTAACAATTGCGCCACGCATCCGCCGAGCGAAAGACCGACGATGTGCGCGCGCTCGACTTGCAGCACGTCGAGCAGCCCAATCACATCACTTGCCAGATGTGAGACGCGAACGCGGCCTTGCGGTTTGTCGGTCCGCCCATGCCCGCGCAAGTCCGGCGCGATGACGCGGAATCGCGGCGCAAAGACTGGCGTTTGCAGCATCCAATCTTGCCCGCACGAGCCTAGCCCGTGCAAGAACAAGATGGCATCGCCAGAGCCGGATTCTTCAAAATGGACTCGTAGATGGTCAAGCGCGATTTCGGGCATAGCACATCTGCGGTCAGTCTATTTGACCGCCACCAACGCCCCGGCGTTCTTGGACACGCGAAACTCGCCGTGCGCGGCGATCTCGGCTTGAACCTCGTCGCGCAGCGCGGAGATGAACTCGTCCCATGTGCGACCGGGTGGCACGTCATCGCGGATCACGTCGCGCGACGAAGAGACATAGGCCAGCACTGGCTCGACTTCTGGGAAGACAAATGCGGATTCAAGGCGGTGTTCGATGACGTGAAAATACGGCGCAAGCTGCGCCTGGCCGCTTTCCAGCGAGAAGCGTCGCTGGATATTTCCCCAATGTGTTTCACCTGATACACCAAGCTTGGCTAATGCACGGCTGATCACTACACGCAACTCTTCCATGTATACATGCGCCATCGTCACGGCGAGCAATGCGCCGCCGGGGCGCAACACCCGGTGCATCTCGGCCAGTGCGCGCGGAACATCGGGGACAAAGAACATCACATAACTGGCGATGACGGCGTCGCACGAGGCATCTGCCAACGGCAACGCTTCGGCGTCGGCGTTGAGCAGCATCGCGTCGCCCGGCGCACCTCTCGCGCGCAGATCGCGCAACATTCCCCAGGCAAGATCGCCTGCAATGATGCGCCCACGCGGAATCCGCTCTCGCAGAGGAGTGAGATATTGACCTGTGCCTGTGCCAATGTCAAGTACAATTTCGTCGCCGCGCCAATCGTGACAGTCAAGCGACCAGGTCGGCAAATCAACCGGCGGGACGCTGTAGCGGCGATGCGTCTCGATCCGCAGCGAGAGCGGCCCGTCGGTGGCATACGATTCGCTGAGAAGGCGTGCCTTGTCAGGCACTATCGGTTGTGCAGATGTCATCATCTCATCAGATGGCAGATGGTCGCACGTTGACTTGAGGGTGGGGCCATTATACAGCAAAACCGGCCGGGCAGAACGAGTAGAATGTTTTGGCGCGGAAAAAAGACACGAAGCACAGCGGCTTCGTGTCTTGGCGTTCATGAGGCGAGCAGCGAATTACTCAGTTAACAGTCGTTCGTCACACGCAGGTTTACCGCATCACCACAGGCAGGTAGATGCGATATTCGATCACCTGAACCGTCCAGGCGGTCGCCCAATCAGAATAGCCGATAGCGTTATAGGCCCTTACTGTCCAGATGTGTGCACTAACGGCCAAGAGGGTCGGCGAGAAGGTGTTGGACGTTGTAATAACCCAGCCGTCCACATCCACATTGTAGCCAAGCGGGGTTGGACCCGTGCCCGCTTGCCATGTCAGCGTGATCGCTTTCGTCGTGGTGATGACGCTATTAGGTGGCGCGAGCAGCGTCGGCACGCCCGGCACTGGATGAGTTATTGTGATCGTCCGCGAAGCAGCCCAGGCCGAGTAGCCCGTAGCGTTGTAAGCGCGCACCCTCCACGTGTGACCGCCCACAGCAAGGACAGTTGTTGAGGTGGTGTTGGTCGTCGTGATGACTGCGCCATCCACATCCACGTTGTAGCCGCTCGGCGTTCCGCCAGCACCGGCCTGCCAACTCAAAATGACGGTCTGCGTTGTGGTTATGGTGCCGTTGGGCGGCGCAACCAGCGTCGGGATGCCGGGCGCGGGTTCGGTCACTGTAATCGCCCACGGGGCTGCCCAGGCTGACTGGCCCGAGGCGTTGTAAGTGCGCACCTTCCACGTGTGACCGCCCACAGCAAGGACAGTCATCGAGGTGGTATTGGTCGTCGTGATGACCACGCCATCCACATCCACGTTGTAGCCATCGGGCGCATCCCCGGAGCCAGCTTGCCAGCTCAAGGTGATGGTTTGCGTTGTAGTTATGGTGCCGTTGGGTGGCGCAACCAGCGTCGGGATGCCGGGTGCTGCCAGAGGCTCGATCTGAATCTCGATGCCGCCGACCAGCTCTCCGTCCACATAGCCTTCGACGCCAATCGTCGGCGGGCCGCTCGCGCCGCCCGTATCCAGCGTCAGCGCACCCAAAGGCGTCAACATGCCTTGAGCCGCAAGCCCGCACGGCGGCGTGATCGTAACCGTCACCGTGATGGACTGGAACGGCCCCAGCGTGGTTTGAGTGATGCTGGTGCTGTAGGTCCACCCCGGCGGCAGATTGATCGCGCTTGCGCCGAGAGTGACCGTGACGGTCAGCGGCGTCGCGTTCTGCAACAGGAAATCCTTGGTGAACGGCTGACATGACTTGAACTGCCGCCGCTCCACATCCACATTGCGCTGGCTTCGCTGCGGCGGATACTGGGCGGCGGGATCAGCGCTTTCCAGGCTGACCAGGATACACCAGTGCCCGGCGTCGGGCGGCGTCCACATCGTCGAGACCGTCTGGCTGATGCCCGGCCCGAGCGTCACGACTCGATAGGTTGGCGCGATGCCGGTCGTGGTGAAGGGAATGCCAAAGCCAAAGTTCGCCACGCCGAACAGGACGCGGACGGTCTGGGTGCTTTCGCTGGTGTTGATGATGTCGGTCGTGATCGTGGCAGGTCGCCCGGCCTGGAGTGGATACGGCGTCACGTTGATCTCGGATTCGGCATAGGGTGGGTCCTGAGGTTTGTGCAGCGGGACGGGCGGCTTGGCGATCTTGCGGACGCCGCCGATGAGCACGCCATCCACATAGGCCTCCACATCCGCAATCGGCATCTCGTCGGCCAATCCCTCCCACGAAGGCGGCTTGACCGTCAGCGTCACCGGTCTGATCTCGCCCGGCCCGACGTTCGCCAGCACGGTCGGCGTGAGCGCGATTGTCCAGTCCGGCCCGCGATGATTGACCAGAGCCAGCGTGATCGTCACCACCTCGGTCATCGGGTTGCGCACCTCGATGACGCGCGAGTGCGCTATTTGCGGATTGAGCAGCTCGCCCACGTCAATGTTGCGCTGGCTCCAGATTGGCTCGTGCCCGGCGGATTGCAGCGTGATCTGCACGCAAAAGTGTCCACCGAAAGGAGGTATCCAGAGGGTACTGGCGCGAGATGCGCCGTTCGGCGGGATTTGGATCGCCATCGTCGGCGTCAGGATGCCCGACGTGGTGAATGGCATCCCTATGCCCAGGTGCGCCACGCCGAATGTCACCGTAATGGTCTGCGGGACGTTGGTGGGATTGTGAACGACAGCCCCCAGCAACGTGGGCAGGCCGATCTGTGTAGGATATGGATCCACAAAGATTTCGGATTCCGCGTATGGTGGGTCCTTGGGGCGATGGATGGGCACGGGCGGATAGTAAAGCTTGCGCAAGCCGCCGATCAGGTTGCCGCCGATATAGCCTTCCACATCCACAACGGGTTGACCTGCCTCCGGCTCTGGCGCATCGAGGGGCCGCGTCACCGTCAGCGTGACTAGGCGCGTCTCACCCGGTTCCATGTTGGGCAGGGCAACCTGCGACAGGCTGACATCCCATTCAAGCTGAGGCACCAATCCCAGCGTCACGGTCACTATGTCTTGAGTAGGATTGCTTACCGGAAACGCCAGCGTGGACGGTTGGCCCGGTATCAGGATTTCGCTCACGTCCATGTTGCGCTGGCTCCAGACCGGATCATGTCCCGGCATGGTGAGCGTCACCTGCGCGCAGAAATGGCCGCCAAAGGGCGGCACCCAGGTGATGCACACTCGCTTGATGCTATTGCGTGGCACGGTCACGGCGATGGGGCGAGCGATGTCGTGGAAGGGCAGGCCGATGCCCAAGTTGGCAACGGCGAACGTCACCGTGATCGTCTGCGTGATATCAGTCGGGTTGCGCACGTCCACGCAGATTTCGGTTGGCTCTCGTTCGCGCGGTGGATAGGGATTGATGCTGATTTCGGATTCGGCATAGATCGGATCGCCGGGTTGGTGAATCGGCACGGGCGGGCGATAGACCTTGCGGAATCCGCCGATCAGATCGCGCCCGATGTAGCCTTCCACATCCACCACCGGTTGCTCGGGTTCCGGCTCAGGCGCGTCCAAAGGCCGCATCACGGTCAGCGTGACCATGCGCGTTTCATGGGGCTGCATGTTGGGCAAGACATCCTGCGACAAGCTGACATCCCATTCGAGGTGCGGCACGAGTCCCAGCGTCACCGTCACCGTGTCTTGAGTGGGGTTGCCCACGGGGAACGCTAAAGCGGATGGCTTGCCAGGGATCAGGATCTCGCCCACATCCATGTTGCGCTGGCTCCACACCGGCTGGTGGCCGGGTATCTGCAGCGTCACGCGCGCGCAGAAATGGCCGCCAAAGGGCGGCACCCACGTGACACACACGCGCTTGATGCTGTTGGGCGGCAAGGTCACGGCGATGGGGCGAGCGATGTCGTGGAAGGGCAGGCCGATGCCAAAGTTGGCGACGGCGAACGTCACCGTGATCGTCTGCTGGGCGTCA
>Ga0315268_10005647_pt1 | contig 13399 bp, 12 predicted proteins | sample C1_top_MG_FD_204535 | JGI IMG/M metagenome (GOLD analysis project Ga0315268, IMG submission 204535) | Sediment microbial communities from Yellowstone Lake, YNP, Wyoming, USA - C1_top | ecosystem: Environmental > Aquatic > Freshwater > Lake > Sediment | place: USA: Wyoming | collected 2017-08-01 | reverse complement strand
CCGATAACACAACAGAAGAAATGTAAGGACCAAAACCGGGTATCGTAAGAAGATATCGATATTCGTCAAAACCTTTGCCTATTTCCTCAATCCGCTCTTCAACCTTCCCGATTTCCTCACGAACCTGTTCCAGTTTGTCTACAAGCAGTTTTGCCTCAAACTCTGCTGCTTCTCCCATCGGACATCCGATAGACTCACCGGCTGACTGATGAACCTTCATAAGACGAAGCTTCTGGGCAATCCCACGCTCTTTACGGGTCACCATCCTGAAAAACCGATCAAACGGCATGACGGCTATTTTAGCAGGATTCGGACACCATTTAACAACAGATAAAATCTCGCCTTTCCCGGTATTAAAAAACTTGTCCAGTTCCGGAAAATATTTTGCAAGTATCGAGTTTCTGATACGCACTCTGATTATATGTTCATCTTTCTTCAACCGCCTCCGCAACGACAGCAAATCCCGCAACTCAATAATCTTGTCGGAAGGCTGGTCATAATACTGACATCTGCCCCTTGATGCCAGATCCGCAACATTGGCCGCATCCTTTAAGTCATGCTTATCCCATCGTTCATCCAGAGTCTCACGATTGTTTTTAACCGACTTTCCGCTTACCAGCACCACATTATATCCATTGCCCATAAGATAGCTGCCCAGTGGTTTGTGATAATTGCCTGTAGGTTCAAGACCAAAGAGAACCTTCTTTAGACCGTTCCGGGATCGAATCAACTCAACCTGCTCAAGCAACCCGGCAAAACCGCTTCTGCTGTTTTCAAAGATCAGCCTGCGAGAAAGAGTCTTACCGGTGGCAGTTCCCATAAAGGCATGATGCTTATCTTTTGCTACATCGATGCCTACAACCAAATATTCATCCGACCCGGTAATCTCTCCTGTTATTTGACAGTACTGCTCACGTTTGGTATATCTTATACCGTTCACGATAACCTCCTTTTAACTTTATTAGGGTTGATGGTTTGGATACCCCTATGTTATAAGGAGGTTATTTTTCTTGCAATGTGACGAAATTCTCTGTTTGTAGTATCTGGGGGAGTATTTACTTCTATCGTTTTAATATACAACGTATTAATCTTTTAAACTTAATTAACGCCCGGAATTATCGGGGCCCTTTATATTTAAAGTTTTATATATCGATCAGACAATATCCTCCAACATCTGATATTCTTTTTAATTTTAAAAAATGTAACCGGACTTATTGCCCCTAAACCATCCCGGCTCAAAACATATATGTGTATCGGCAGAACGATGTGGATTAACCTTGGGGAAAATGGTCGATCGGATCTGATGACTTCTGGTAGTGTTGTTCTGATGTTGGCCATTTTTACGTCCACGTAATTCGAATTACATCCATGTAAATCGTAAAACTGCGTGCAGTACCCTCACCTATCCAGTTATAAACAAACGCTTCTTTAAGACATCAAACTATGAAATAAGCATGAAATTGAAAGGATTTTATTCTGATTGTGATTCAGAATTTAGTTAGATTTGTAACTACCATGCAGCATTTCGCCGGTCAATCATTAATTCCTTATTAGTATCTGATATCAATTAGTTAGCTATATTGTGATTATAAGTAAGCTGGAGTTGTTTAAATAGAATAATGCGTTTTATACGCGATAAGCGGTTAAGAAAGGAATTTAAGATCGAGGTAAGAATAGTGAAAGATGGCTGGGTGGGGATATCGGGTACGCCATTTACATTTATAGTTTCATATATCAATCAGGCAAAAACCCTCTTCTTCAGCTATCATTTCACCACGCTTGACCGACTGACTTATGCCTGCCATAGATAATTCCAGCCTATTCGAAAGTTCCGACATGCTTATCCCAAGCTCGCGTACCGCCCAATAACAAAAAAGGCTGCGGGCCCTGACCCGGTTTCGTTCCTTTCCCGGCAGAAAGATCTGTGATTTATCAATATCAGTCAGTTCTGATACTCTGGCAGCGACAGTTTCAAGATCAACTCCCTTAACCCTTAAATGATATTTCCGTTTCATCTGCTCATTTGATGCCGCAAGCACCGTTTCTACAAAATCTCCGTTTCCGAGTATGCGCTCATCTGACTTCTCAAATAACTTCGCCCTGCGCTTAACTTTAACCGCCTCCCAGCCTCCGCTGCTCCGGATTAATCCACCTCCGACCAGTTCGGGACGCCTGCCTTCCGAAACGCCTTTCTCAACAAATATCCTGGGCGATATTGGGGACGCCCTTTATATTTGTAGTTCCCCTACCACTGAATTTACCATCCTTGTCTCAGAACTGTAGCGTCACAATGTGTTCCTGACGCATTTCACCCTCCATCCTCAGCAGTTTAAGCACTAGCGGGCTCACTTCCGTCTCAGCTTTTATAATCTTCTGGATGACATCTGGTGTCTTACCGACTCGCATTCCTCCGGCCTCGACGATGATGTCGTTGCGCCGCAATCCGGCTTTTTCCGCCGGGCCGCCAACAGACACACTGAAAACCGCGACTCCGTACTCGCCATTTAGTCCTGCGGCATCCTGCTCTTCAGCTGTACAGTCCCGCAGCCTGATTCCTGCGCCTCCCCGCAAGCGGGTGCCATGTTCCATCGCCAGTGTTCCGATCGCGTCTCCTATCCGCCGGACGAGCTTTTCGCTAGATGTTCTCAGGAGAACCGGCTGTCTCTCAGCACCGAATATCACCGTCAGGCCCCACGCATAGTTCTTCTGCTCCAGGTAACGTTCGACGATCATCCTTGACACCTCGTTGAAGGGAATGATGAACATGGCCTCCTTTCCCTTGGCCCGCATACCGAAGCGGTCAACCTCTAAGGCATCGATGTGCCACCCACTGATGCCGACAATGTCCTGCTGAAGATTTTTTATGGCTCCCACCGCCTCTTCCGCAGAAGCTATTCTGGCGGGCATGAACCAGTAGTCTTCGGTTTTTTGCGCTGTTTCGGCACTGCCTCTCACTTCCGGAAAATCAATCTTTAGCATCATCTGTTTATAGGCACCATGCGCTCGTTCGCGGCGAAACAGGCTCCAGTCTTTGCGTCCGGGATATGCCTTCATGAGACTATTGAAATCCCGTATCTGCTCTTTGCCTATTGCGGTGATTACATCCCCGGCACGGAGGCCGGCTTTTTCGCCGGGGCTGTCTTTCAGGACGATCGAAAAAAGAAGTCCGGTCCCGTTTGAAAGACCGAGTTCAGCGCTCTGTTCTGCTGTCAGGGGGTTGGCATATATACCGATGTTGTAAGAAAGTTCGTATCCACGCTCCGCTGCCAGCGTTTCGATCGCCGATATGAGACGCATGGCCTCCTCTCTGCTTCGCACCCTCAACAGGAGCGTTGGAATCGCACCTTTAAACTTAACGATAATGCCCCATTTGTATTGATTACTTATGGTCGGAAAACGGCACAATCTGAGGTTTTCCACTTTGTCGAATGGTATCGAGAAAGATGCATGCCGCTGCTCGGAAGTCGTCTGTACCGACCCTCCGTAGACCGGGACATAGGTCCCACCGACGAAATAACCTCCGGAGGAAGGAACCCATGCGTTGCTTTTCTCTGACCAAGTCCCGCTGGCGCGTAACCCGTACTTGTCTATGTCGAGGTTGCCGATGGTCCACCCGCTCGTTTCAACGAAATATTCCTGCAAATTCTTGATAGTGCCGATGGCTTCATCGGTTGAAGCCATTCGTTGCGGTGCATGCCAGTAGTATTCGTTAGGGTCATTGGAAGAAGGCCATACTCTCCCACCAACTGTGGCACATCCCGCCAGCAAGGCGAGCAGGAGCATGGCCGGAACAAAAAAAGCTGTCTTCATAATTTCACTATTTCCCTTCTTTGATAAGGTATTGCTTTTTTATGGTTAAACTGTAAGAAACTTGGTCTTATGCGCATTCCGGGGAAGTCGTCCGCGTGTTCAGGATGATTCCGGCCACCGATTCCGTATGAAAGCGGCCGAGTATCGGAGCGAAACGACGCTGGCTTTTTGATATATCTCAAGTTTTGGTTTATAAGTCAATTTGGTTTTCAACAGCTGTTTCGGCAATTCTCTCACCAGAATTGGACAGTATAGGGGATATTCTGGTGAATTCAAGCTGCCGGGCAGTGTTGTCCAGTAAACTACTCCTGGTGTTCTCTTGTAAAAAATATTAGATTTGGAAAGACCCGCCACAAGATGAACGATTCCTGCTTATTAGCAGCACTGTTTCAGGTTTTTGTCTTACTGTTGCTTTCAGGAAGGATGCCGGCCCCCTCAGAAGCGGAAAATCGGCTATCATGCGCCCGCATCCTTCCTCCCGTTATCAGACTGATCAACATTTCGCAAGATGCCGGTCTGCGCCAGACCGGCTTTCCGTCAATTTCAAGACAATCATAGGAATAAATAGTCCGGAACAGGCCTACTGTTTTACCAGTTCCACCCGCCGGTTCTTGGCTTTGCCGTTTTCGGCGTCATTGGAGGCCACCGGAGCAAGCGCTCCGACGCCGTAACCTTTCATCCGGTCTGCTGCGATCCCGTATTTCGTTATAAGGATCTTCACCACCGCCTCTCCCCGAGCCTGGGAAAGCTTCATATTGCTGTCCATTGATCCGACATTGTCCGTATGGCCAACCACATTCACTTTCAGACCTGACTCCTTTTTCAGGAGCTTTGCGATCTCCGACAGAGCCGCTTCCGACTCCGGCTTGATCACTGATTGGCCTGTGTCAAAATAGATACCGTACACAGCGACATGGCCGGTCTTCCTGAGATCGTTCGAGAAAGCCTCGGCGTTAGCGACAATCTCCTGGGCCATCGATTCCTTCTCGATGATGATGAGTATAGGTTCCCTGCCATTACCGGCACGGACTTCCACCCAGATCTCCTTTCCCCCCTTGACTATCTTCATGTATGAAGCGTCTTCGAAATCGCTCTTCAGGACGACTCCTCCGATTTGTTTAATGGCATTCTCATAGTTGCGCAGAATTTTAAGTTTGCTTAATGCGGGCTTGCCTTCATCAGGATAGTAGTGGATATAGTAGTAGCGGCCTTCCACATTGACCTCTTTCCCCTTTTCATCTTTGAAAGCGTGGGCATTGAAGTCAACATTTTCATAAGAATAGATCCAAGTTCCAGGCATGCGGTTAAACAAGGGGTGGTCCTTGCCGCCTCTATCTTCCTCTGCAAGGGAGATCCCTGCGATTAATAGAGATAGCCATACTATACCAAACAATGTGCGGGCGATTCTTTTCACAATTACTCTCCTTTTCCTGAATATTGTTTCTGATCGAAATGATTAGCTTGGCCAGATACCAGAAGCGGCTTATCTTTTTCTGAGTTTGCCCGCACCAACCATAATAAAAAAAATCAATGACGCAAATGTGACGATCGTGGCGCCTGACGCGAGATCCGCATAATATGAAATAATTAATCCCCCGGTTGTTGATATCAGCGCGACAGCAATTGATACTGTGATCATCGGGACATAACGCTTCGTAACCTGGGAAGCGGCCGCGCCGGGAATAACGAGAAGCGCCGACACAAGCACGATTCCGACTATTTTTATGCTGATTACAATGGATAAGGCAAGGATCGTCAGAAAAAAATGATCAAGGAATACAACCGGCATCCCGCTCACTAATGCAACTTCACTGTCAAAGGCGGTAAAAAGGAGTTCCTTGAAAAAGATGTAGCATGAAAAAATGACAACCGCACCCAGAACGGTTACTACGAGAAGGTCCGTACCGGTTATAGCAAGAATGTTTCCGAACAGGTATCCGAACAGATCCGTGTTATATTTATCCGAAAGGCCGATGAATATGACTCCGAGAGCCATGGCAAGAGCAAAAAAAATGCCAATTGCAGTATCCGTACTCAGCCTCTCCTGCCGTCCGACATAACCTATCGCGTTCGCTACGATGACCGCAAAGAAAAGCGCCGTCAGTGTCGGCGAGATCCCTATAAGCGATCCCAGCGCAACTCCGCCGAAAGCCGAATGGGCTACACCGACTCCTATGAATGAATAACGCCGGAGCACAACAAAAAATGAGACCACGGCAAGGACCACGCCGAGGACGATTCCGGCGAGAAATGCATTCCGCATAAATTCAAATTGAAGCATTTCAATCATTGTTATGCCTCTTGCTGCACGTGGCGCATCTTGAATCATGAACCATTATCTTCAGATCTTTCCCGAATACCTTTTCCATTATTTCAGGTGAAAGGCTTAACTCAGGCCCCCCGTGATAGTGAACCTCGGTATTAAGGCAGGCTACCCTGTCCGCATGAGATGTGATGACGCCGATATCATGTGAAACCATTATAACCGAAAGTCCTTCCTCATCCCTCAATTTCGCAAGCAGGATATAAAAATCCTCCTGGGCGACGCTGTCGACTCCTGTCGATGGCTCGTCCAGCAGTAAAAGTCTCGGTTTTGAAGCAAGCGCTCTTGCTATATGTATCCTCTGCTGCTGCCCGCCGGACAAAGATCCGAAAGGATGCCCGGCATGCTCTGCCATATTAACACGTGCGAGCATCTCCATCGCCGTTTTCTTCTCTTTGAGTCCGGGTCTCCTGAAAAGACCTGTCCGGTTATAAACGCCCATGAGTACTACGTCCAGTGCGGAAACCGGAAACGCTCTTTCCGCATGTGATATCTGGGGAAGATATCCGGCTTCAAGCCTTGCCGCTCTTCCGGGTTTCATCCCGAACAGGGTAACATTTCCCCTGTCGGGCTGGACAAGCCCTAAGATTACCTTCAGCAGTGTTGATTTACCGGCTCCGTTTGGACCTACTATTCCGAGAATCTCTCCTTCCCGGCAATCCAGAAAAATGGATTTTAAAACCCACTTTCCGTCATAACCGACCCATACATCACTGAGTTCGGCAATAACAGGTTTTTCCGAAACCGTTCCCTCCATGATCAAAGCATCGCCTCCTGAAGAACCGCAAGGTTATACCTCATAAGATCAATATAATTTCCGCGGTCCTTTATCCCCGGTCCTCCCATAGGGTCAAGCATCAGTACTTTTACTCCGGCTTCTTTTGCTATAACTTCCGCAACTTTCGGATTGAATTGAGGTTCCGCGAATACGGCCTTTACGCCATGTTTTTTAATATTGCCGACAATGTTTTTTATATCAAGAGGTGTGGGGCTCTTCCCCGGAACGGATTCAATCACGCCCGCGCTTTCGAGGCCGTAACGCCTCGCGAAATAGTCCCATGCGGGGTGGAAGGCCACGTATTTTTTTATTTTAAACTTCCCTGTCTCCTTATATATCGCCTGGTCAAGCCTGTCCAATTCGGCCATATATTTATTCCCCCTCTCTTCATAGTAGAGGGCATGCCCGTTATCAATTGAGGCAAGGGCTGTAACAATTTTTTTCACCATAGACTTTGCAATTTCGACATCAAGCCAGATATGGGGATTGGCAAATGTATCTTCAAAATGCGGCTTACCGGCTTTTTCACCATGATGGTGTTCTTTTTCATGGATAAGGTCAACTCCGTCCGACAGCACAACCTTCATGAGCCTGTCTTCCGAGCTTTTAACGAACTTTTCATTCCAGTATTCAAGACCGGCCCCTACCATAAAGAATATTCTTGCCGAAGATATTTTTTTTAAAACGCCCGGTTTAAGCTCAAATGTGTGAGGACTCGCTCCGGGCGGAATAATGGTGATGACTTCGACATGATCCCCGCCCACCTGTTTCACCATATCTGCAACCGGAAATATGCTTGCAGCAACAGGCAGCTTTTCCCCGAAACAGGGAAAAGCAGAAAAGGCCGTCAGGAGAAAAGCAAATACCGTCATAAAATGAAAAGTTTTTGTTTTTCTCCCAATCAGCATCCTATCAACCTCACTTTTTGTCACTTGAACCGAAACAGCGAGCGCATTCCTCGCAGTTCTGCTGCGGGGTTAGCGAGCGAATTAAAAATAGACGCTATTCCCTACGGTCGAAGATTCCCCGTAGCTTGCTGCGGGGAGCTGCTATCCTGGAACCCTTGACTCCTGGAATCCTAATAAGTTCATTGCCGTCATACTCTCGTGAGTTGCCTGTATTTTATGCGGTGCGGCTGGCTTGCCGCAGCCCCCAGGCGCGCCTTCATATCGGCCTCGTATTCCGAGTAGTTTCCTTCGAACCAGACAACCTTGCTCTCCCCTTCGAAAGCGAGGATATGGGTTGCAATTCTGTCGAGAAACCATCTGTCATGGCTTATAACAACAGCACAGCCGCCGAAATTTTCAAGCGCTTCCTCCAGCGCCCTCATTGTGTTTACGTCCAGATCGTTGGTCGGCTCGTCAAGAAGCAGGACATTAGCGCCTTCCTTAAGCATGCGGGCAAGATGCACCCTGTTCCTCTCTCCGCCTGAAAGCAATCCGACTTTCTTCTGCTGATCGGTGCCGGAAAAATTGAACCTCGCGACATAGGCACGTGAGTTTACTTCTCTGTTTCCAAGCATAATCATATCGCGTCCGTCCGAGATTACCTCCCATATGCTTTTGCCGGGATCAAGGACATCCCTGCTCTGGTCGACATACGCCGGCTTTACCGTTTCTCCCATTCTTATAGTTCCCGAATCAGGCTTTTCCTGCCCGACAATCATCTTAAATAGCGTTGTTTTTCCGGCGCCGTTCGGGCCGATAATGCCGACTATTCCGCCCGGCGGAAGGGAAAAAGTCATATTTTCAACAAGGAGCTGGTTATTATACCCCTTGCTTACATTCTGAGCCTCGATAACCAGATTTCCGAGGCGGGGCCCCGGCGGAATGTAGATTTCAAGATCCTTTGCCTTCTTTTCACCTTCCTGTCCGAGCAGAGCTTCATAGGAATTGATGCGCGCCTTGGATTTGGCATGGCGCCCTTTCGGGGACATCCTGATCCATTCAAGCTCTCTCTGCAATGTTTTCCGGCGCTCGCTCACGGTCTTTTCTTCCTGCTGAAGTTTTGCCTGCTTCTGCTCCAGCCATGACGAATAGTTTCCTTTCCATGGAATGCCCTGTCCCTTGTCGAGTTCGAGTATCCATCCTGCAACATTGTCCAGAAAATACCTGTCATGCGTTACCGCGATTATCGTTCCGGCATACTGCTTGAGATGATGCTCAAGCCATGCAACCGATTCGGCGTCAAGATGGTTGGTCGGCTCATCCAGAAGCAGAATGTCGGGATTCTGTAAAAGCAGCCTGCAAAGCGCGACCCGTCGTTTCTCGCCTCCCGATAAAATCTTTACAGAAGTGTTTCCGGGAGGGCAGCGAAGGGCATCCATTGCCATTTCAAGGCGTGAGTCAAGATCCCAGGCATCGAGCGCGTCGAGTTTTTCCTGAACTTCACCCTGTCGCTTAATGAGCTTGTCCATCTCATCATCAGACATCGGCTCCGCAAATTTTTCGTTTATCCGGTTGTATTCATTAACAAGGTTAACTGTCTCCTGCACTCCCTCTTCAACTATGTCCCGCACAGTCTTGTTTTCATCAAGCTTCGGCTCCTGCTCCAGGAATCCTATTGTGTGGCCGGGAGAGAGTATTGTCTGCCCCACAAACTCCTTGTCAACTCCTGCCAGAATCTTTAAAAGGGAGCTCTTGCCGGAGCCGTTTAAACCAAGAACCCCTATTTTTGCGCCGTAGAAATAGGACAGATAAATGTCTTTTAAAATCGGTTTCTTGTCATAAAACTTGCTCACTCCGATCATGGAATATATTATTTTGTTGGGCTCACTGCTCATTTTATTTCAAATCTCTCCTTATGGATTAATACTTGCTCACTATCACAATGAGCTTTAAATAACTTCAGGGTTAAAAGCAATTGTTTTTGGCTCTTCGCTGTTTCGGTTCACCAATGTTTTTAGACATGATTAACCGGATTGACCTCGATGCGGTCTGACAAATCATCCTGTTAATCATGTAAATCCTGTCAGACAAGTTTTTGTTGTGGCGCCGGAACCGATCTTTTCTTCAAACGGGAGATATCTTTTATTTCTTCCTGCGCCCCCATCTCTTCCGGAACTCCGGGAACCTTTATATCCTGGTCTTGCCGCCACTGGACAATTGAGTTTGCATAATAGGATAAAATATCAAGCATATCCGGATCCGCCTTGAGCATCCCATCATGTTGGATAATCATTCTTCTGATTTTCAACATGTTTATTGCGCTGTTTATCGTATCCTCGCGGCTTTTATCAGGAACATTTACGGTCACACCAATTGTCTTCAGCTCTTCCATTAAATTATATATCTGAGCCTTCAGATCAAATTCCGTTATCCATTTATCGCGGTTTTCCATGAGAACAAAGGCCGCAAGCGGCACAGGCAGAACAGGAATTATGGTCCTGATGGAATCAAGGAGCCTGTATGAAAGCTTTTCGATTTCCGGAAACCTTGTTTCACGGCCCATTGAGCTGAAATTTATCCCGTTTTCCCTGCAGTATCTGCCGACCGATATATGATGTCCAAAATTGACGCACGCGAATCCGAAGCGCTCCCATTTGTTCTGAGTCATTAAAAACAGGTTGTTAAATACAAAGCCTGCTACTGTTTTAAAAACAAACCACCCGCTTTTTTTTTCTGCGTGGGGCTTAATTTCATGAAGAAGGCTGCGATCTTCAAGCGTCCTGTCATAATTTATGCCGACAGGTATAAAAACTATATCCCGGTCCTTTTCGGGTTCAAAACCCCGCAGCATATAGTCAAGCAGACCCAGCTTCGGCTGCCTCAGACACCCGTCGCGGGTCAGTCCGCCTTCAATGAAGACGGCCTGGCACACGCCCTCCTTTGTCGCCATATGAATATACCTTTCCAGGACCTGACGGTACAACCGGTTTCCGGAATTTCTCCTAACGAAAAACGCGCCCATGTATTTAATGAGCATTTGAAGCGGCCATATCCTGGCCCATTCCCCGACAGCATATGAGAGAGTGGTGCGCTCTGCAGCAAGAAAAGCCACGAGAACATAATCCATGTTGCTGCGATGGTTCATGACAAATACCACCGTCGAGTTTGGGTCAACCTGTGCAAGGTCTTCATTGTCTACATAACCGACTCTCACCCTGTAAAGCAGCCGTGCTACCTTCTTTGCCACCCAGTAGCCGATTCTGAAATAAAGATACGCATTAAACGACGGCACTATCTCCTTTGCATATGCGATAACCTTTGCCTGGGCAACCTCACGGGGTATTTTTTTCTCCTGGGCGTACGCCTGTACCGCTTCTATAACCTTTGGATCATAGACGAGCCGGTCAATCAATACCTGCCTTTTTGTAAGCTGGAAAGGTCTGATCTCTATGTCAAGCCGGGTGCTGATTTCATCAATTACACGGTTTATCCTGCGCCGGATAAACCAGCGGGTGCTGGGAATCAGAACTCTGTCCAGTACAGCTGCGCATGTCACTATTATCAGCAAAATAAACAACCAGACCGGTATTGCAATATGTCCGTCCATTTTCACCTCACATATTTTATGCTGCCGATCTCTCCATACCCCCGCCTTTTCCGAGAAGACCGCATGTTTCGTATCCGACTATTTTATTCATTAAACTGCCCCGTAAAAGCCTCACATAAGCCTCCTTGCATTTAATTCGGGAAGGCCGGCTTTGATGATTTTATTTACAACCAAATCGATATCATAAGGAACATATTTTACTTCTATTGTATCATCCGACGTATCCCATATCAAATACTTGGCATGATTGTCGCCGTCTCTCGGTTGTCCGACGCTTCCGGCATTTATTATGTAGCGCTTATCCTTGTCCAGGTTTATTACTCCTCTCTTCAGCAGGGTGCGGACAACAAAATCACCGTCAAATTCAACTATCTCAGGGTTATGGGTATGGCCTGTAAAACAGAGCCTTTCTTTGTATTGACCGAAAATGTTCTTCATTTTTATGTTCGAAATTTCAAACATATATGTTGTCGGAGAATCAGGAGGAAAGCCGTGAACAAAACGGGAGTCATAGGAAACTAAAAAAGGCTCAAGGCCGGTCACGAAAGATAAAGATTCTTCAGAGAGCATTTCAATAGTCATCTGTAATGATTTGCATGCAATGGGATTCAAGTGATCCATATAATCCCTTTCGGCCACACCCAGTTCATGATTTCCCATCACAGTCGGAATATTTCGTTCGCATATCAGGCGAATCGCTTCGTTCGGCTCAGGGCCGTAACCTATGACATCTCCGAGGCAAACCATTTCATCGGCACCGGATAAATCGGAATCGGCCAGAACCCTGACAAAGGCATCCGTGTTGCCGTGAATATCCGAAATGACTGCAAGTATCATAGGCGTATAATTGACCATGAAAACGGGTTTTTTGTCGATTGATTTTTACGAAACCGTCAACTATTTACAGTTATTACACTTTTTCCCTCTTAATATAAAGCAAAATCATCGTATTATTCTTCCGGCAAATATCAATCGTTGATGATGTCTTTGAAGCTCCTCCGGTATCATTATTTTGCCACTCTTTACATCCTGTAAAAAAATCCGACACAAGCATATAAATCCAGCGGCCTAATCGTTTATATCAAACCAAACAATATCAATATATTACAAAATATCTTCTGCCAAATAACTTATGGCACATACCTTGCTGTTTATCATCTCAAACAAATTGCCTGGGAAAAAAGCTTTGGGAAAAAAAATCAAAATATTAATTGCCGACCGCAATTCAAATGTTCGGGAATTTCTGCGGCGGGAAATGCTGGCCGAAGGCTACTCTGTCGAACTGGCCGAAAACGGCCGGGAAGTGCTGAAATGGGCATATCATCGCGAACCAGCTGATCTTTTAATTCTTGATCCGGACCTGCCTGACGCAGAAGAATCTTTATTGTTGAAAAAACTCAAGCAAAGAATTCCCTACCTTCCGGTAGTTTTTCATACTTTTTTTTCAGATTATCTCTCTGCCTCCAAAATTATCAATCCGACTGAATTTGTTGAAAAGGGAGGAAGCAGCATTGAAAAACTTAAAAAAGTGGTGACTGAAATTTTAAATAAAACCACCGGAACAGGCAATGTGAAAAGTGAAGCAGAGGATATGCAGTAATAAATCAGGAAAACGGCTGAAAGATCCTTATTACAAATCATTGACAATTAAGAAGATTCTCTTTATCGTCATGACCGTTTCCGTTGTTCCTTCAAGATCTGACAAAGCCATGTGATTTTGAAGAACTTGTCGGAAAAATTGAACCGGTTCTTAAAAGATGAGGAGGTGTACAGGTGGATGAATTCAGTGTCCTGCTCGTAGACGATGAAAAAGATTATTTAGAAACATTGCTGAAAAGACTGCTGAAGCGAAGGATAAAAGCAACAGGCGCCAACAGCGGTGAAGAGGCTTTAAAGATTCTCAAAGAGACTCCGCCCGATGTCGTGGTCCTCGATGTAAGGATGCAAGGCATGGACGGCATACAGACATTGAAGGAAATCAAAAAGATAAGACC
>Ga0315268_10005646_pt1 | contig 13401 bp, 13 predicted proteins | sample C1_top_MG_FD_204535 | JGI IMG/M metagenome (GOLD analysis project Ga0315268, IMG submission 204535) | Sediment microbial communities from Yellowstone Lake, YNP, Wyoming, USA - C1_top | ecosystem: Environmental > Aquatic > Freshwater > Lake > Sediment | place: USA: Wyoming | collected 2017-08-01 | reverse complement strand
TCGTCGATGTCGAGAAGGCGGAGTCCGTCCCGGGCCGCCTCGGCCGTGATGCGGCCTGATCCCTTCACCTGGGCGTAGTCCCTCACCCGGCGGAGCAGGCGATTGGCCACCCTGGGCGTCCCGCGCGAGCGGCGGGCGATCTCCGCCGCGCCCTCCGGGGCGAGGCTGATGGCCAGAATCCCCGCTGAGCGAGTGACAATGGAAACCAGGTCTTCCTGGCCGTAGAAGTCCAGCCGGTTGATCACTCCGAACCGATCCCGCATCGGGGACGTGATCTGCCCGGCCCGAGTCGTGGCGCCGATAAGAGTGAAGTGGGGCAGGTCGAGACGGATCGATCGGGCGCTGGGTCCGCGGCCGATGACGATATCCAGAGCAAACTCCTCCATGGCCGGGTAGAGGATCTCCTCCACGACGCGGCCGAGACGGTGAACCTCGTCGATGAAGAGAACGTCCCGCTCGCCAAGGTTGGTCAAGATGGCGGCCAGGTCTCCCGGGCGTTCGATGGCCGGCCCGGAGGTCACCCGAATGCCGACCTTCATTTCATTGGCGATGACGTAGGCAAGGGTTGTCTTGCCCAGCCCGGGCGGCCCGTAGAGAAGAACGTGGTCTAGGGGCTCACCCCGCTCGACCGCGGCCTGGATGAAGATCTTGAGCCGCTCGACCACGGCGCCCTGGCCGATGTACTCGCCGAAAGAACGCGGGCGCAAGCCGGGCTCGATCCCACTTTCGTCCGGCCGGGCCTTCGGGGAGACGATACGCTCTTCGGAATCCTGGTCCGACATCGTGCGACAACCACCTCCTTGACCCGCGGCCTAGAGGTTCTTCAAAGCTCGCTTCACCAACTCGGCCGCGCCGGCTTGGCCGCCGAGTTCCTTTCTGGCCTTCTCGACCGTCTGGATGGCCTCGACCCGTCCATAGCCGAGAGCGGTCAGGACCTCGACGGCCTCGTCCCCCGGATCGCGCGAGGCCGGCGCCGAAGCCAGGTCGGCGACCGTCAGCGGTTCGCGACCGGGAGCCAACTTGTCCCGGAGTTCCACGACAAGGCGCTGGGAGAGCTTCTTCCCGACCCCCGGTAAACGACCGAGTCCTTCGATGTCTTCGTAGACGACCAGTTCCAGAAAGCGCTTTGGCCGGCAGGCCGAAAGGATGCCCAGGGCCACCTTGGGCCCCACTCCTGAGACAGTGAGCAGGAGGTCGAAGAGCCCGGCTTCCTCCGATGTAAGAAAGCCGAAAAGAGTTAGGGCATCCTCCCGCACGTGGAGACGAGTGTGGAGAAAGACTTCCGCCCCCGGCGCCCATCCGGCGGCGGCCGAGTCGGGGGTGTGAACCTGGAGACCCACCGGACCGAGGTCGACGATGACGTAACCCTTCCCGCGCTCAGCCAGGCGGCCTCTGACGAACCTGATCACCTCGGCGCCTCCCTGCCCTGTCCGGCCGGCGTCGATTCGGCCGGCGTCGATTCGGCCGGCGGTGATCCGACCGGCTTCGATCCGGCCCTCCCGTAGGCCTTACCGTCATTGGCGACGAGGCGCTCGAGCCCGCGGCTATGGACGCAACAAATGGCCACGGCCAGGGCGTCAGCGGCGTCATCGGGTCGAGGCGTCTCTTCGAGGCCGAGAATCATCTTCACCATGGCCTGAAGCTGGGCCTTGTCCGCCCCGCCGTAGCCGGTCACGGCCTGCTTAACCTGGGGAGGCGTGTACTCCAGCACCGGCAACCCGGCCGCGGCCGCGGCCAGGAGGGCCACGCCGCGCGCCTGACCCACGGCCAGAGCGGACCGGACGTTACGGTTAAAGAAGAGTTCCTCGACCGCCACCGCCTCAGGGCGGTGAGCGCGGATAAGATCTCCCAGTCCACCGTAGATGAGAAGCAAACGGGCCGCGAGAGGCGAATCCTTGGCGGTGGTGATGATCCCCCAGTCCAGGGCTTCGAGCCGGCCGGCCCGCTCGCGGACGAGACCGTAGCCGGTGGTGGCCGTGCCGGGGTCAACGCCCAGGACCAGCATGGAACTCCACCTCCTCTGGGGCGTTATTAGACAACGAAGGAACGTTTCCCTTGCCGGAAGAAAGTGTGGACTACCTGGGGGGGAATCCAAGTGCTGAGAACAAGGATCGCCGCCCGCGCCGCGCTGGGACTCGGCCTGATCCTCGTGGCCGTTCTCCTCTCGCTCGCCCCCACCTTCGCGGGCGGGGGTTGGTCTCAAATCGCTCCGGCCGCGGGTGTCTCGGGAGACAGCAACTGGATGGTCTGGCGTGGCGCCCAATTTGATCTGGTCTACCGCTCGGGGCGCCTGGACAAGGCCCCTCCGGACATCGTGGCCGCCATGGAAGACGTGGCCAAGCGGGCGGCCGCCTTCCTCGACCAGATCTGGCCGCCTCGGGACGGCGCTCGCCTCGTCGTTGTTGCCGCACCGGGCTCGGCCGTCCTTCCGAACTGGCTGGAAGGGGTACCTTCCCTGCGGACGGAGGCCACGATCCAGGCCTGCCGGGAGACGGCGGTGCGAGAGGTCCTGAGGCGGGCCGCCTACGAGAACGCGGCGGGTGCGAACATCAGAGCCGCTGGCGGCGCCCGGGAACCGGTTTCTTCGGCCATTGTGGCCGGACTCCTCGACCGCGTCGACCGCGGCCGGACGGAGGTCCGCGCCACGGCGGTCGCTATCGCCGAGAACCGGCGGCTGGCCAGCCTCCCCCAGATTCTCCGTTGGTGGCCGTCCTTGCCCCTGGGGCGCGAGCAACTCGGTTCCCTGGTGGAGTATGCCGAGAGCCGCTGGGGGCCGCGCGGTGTTGTGGCCCTGGCCCGCTGCCTGCCGGACTGGTTTATCGAGTTGTCCGACGTGGATGAGGCCTGTGTCCGGGCCCTCGGCGCGCGGGCCGCTGACCTGGACCGGGGATGGACGGCCCGGGTGGCCGACGACGCCGAACGTATCGACCCACCCGCGCTGGAGGCGGCCCGGAGAGACGTCGGCGTCTCCCTGGAACGCGCGCGATCCCCTGTTGTCGGCAAGGCCATGCTCCTTCTCGCTCTGGGCGCGGCGGTCGTCCTGGCCCTGGCCGCGAACAGAGGGGTCACCGGCTGGGCTCTCATCGTGTTCGCCGCCGCGGCCTGGCTCGAGCTGACCCTCTTCAGCGGGGAAGTGGCCGCGGGGGTCAAGTCGGGGGTAGCCTTGGGCGAGGCGGCCCTGGTCGCCGGCTGGCTCCTTCTGTTTGGGAGGCGGCGTCCGGATGAGGCCATCCCGCCGCCCGGCCGGCCGGCCCCCTGGGTGGAGATGGTCACGGCGCTGGCCCTTTTCGCCATGATCATGGCCCCGAGAGTCGGCCTGTACTACTACAGCCGCGAGATCTGGGGCAAGGCGCCCATGATCGTTCTCGTCCTCATGCTCGCGCTCTGGAAGAGGGGCGGCGACCCAAGCTCGATCGGACTCGGTCCGGTGAAGGCCACCCGGCTTCTCTGGGTGTCTCTCCTCGGGCTGGTCGCCTTCCGGCTCACGACAGGCTTGACGGAGACCATCTACTACGCGGTCTTCGCCCGGATCACCGGTCCGGTTTTTGTCTGGCAGGCCTATGAACCCTGGTGGCGGGCGGGTGGCTTCCATCACTACCCCTACGTGGCCTGGACGGCGCCGAAAGTGGCTCTTGATATTTGGGACTTTCTCTTCGGGAACTTCGCGGAAGAACTCTTCTTCCGGGGCTACCTGCTCACGCGCCTCAGCCGATCTCTGGGTTGGTGGAAGGCCGCCTTTGTTCAGGCCATCCTCTTCGGGTTCTTCCACGTCAACTATGACTTGTTCCCCTTCGCCCCGTGGCCGATGCTCTTCTACGTCCTTATGGCCGCGGCCTTCGGGGTCCTGATGGCCCTGCTGTTTAGGTTCAGCGGAAGTCTGATCGTGCCGGCCGTGGTTCATCCGCTGTCTAATCTGGGCGTGCTCTGGGTGGGGGTGAACTACGCGTCCTATCACGGCAACTGGCTGACCTACCTGGCCTACTACCCGCTCCAGGTGGTCCTCGGCCTGGCCCTCATCCCCGTTGTCCTCCTGGCGGGAACCGGCGGGTTACGACGGTCGCGGGGCGCTCCCGGGTGGTTTCGGCGGGAACGGAGACCGCGCGGTCCCTACATCGAGGTCCCCGGGGCCTAGTCCCCGAGTCCCTCGAGAAAGCGCACCACTTCGTCCTGCGAGTTAAAATCGCGGCCGCCCCTGAGCATCTCGACCTCAGCCGCGGCGAGATCGTCCTCGGTGATGGATGTCGGCTGGAGGGGGAGCAAGGCGACCGCCGGGTCGGCGAGCGAGCCCGCGTAGAGGACGAGCTTGCCCGATTCCAGCCTCAGAACGCGACGACTGTGGCGGAGGCACATCGCCTCCCCCTCGGACCGCCGAACCTCCACCCTAGCCGGAGCGAAGGTGACTATTTCCCAGTCGCGGAGTTCGGCCGTCAGAGTCTGCCGGTCGAGCCCGACCAGGCCGTCCTGGGCCGCGCTCGTGTCCCTTTCAGTGCAGCCGCAGAGGTCGTAGTGGACGATCCAGATGAACTCGGCCCCGGCCACGATGAGATTGCCCGCCCCGCTGCCCGGCGCCGGTTCCAAGCCCGCCCCGGCCGGAGCGCCGTCGGTGGGCGCCGGGGGGGCCACCCGCACCCCCAGAATGCGCCACAGGGCGCCCGAACCGAAGGGACCAGCCGAACCCAGAAGCCGCCCGGCGCCCAGGCACAGGAGAACCACCAGTCCGAGAAGACCCACTCCCAGGACGAGACGATAGCGGCCCGGCATTCTCTTCTGGCGCGCCCACACCAAGGCAACAGTGCCCCCGATTTTTCCCTCTGGAGTGGCAGTATACCCTCTCCGGGCGGGACGTACTCGTCAGGGAGACCGCGGGACCGCCCCTTGTCGGACTAGCCGGCTTCGTAGTTGGCGTACACGCTCTGGACTTCCTCGTGCTCCTCCAGGGCCTCGATGAGACCCTCGCACTTCTCGGCCTGGGCGCCTTCCAGCCGCACCGTGTTCTGCGGTATCATGGCGATCTCGGCCTCGGCCACGCTCAAATTGGCCTGGCCCACGGCCTCGAGGACGGCCTGGAAATCGTCGGGGGCGGTGATAATCTCGAAGGAGTCTTCGTCGATTCGCACGTCCTCCGCCCCGGCCTCAAGGGCCAACATCATCAGATCGTCCTCGGGGATGGTGTTGTCCTCGCGGGCGAGGAGGATCGTGCCCTTCTTCTTGAACATCCAAGCCACGCAGCCGCTCTCGCCGAGATTCCCGCCGTGGCGGGAAAACAGGTAGCGAAGCTCCTGGGCTGTCCGATTGCGGTTGTCGGTCATCAACCATACCAGAAGGGCCACCCCGCCCGGCCCATAACCTTCATAGGTGATCTCTTCGAAGACGGCGCCCTCGTTGAGTTCCCCCGTTCCCTTCATGATGGCTCTCTGGATGTTGTCCGAGGGCATGTTGACCGAGCGAGCCTTCTCCATGGCCAGCCGGAGACGGAAATTGGTGTCGGGGTTTCCTCCCCCCTCCCTGGCCGAGGCAATCAACTCGCGGCCGATCTTGGTGTAGACCGCGCCCCTTTTGGCGTCGACGGCCGCCTTGCGCCGCTTGATGTTGGCCCACTTGGAGTGTCCTGACATGCTCCCAACTCCCGTTCCCGCCGGTGATTCCGGCCTCCGACTTCATCCTACCCCGCAACCGCGGACCCTAGAAACCGGGCGTCCGCGGGAGACAACGTTTGTGCGCGCTTCTCTCGATCATCCGTCGGATGCGGTTGGCCGCGCCCTCCGTCACGTCCCCGCCGAGGATGAACCGATCGAGGACTTCATAAGTGAGACCCATTTCCTCCTCGTCGGTCTGTCCCGGCCAGAGCCCGGCCGTGGGGGCCTTGGTGATAACCTGCCGGGGCACTCCCAGGTGCTCGGCCAAGGCCCGGACCTCAGCCTTGACCAGCCCGGCCAAGGGCAGAACGTCAACCGCCCCGTCCCCGAACTTCGTGAAGTAGCCCACAGTCAGTTCGACCCGATTCCCGCTGCCGATGACCAAACGGCGCAGCCGGTTGGCGTGGTAGTACCAGGCGACGGCCCTCAGCCGGACCTTCAGGTTGGCCAGGGCCAGCTTGGGAGTCATCGCCTCGATCGCTCCAGGGTCGCCTTCGTGTTCGCCGACGGCCGAGAGCAGGGCCCGGTAAGCCGCGTCTAAAACCACAACCTTGACCGGCAGGTCGAAGACCCCGGCCACCACGAGGGCATCATCCATGTCTTGCTGGACACTATCGCACGGCAAAATCAAACCGAGGGACTTTCCGGGGAAGGCCTGGACAGACAGCCCGGCCACCACCGCCGAATCGACGCCCCCGCTGAGACCGAAGACCGCTCCCTGGACCCCGGCCTCGGCCGCCACCAAGCGCAACCACTCCACGAGCTTGGTAGCGTAGGCGGCCTCCCAACCGGATGGTCGGGAAGTGGTTTCGAAACGGTCCCGGTCTCCCACCCTGGACGCCGACCTCCCTCTTGTCCGACGGGTATGTCTCGCGGAGTTCAGTCTTTCCATGCGGGCCCGTGGTTCTCCTGTGTGTGAGCGGCTTGCCCCGATGCGGACAGGACCTGACTTTGACCGTCGGGCGGTGAGGCGGTACAATCAGAGGGCACGGACGGGGGTGGGCGGGACTCTGGACCGGCAAACTTCCGACGACAGAACCGAAACCTGCGAGGTCTTCCACGCCGACCAGGAAGCCGTGGACGCCGCCCGACGGGCCATGCCACCCGAGCCAACGGTCCAGGCCCTGGCCGAGATCTTCAAGGCCCTCGGCGATCCGACGCGGGTCAGAATCTTGCACGCCCTCTCGGAACGGGAGCTGTGTGTCTGCGATCTGGCCTCGCTCCTGGACATGACTCCGTCCGCGGTGTCGCATCAACTGCGCCTTCTCCGCCACCTCCGCTTGGCCAAGCCCCGCAAGGCCGGCCGGATGGTCTACTACTCTCTCGACGACCAGCATGTCGTCGACCTCTTCCGGCGTGGCCTTGAGCACGCGCGTCACGCCGATCGGGGCTAGGTCTTCACCCCGCCGAGTAGCCTGAGTCCGTTCAGAATGACCAGGACTGTGTTGCCGGTGTCGGCCAGGACGGCCAGCCAGAGCGGTAGGAACCCGATGGTGGCCAGAGCCAGAGCCACGAGCTTGATGGCCAAAGCCACGGCGATGTTCTGGCGGATAACCCCCGCGGCCCGCCGGCCCAGACGGATAGCGTAGGCCACCCGGTCCAGGTCATCACTCATCAGGGCGATGTCGGCGGCCTCGATAGCCAGATCCGTTCCGGCCACGCCCATGGCCACTCCCACGCCGGCCGCGGCCAGAGCGGGAGCGTCGTTGACCCCGTCGCCGACCATGGCCAGGGGAAGATCCCGGCCGAGTTCCTTCACCGCGGCAACCTTGTCCGCGGGCAGAAGCCCGGCCCGGTAGCCGTCGAGGCCGAGCGCCTCCGCCACCGCTCGGGCTGTCGCCGGGTTGTCACCGGTGAGAAGGTAGACTCTCTCCACCCCCGCTCCCCGCAAGGCGGCGACGGCTTGTCCGGCCTCGGCGCGCACAGTGTCGCTGACGGCGATGAGGCCCAGGACCTGGGTGGACGTCCCGACGTAGACTACGGTCTTACCCCGCTTTTCCAGGTCCGCGCCCACGGTGGCCAGCGGACCCAGATCGAGGCCAAGGTCCTTCTGGAAGAGAGCCTCGCTTCCGACGTAGTGGTTCCTGCCGCCGACCCGGGCCTTGGCCCCGCGACCGGGAATGGCCTCGAAGTTGCGAACGGGCGTGGAAAGGGCCTCTCCCATCTCCGCGTGTCTGCGCCGGATCGCGTCGGCCAGTGGGTGTTCGGAGCGAGACTCGATCGCGGCCGCCAGGGCGAGAAGCTCGCGTTCGCCGGGCCCGGTGGCCGCCGCCTGGCCGGGACCGGTGGCCGCCGCCTGGCCGGGGCCGGTCGGGTCGGCCACGAACACATCGCTGACCTCCGGCCGGCCGACCGTGAGAGTCCCCGTCTTGTCGAAGGCCACGGCTCGGACCTGGCCAATGCTCTCCAGAGCCAGCCCACCCTTGATGAGCACCCCCCGCTTGGCGGCGCTGCCGATGGACGCCACCACGGCGACCGGGGTCGACAGGACCATCGCGCACGGGCAGGCGACCAGGAGAAGAGCCAGAGCCCGGTAGATAAAAGGTTCAAAGGGACGCCCCAGGATGAGCGGGGGAAGAACGCCGATGGCCGCGGCCAGGCCGACCACAGCCGGCGTGTAGGACGCGGCGAAGCGATCGACCAGCTTCTGGCGCCGGGCCTTCACCAGTTGGGCCTCCTCGACGAGGTGGACGACGCGGGCCAGAGTGCTGTCATTGGGGCGGTGAGTCGACATCACCTCGAGGGCGCCGGCCCCGTTTATGGTTCCGGCGAAGACGTCGTCGCCCGGCGCCTTGCCCACGGGCATGGACTCGCCCGTCACCGGGGCCTGGTTAACGAAAGAGCGTCCGGCCGCAACCCGACCGTCGATCGGGATTCTCTCTCCCGGCCTGACGATGACCAGATCACCCACGGCGACCTCGGCCGCGGGCACTTCCTCCTCCACCCCGTTCCGACGAACCAGGGCCGTGCGCGGGACAAGATCGAGAAGCGAACTGATCGCCCGGCGCGTCCGGGTCACCCCGACGGCCTCCAGGGTCTCCCCCACCGAAAAGAGGAAGACCACCAAGGCCGCCTCGGGCAGGTCGCCGATGGCCGTGGCGCCGAGAGCGGCGATGACGACGAGAACCTCGAAGTTGACCACGCGGGAGGTGAGGGCCTGGAAGGCCTGGCGACCGACCAGCCAACCGCCCAAGACCATTGAGAGCAAGAACAGGGAAGTGACAAGAGCAAAGAGCCAAGAGGCGGAGGCCCGTGCGCCGGAGGCGGCCGCCCAGCGAGTGGCAAACCCCAGGATGAGCAGGGTTCCGGAGGCGCCGGCCAGGATCAGGCGGCGACGAAACTCGGAAGCGCCGGCCTCGATCGTGTCGTGGGTGTGGCCGGGCGTGCCGGCGTGGCCATTGGCCGCGGTAGCGCGCCTGACATGGTAGCCTGCGGCCTCGACGGCGGCCGCCACGCTCTCGGGCCCAACGCTTCCGTCATGGGTGACCTTCAGGGCCCCGGTGACGGCCGAGGCCGCGGCCTCCTCCACGCCGGCCAGAGTCTTGACCCGAGTCTCGATCTTGAGAGCGCACGATGGACAATCCATGCCCTCGACGGCGAGGTGAAGTTCATGCGACCTGGTCAACCCGATCCATCCCCGATCCCGACGGCGTCGAGGTTTTCCGGCACCGTGCAATATGTGAGCACTTTCTCACATGTCCACTATAGCAGGGCCTTTGGGGAAGGGCAACGGGAGGTAACCTGTTCGGCGGCCAGGGATGGCTCAAAGGCGCGGACGAGTTCGGTCCGCGGCTCGCCGGCTTGCGGTTCCTCAAAACATCATGGTATAGTACCCAGTGACATCACATATGATGTCACTGGGAGGACTCCGTGGGTCAGCGGGAACGTCTTCTTGCCAAGGTGACCACGCAGAAGGTAGTCAAGTGGCATGTTCTGGTCAGACTCATGAGCCTCTACGGCTTCATGCTCGAAACGGATACTGGAAGCAGTCACTGTTTCTTCTGGCACAGGGCGACAGGGTTTAGGCAGTACGTCGGTCGACCTCACCCAGGCAATGAAGTTCATCCGAGGATGAAGCGTGAATGCCTCAAGGCCATTGAGGAGACGAGGGACAGGGAGGGTTTGTCCAGTGACTAGGACCCGGTCTGTAGCGGATCGCTACCTTTCGCTCCCGTACCATAGTGTCATCGAGCCGGTGTCCGAGGAGGAGGGCGGAGGCTGGTACGGTCGTGTCCTCGAGCTGCCGGGGTGCAGCACAGTGGGAGCGTCCGCCGAGGAAGTGGCACGCGAACTCGAAGTCGTCAAGAAGTTGTGGCTTGAGAAGGCGATTGCCAGCGAAGAGAACATCCCAGAGCCGTACCCCACGGAGTACTCCGGCCGACTTACTCTCCGGTTGCCCAATTGGCTGCATGAGCAGATCAGCCTAGCGGCGGCCACGCAGAGAGTGAGTGTGAACTCGTTCGTCGTATCTGAGCTCACGCGTTCCGTCCGTCGCGGTCAGCCGTCCTACGCCATCCTGTTTCGGCAAATGACCACCGCCATCGCTAGGAACTTAAGCGCCGAGTGGCCAGACCGGATATTCGCGCCGCACCGCTTTCCCTCCTTGGCCACAGATGACAAGGATCCTTACACTTTCGGCGCCATGTCCCGCGGAGGTGATTTGTAGTAATGGAACAGACTAGGATGCAGAAGATCATGGATCGGGTCACCATCCGGCGGCCGAGGTTGATACGCTGCACAGCCTCCCTCATTCCGTCCAGTGAGGGTCGTTCCGTCCACGAGCTTAGGACTGATCGCACAATGGCTATCGTCGCCAGGGAAGGGGACCTGCTCACGCTGCGGGGAACAGTGAAGGCATTCTTCGAGCCGAGCGGGCTCATGGAGATAGTGGTCGAGGTCGAAGGGCGCGCCAAGGTACCGGTTGACATACCCGACCGTGAGGTCGAGGAGTTGAAGAACCACATCGGCGTCTCAATCCTCGCCGATGCGAGTCTCACTGTGGGGTTTCTCACCAAGGCCATGGGCTTCCCTGTCATTCTGCCGCCCCCAGTGGAGACAAGGCAGGCATAGTCGGTGCGGGGGATGCCGCTCCGCTCGTGCGACGCCCGCGCGAACGCGCGGCCCCTAAAACACCGACAGGTACTGGTCCAGTTCCCACTGGTGGACCTGGGTCCGGTAGACCTCGGCCTCGATGCGCTTGGCGCTGACGAAGTACTCAAAGATGTGCTGGCCGAGGGCGGCCCGGACGACCTCGTCCTTCTCCAGTTCGTCGAGAGCTTCCTCGAGCGTTCCCGGCAGGCTGGCGATCCCCATCTCGCGCCGCTCCGCGTCGGTCATCTCGTAGACGTTGCGGGTGACCGGGGCGGGCGGGTCAAGGTCTTCCTTGATACCCTGGAGACCCGCTTTGAGGGTTACGGCCAGGGCCAGGTAGGGATTTGCCGAGGGGTCGGGGTTACGCAACTCGCAACGCGTGGACAACCCGCGCCTGGCCGGCACCCGGATGAGGGGGCTGCGGTTGCGCATCGACCAGGCCACGTTCACCGGGGCCTCGTAACCAGGGACAAGACGCTTGTAAGAGTTGACCAGGGGATTGGTGATGGCCGTGAAGCCGCGGGCGTGGCGGAGCAGGCCGGCGATGTAGTTAAGGCAGAGTCGGCTGAGCCCGTCGGGAGTGGCGGGGTCGAAGAAGGCGTTCTTCTCGCCGACGAAGAGGGACTGGTGGGTGTGCATGCCCGACCCGGCGATGCCGTAGACCGGCTTGGGCATGAAGGTGGCGTGCAGCCCGTGCCGCTTGGCGATGGTCCGAACCACGACTCTGAAGGTCAGGATGTTGTCGGCGGCCGTCAGGGCGTCTTCGTAGCGGAAGTCGATCTCGTGCTGAGCCGGGGCCACTTCGTGGTGGGAAGCCTCGACCTCGAAGCCCATCTCCTCCAGGGCCAGGACGATGTCCTCGCGGGCGGCCTCGCCCAGATCCACCGGGGCCAGGTCGAAGTAGCCGCCCTGATCGTGGGTCTTGGTCGTCGGGCGATTGTTCTCGTCGTGATGGAAGAGAAAGAACTCGGCCTCCGGACCGGCGAACATCGTGTAGCCCATCTCCTTGGCCTCGGCGGCCACCCGTTTCAGAGCCGTCCGTGGGCACCCGGCGAAGGGCGTCCCGTCCGGGTTCAAGACGTCGCAGATGAGCCGGGCCGTGGATCCGGCCGCGTCCTTGGCCCGCCAGGGAAACAGGGTGAAAGTGGCCGGATCGGCGGCCAGAAGCATGTCGGACTCCTCAATGCGAACGAACCCGTGGATTGAGGAGCCGTCGAAGAGAAGCTGGCCGTCCAGAGCTTTTTGGACCTGATCGACGGGGATGGTCACGTTCTTGGTCACGCCGAGGATGTCGGAGAACTGGAGGCGGACGAATCTCACTTTGAGTTCGTCCGAGAGGCGAAGAACGTCTTTGGCTGTGTAGGCCGGCACGGTGACTTCCCCTTTCCTTACTTACCTTTCCTTACTTAACTCCTGGCGATGGTCGCTTCGAGTGGGTTGGGTGGGCCGGCGCCCTCCCGACCCGGCCTCCGGCGGAGCGGCTGGGCGAACGGGCAAGCGGAGCCAACTGGCGGGTTGACCGCCAGACCGGCCGGCGTCAAAACGTCCCGACTCTCCCGGGTAGAGCCGGTCGAGACTACCTCCCGGCCCGCGTCCCAGAAGTCTGGCCCGGGCATCCTCATAGGCGCCCAGGCTTTCGACGTCCAGGGTTCTTGGGGGGGCCAGGTCCAGGATTCCCGGGCGGCCCGATCCGGCCGCTTCGGCCGAGGCGCCGGCCGGCACGAGCCTCCCCGGCGCGCTCACCTCGGGCAGGTCGCCTTCGCGGGCCAGCGTGACTATGGCCCGCAGTTCAAGCCCGGCCTCCAGGAGGCCTTTCACCTCGGCCAGGCGGCCGAGTTCGGCCGGCGAGTAGAGACGTCTTCCGCCCGGAGTGCGCGCCGGACGAAGGAGACCCAAAGACTCGTAGTAGCGGATGCGCCGGCGCGTGAGACCGGACAATCGCTCGGCCACGGCCATCGAGTAGACCGGAGCGTTGTCGGGGATGCGGGACAAGACCCCACCTCCTGCTGCAGCATGGCCTGTTTAGTGCCATTATACGCAGACCTGTATCGACGGACAACACTCCATGTTATAAGCATGGCATAATTTGTGACCCAGGCTGAATCCTCCTCCTTCACCCCCGTTCCCTCTCTTTCGTAAGATGAACCGCGCTCGCAAAAGATGAAAAGGGGGGCTACCAGTTTGGCGCCTAGAAGTGGCAAGGCGGCGGGACAAACGGTCGGGCTCGGGGTCGGGCACTCTCGCAAGGTCTTTCCGGGTGGCAACACGGCCTACGGGTTCCATTCCTTCTACGACTACATCGCCCCACCTGACGCCAACAAGATCTTCATCATCAAGGGTGGACCGGGAGTCGGCAAATCTACCTTCATGCGAAAGATCGCCGAGACCCTCCAAAACCGGGGCCTGGACATCGAACTCCACTGCTGCTCGTCCGACAACGGCTCTCTGGACGGTGTCTACATTCCCGCCCTAGAGGTGGCCTTGATCGACGGGACGGCCCCGCATGTCGTCGATCCCAAGAACCCCGGGGCGGTCGACGAGATCGTTCACCTCGGCGACTACTGGAACGAAGCTGGAATGCGGGGCAGCCGGACCGAGATCCTGTCCCTGAACCGCGAGGTTGGCCGCTTGTTCCGCCGGGCCTACAGCTACCTCGGGGCGGCTCTCATCTTCC
>Ga0315268_10005645_pt1 | contig 13402 bp, 11 predicted proteins | sample C1_top_MG_FD_204535 | JGI IMG/M metagenome (GOLD analysis project Ga0315268, IMG submission 204535) | Sediment microbial communities from Yellowstone Lake, YNP, Wyoming, USA - C1_top | ecosystem: Environmental > Aquatic > Freshwater > Lake > Sediment | place: USA: Wyoming | collected 2017-08-01 | reverse complement strand
GCAGTCCGGAAATCGTCGGTCACGGCCAGCATCGTGGACCAGGAGTCCTGCGAGACGACCGTGAAGCTGAGGTAGTACCGCCCGTCGATCCGCACCACGCGCGCATCTTCGCAACCGTATCGCTCGCCTTCGTCCAGGGGGTAGACGAACGGCTTCTCGTCCACCTCGAAGTGGAGCCCGTCCCGGCTGCGCGCCAGGCGGATGTGGCTGATCGTGGAGAGGTAGTCTCGCCCCCTGTACGCGACGCCGCGCGTGTCCTTCAGTACCAGGCCGGGATCGTCCCGACGGAACTCCAGGATATCGGCCCGGGAGCCGTCGGCATCGAAGCGGTAGGTCGGCACGCGCACGCGCCCTTCGACCTGTTCGCACGTCTCGGCGACGCGCAGCAGCAGGACGATCTCGTCACCGAACACCGCCGCGCCGGGATTGAACGCCCCGCGCACCTTGTAGCCCTCGAGCGACGGCTGGACGTCGCCCGGACCCACCACCGGGTTGCCGTGGTACCTGGTGATCACGCGGGTCTCGCCGGGTCGAGGCGCATCGGGGGTGGTCATCCGGGCGGCCAGCCGAAGGCCCGGCCGCCCATCAGGTGGAGGTGGAGGTGCGGCACCGACTGGCCGGCCCCCTGGCCGACGTTGATCGTGAGGCGATAGCCGCGATCGACAATCCCCTCGCGGCGCGCGAGGTCGGCTGCCACCGCGAACAGGCGACCGAGCAGCAGACCGTGGGCCTCGGCCAGGTCGGCGGCCGAGGGGATGTGCTCGCGGGGCATGAGGAGGATGTGGGTCGGCGCACGCGGGGCGATGTCGCGGATCGCGACCACGAGATCGTCCTCGTGGACCTTCGTCGACGGGATCTCGCCGGCGACGATCTTGCAGAACAGGCAGCTGGCGCTCACGGTCGGCCTCCGGGCGGCGGTGCGGGCTCGCGTTCGGGCTCGCGTTCGGGCTGTGGCTCCGGGGCGAAGGGTACGACGGGTGGCGGCCCGGGGACGAGGGCGACGATCCGGCCGACGACCCGCTCCGGGTCGGCCGGGTCCGGGCCCAGGACCGCGACCCGGGCGATCTCGCCCTCGAGCCGGCGGCCGTCCGCGTCGCCGGCCCGGACGAGGACGTGATCCTCGGCGTGGCCCACCCAGCCGCCCGCGGCGTCGGCCGTCTCGAACAGCACCCGCCGCTCCGCCCCGATCGCCCGGGCGGCGAAGCGGCGGCGCGCGGCCGCGGCCAGCTCGAGCAGCTCGGCGGCGCGAGCCCGGCGGACGGGCTCCGGCACCTGGCCGGCCATGCGCGTCGCCGGCGTCCCCGGGCGGGCCGAGTAGCGGAAGACGTGGAGGCCGGCGAGGTCGAGCGAGCGGACGAAGGCGAGCGTGCGCGCCCAGGCGACCTCGTCCTCGGTCGGGAAGCCGGCGATCAGGTCGGCGTGGACCGCGGCGCCGGGGAACGCGGCGCGGACCCGGGCCACCGTCCCGGCGTAGAAGGCGGTGCCGTAGCGCCGCCCCATCCGCCGCAGCACGCCGTCATCGCCGGACTGGAGGGGCAGGTGGAAGTGCGGCAGGCAGCGGCCGCCGGAGCCGGCCATCGCCTCCAGGAGCTCGTCGTCCACGTGCTGGGGCTCGATCGAGGAGACCCGGATCCGCTCCACGGCTGTCTCCGCCAGCAGCCGCCGGACGAGGCCGGCGAGGGTCAGGGCCGCGCCGCGGTGGGCGCCGCGGAGGCCGCCCTCCGAGCGGCCGCCGTCGTACGTCCCGACGTTGATCCCGGTCAGCACCAGCTCGCGGTGCCCGTCGGCCAGGGCACGCCGCGCATCGGCCAGCACGGTCTCGGGCGGGAGCGAGCGCTCCGGGCCGCGGGCTCGCGGGATGATGCAGTAGGTACAGTGGAACGAGCAGCCGTCCTGGACCTTGATGAAGGCCCTCGTCCGCCCGATGCGGGCCGCGCCGCCAGCGGTCCCCTCCTCCTCCACTCCGGCGAGGGTGGGCAGGGGGCCGTCCAGCGGTCCGTGCGGCGATGCGGGCCGGCGAGGGCCTCGCGGGGCCGGGCCGGCGGTCGAGCCGAGAAGCGCGGCGACCCGCTCGAGCAGGGCATCCTTGTCGGCGTTACCGATGAGGACGGCGCCCGGGTCGGCGGCCGCGATCGCTTCGCGCCCGACCTGCACCGAGCAGCCGGTGGCGATGACGACCGCGCCTGGCGCCGCCCGCCTCGCCCGCCGCACGGCCTTGCGCGACTTCTCGTCGGCGATCGCGGTGACCGTGCAGGTGTTGATGACGTGGAGGTCGGTGGACTCGCCGCCGCCGACGAGCTCGACGCCGCGGCGGCGAAGGAGGCGCTCCAGGGCATCCATCTCGGCCTGGTTGACCTTGCAGCCCAGGTTCGTGATCGTCGCCCGCCGGACCGGCCGGGCGCCCGCCCCGACCGTCGCCTCCGACCCGGCCGACACCGCGGCGACGGTCGGCACCGCGGCGGCGGCCGGCGACCCGACCATCGACTCCGCCGGCGCCGGCGCTGCGGCGGCGTGCCCGCCCGGGGTCATCGCCTCACCACGGCCGCGGCTCCGCGCTCATCGCGAAGGCGATGAGCCCCGCGGCGGCAGCGGTCGACCCCGCCCTCGCGGGCCCGCACGGTGAACGGCAGGACGAGGAAGGGCATGAGCAACGTCACTCCCAGGCAGGCGTGGACGGCGAGAATGGCCGGGGACAGGTGGGCGAGGTCGGGCATCGGCTGGACGGATCCTCGACGTCGGTGGCCGCGATCGGGCGGGCACGCCGCGGGCCCGCATCGTACCGCAGGGGGAGGTCGGGCCCTTCGCACCGCCCGTCGCGTCGGGTACCCTCCGTGACGACAGCCCGGCGGGCCGGTCGGCGGCCCGGGGTGCCGCGCCGCCGGGTCGGAGGTGCACCGTGGGCCTTCCTCTTCCCGCCGGACGGCGGCTCACGCTTTCGCTCGCCGCGGGCGGGCTCCTCCTCTTCGCCCTGGCCTGGCCGGTCTTCGCGGCGGACCCGGCCGGCGCGACCCTGACCGAGGGCTGCACCTTCGCCGCCACCTCGACCGACGCGGGCGGGGCACAGCTCGGCTCGATCACCGGCCCGGCGACATCGTCGCCCGACGCCCCGTTCGTCGTCGACCGGAAGGGCGAGGTGGCCTGGCAGGGCACGGCCCCGCTCATCACCAGGGGCACCTACGGGCTGTCGGTCTTCGGCCTGCCGATCTGGGGCGGCGAGTTCACCAACGCCGACGGCACGACGAGCGCCGACGGCACGACGCTGGTGAGCGACATCCTGCCGATCGACCTGGTGGGCGTGTTCCAGGTTTCCGGGTCGGTCAAGGGCGAGGGCGGCGCCTGCGAGGGCAGCGCCTGGGTCAAGCTCGCCGGCGACCCGCTGACCTCGATCCCGGGCCTCGTCGGGCTCAGCCTGGCCGTCCTCGGCGGTCTCGGGGTGCTCGCCTCGATCTGGGGTGCCCACTTCGGGCGCGGTCTCCTGACCGGCATCCTGCTCGGCGTCGGGGCGGCGGTCCTGTCGATCGTCTTCGGCTTCATGCCGCTCGGCGCGCTCAGCCCGTGGGTGGCGCTGGCCGCCGGGCCGATCGTGGGCGCGGTCGTCGGGCTCCTCCCGATCGGCGCTGGCGGAACCGCCGGGGCGATCTGATCAGGCACCGCGCACGGCCTCGAGGGCGACCCAGTCGCCCTCCGCCGCACGCCCGGCGACGAAGAGGCCGGCCATCCCGAAGGCGGCCGCCACCTCCGCCTCGCGGTCGACGAAGATCCCCGAGGCGAGGAGGCGGCCACCCGGCCGCAGCTCCCCGCGGATCGGCCCGGCCAGGTCCACCAGAAGCGAGGCGACCAGGTTCGCCACGACGAGGTCGAACGCCGGCTCGCCGGAGGGCAGGCTGCCGTGCCTGGCCGCGAGCCGGCGGGTGAGGCCGTTGCGCCGGGCGTTCGCCCGGGTGGCTTCGACGGCGATCGGGTCGGTGTCGAGGCCGACGATCTCGCCGGCCCCGAGGAGCCCCGCCGCCACCGCCAGCACGCCCGAGCCGCAGCCCAGGTCGAGGAACCGGGCCTGCCCGTTGCGCGCCGCGCCGCGGCCGAGGTGACCGGCGTCGGCCCAGGTCTCGATGCCGGCCAGGCAGAGGCGGGTCGTCGGGTGGAGCCCCGTCCCGAAAGCCATCCCGGGGTCCATGGCGATGACGACGTCGCCCGGGGCGCGCCGGTGACGCCGCCAGGTGGGCCGGATGACGAGCCGGCGCCCGAGGCGCAGGACCGGGAAGTGCTGCTTCCAGGCCGCCGCCCAGTCAGACTCGTGGACGACCCGGGTCGCGAGCTCGCCGATCGCGCCAAGGCCGAACGCCTGGAGATGGCCGAGGGCTGCCTCGACCCGGGCGACGGCCGCCCGGACCGCCAGGGCATCGCGGGCCGGGAGGTGGGCGCGGACGGTGGCCGGGCGCGACGGGTCGAGGGCCGCCGCCAGGCCCTCCGCGACGAGGGCATGGGCGGGCTCGACGCTGACCCCGCCGCCAGCCTCGCGGGCGAGGATCTCGCAGACCGCCTCGACCGCTTCGGGGTCGCAGGCGACGGCCAGCTCCAGCCAGGCGCCGTCCCCGGCCAGGCCGTCCGGATCGCCCGCGCCCGGCGCGAGGCCGCCCGCGCCCGGCGCGAGGCCGCCCGCGCCCGGCGACGCCGGCATCACCCCAGCGCGTCCTTGAGCCGATCGATCACGCCCGGTTTCACCCCGCCGACCCGCTCGCCCGAGGCAGCGGCGAAGGCCTCGAGCGCCTCGCGCTGCTCCCGCGACAGCTTCGTCGGGACCTTCACCCGGACCAGGACATGGAGGTCGCCCCGCGCCCCGGCGCGGCGGAGGTGGGGCACGCCCCGGCCGCGGAGCCGGACCTCCGTTCCCGGCTGGGTGCCCGGCCGGATCTCGACCTCCTCGTCGCCGTCCACGGTCGGGACGCTGACGGTCGTGCCCAGGGCCGCCTGGGCGATCGACAGGTCGAGGTCGCAGTAGAGCTCGGTCCCCTCCCGCCGCAGCTGCGGGTGGCCGGCGACGTGGATGGCGACGTAGAGGCTCCCGGGGGGACCGCCGCGGGGCCCGGCCTCGCCCTCGGCCGACAGGCGGATCTGGTGGCCGTCGTCGATGCCGGCCGGGATCGTCACCCGGAGCCGCTTCATCCGCTCCGTCCGGCCGTCCCCGGCGCAGCTGGCGCAGGCCTCCTCGACCACCTTGCCCTCGCCCCGGCAGCGGGGGCAGGTGACGACGTTGACCATCTGGCCGAGCATCGTCTGGCGGACGTGGCGGATCTCGCCCCGGCCACCGCACTGGGGACAGATCACCGGCGCCGCGCCGGCCCTGGCGCCGGAGCCGCCACAGGCGGGACAGCGATCGAGGACCGGGAACTCGATCTCCTTCTCCGCCCCGTGGATGGCCTCGGCGAAGCTGATCCGCAGGTCGTAGCGGAGGTCCGAGCCGACGGCCGCCCGGCCGCGGCGGACGCCGCCGGCCGCCGTCCCGCCGAAGAAGGCATCGAACAGGTCGGAGAAGGCGCCGAAACCGGCGCCCGGCCCGAAGCCACCCTCGAAGCCCGCCCCACCCAGGCCCGCCGCGCCGAACAGGTCGTACTGCTGGCGGCGCCCGGGGTCGGACAGGACCTGGTACGCCTCGTTGATCTCCTTGAAGCGATCATCCGCGCCGGGCTCGCGGCTGACATCGGGGTGCCACTGCTGGGCGAGCGCCCGGAAGGCGCGCTTGATCTCGGCATCGCTCGCCGTCCGGGGCACGCCCAGGATCTCGTAGTAGTCGCGCTCGCTAGCCATGTCCGTGGCAAAGGATACGAGAGGCGCGGGTCAGCCCTCGTCCACGGGACCGCAGGCGACGCAGGGCCCGATCGTCCCGCGGGCCGGGGGCCGCGACCGGGCGGCCGGCCGGCGGCTCAGCGGCCCGGCGGCTCCCCGGGCGCGCCCGGGGGCGCTTCGCCGGGCGCCCCTCCGCCCCCGGGCACCCCTCCGCCCCCGGGCGCCGTCGCCGGCGCCTCGACGTCTGCCGGCGCCTGGGCGGCCGCCAGCGCGGCGCCGACGATCCCGGCCGTGTTGAGCATCGACGCGGTGACGATCGGCGCCGGCGAGGACAGCCACTTCGCGTACTTGGCGTACTCCTTGCTCAGCCCGCCGCCGAGGACGAAGAGGTCCGGCCAGAACCACTTCTCGAGCAGCGCCAGGTACTCGTTGAACTCGCGGGCCCAGCGCTTCCAGCCGATCCGGCGCCGCTCGCGGGCGGTGCCGGAGAGGAGCGTCTCGGCGTCGCGGCCGCGGTACGGGAGGTGGCCGAACTCGGTCGAGTCGAGGAGGTGCCCGTCGGTGAAGAGGGCGCTGCCGATCCCGGTCCCGATCGTGAGCAGGAGCACCGTTCCCTTCACGCCCCGGGCCGCGCCAAAGGTCACCTCGGCCAGGCCGGCGGCGTCGGCGTCGTTGACGAGGACGACGGGCCGTCCGATCCGGTCGGCGATGAGCTGCCGCGCCTCGACCTCGAGCCAGGCCTTGTCGATGTTGGCCGCGGTGAGCAGCCGCCCGCCCTTGACGACCCCCGGCAGGCCGGCCCCGGCCGGCACGCCTTCCGGCGCGTACCCCTGGTCGGCCAGGCTGTCGATGATCTGGCCGACGACCTCGATGACCGCGGCCGGCGTCGACGGCTGGGGGGTGCGCAACCGCATCCGAGGAGAAGCCAGCTCGCCGGTCGCGACATCGACGACGGCGGCCTTCACGCCCGTCCCGCCGACGTCGACGCCGATCGCGGTGAAGGGACGGGCTGGACGCTTCGGGCTGGTCGGGCTGCGGGGGCTCATGGTCCGCGAGGATACGACGGCGAGCGCCCCCGTGCCGGCCTTGACCGCGGTCAGGGCCGGTCGCGCCGCGGACGCCTCGCCCGAACGACGAGGGCGAGCAGCCCGAGCGCGGCCGCGGCGGCCGCGAGGGCGAGGAGCACGATCACCGCACCCGCGCCTGGCGGACCGCCGCCGTCTCCGGCCGGGGCCGGCGTCGCCGTCTCGGCGGCCCCTGACCCGGCCGGGGCCGGCCTCGCCGCGGCGACCGTGACGGCGACCTCGGCCGACGGCGGGGACACGTTGCCGGCGACGTCGATCACCCGGACGAGGTAGTGCCAGGTGCCCGGGCCGGGCCGGTCGCTCCAGCCGGCCGCCGACTCGTCGACGGTCGCCACGAGCTCGAACGACCCCCCGGCGAGCGGCGACCGCCAGACCTGGCGGGCCACGACGCCGTCCGCCGGCGCCCAGGCGAGGGTCACCGTCCCGCCGGGGAGGTCGACGAAGCCGACGTCCGCCGGGGCGGGCGGCGGAGCGAGGTCCTGGCCCGGCGCTGGCACGAGCACCGCCCCGCCCAGGGCTGGCAGGTCGAGGACGACGCTGCGGCCGCTGACGACGACATCGCCGCCGCCGTCGCCGGCCACGACCCGGAGCCGCGTGCCTTCGGGGATCGAGACGCCTGGCCCCCGGGCGTCCCCGACCGGGATCTCGAGCCTCGCCGCCCGCGCGCGGTCCGGGTTCAGGGCCACGATCGCCACCGTCCCGTCGGGCAGGAAGCGGCTGTAGGCGAGGGTCCGGGCGCGGTCGTCGGCGAGGAGGAAGCGGACGTCGCCGTCGCGGAGGACGGGCTGGGCGCGCCGCAGCGCCACCAGCGACCGGTACCAGCTCCACACGGACGCGTCGGGGTAGCCGTCCCGGACGGGCCGCCAGGTGGCCGGGTCGTCGCGGGCCGCGACCCAGTCGCGGCCCGGTCCTCCGAGGAGAAGCGCAAACGGGCGGCGGTCGTCGGGATCGTCGGCCCCGGTCATCCCGACCTCGTCGCCGTAGTAGATCGTCGGTGCACCGGGGAGGGTCAGCTGGAGGAGGCTGGCGAGGCGGAGCCGCGCCGTGCCGACGGCCAGGTTGGCCGGGGCGACCTTGTCGGCCGGGGCGTCACCCGGGGTCAGCGACCACAGGATCCGCTCGGTGTCGTGGGAATCGAGCAGGTTGAGGGCGGTCCAGTAGACCGCGTCGGGATAGTCCTCGCGGATCGAGAGGAGCTCGGCCACGAGGACCGACGGCGGCTGCTCGGACTCGCCGGCGTCGGGGAAGCCCTCCTGGTCGACCGTGCCGAGATAGCCGCTGACCGCGTTCCGGAAGCGGTAGCTCATCGTCGTGTCGGCCGTGTCGCCGCGGACCTTGGGCAGGACCTCGTCGCGCGTCCAGAGCTCGCCGACGATCGCCGCCTCCGGGTCCACCGCCTTCACCGCCGCCCGGAACGCCTGCCAGAAGTCGGCCCCGAACGAGGGGTCCATCATCACGTCGAGCCGCCAGCCCGACGCGCCCGCCCGGAGCCACTCGCGGGCGACCGCGTCGTCGGCCGCGTAGACGAGGTCGCGGACGGCCTTGACGTCCTTGCGCAGCACCGGCAGGCTGGCGTACCCGGACCACGACTCGTAGGTCGTCGTGTTCGGGCCGTCCGGCCCGGCGCACGGCCCGCCGGCCTCGGCCCGGAAGACGAACCAGTCGCGGTACGGCGAGTCGATCGACTCGCAGGCGCCCGCCACGCCGCCGTAGTGGCCGTAGCGGTCGAAGTACGGCGAGTCGGACGAGACGTGGTTGAAGACCCCGTCCAGGACGATCCGGATTCCCTTCGCCCGGGCGGCGGCCACGAGCGAGCGCCAGTCGTCCTCCGTTCCGAAGCGCGGGTCGATCGTCCGGTAGTCGCGGGTGTCGTAGCCGTGGTTCGAGGCGGCCGAGAAGATCGGGTTCAGGTACAGCACCTCGACTCCCAGGTCGGCCAGGCGGTCGAGCTGGTTCTCGATCCCGGCGAGGTCGCCGCCGAACCAGTCGCGGCCCCGGCCGGGGCTCTCGGGCAGGTCCGACAGCCAGCGCCGGAGCTCGTCCCGATCCACCTCGTCGGGCGGCCAGCCGTAGCGCGCCGCGACGGCCCCGGCCCTGCCCCCGGCCCCGTCGTTCGCCGGGTCGCCGTTGGCGAAGCGGTCGGGGAAGACCTGGTAGACGACGGCGCCGGCCAGCCACGGGACGGCGGCGAAGCCGGGAACGTACGCGGTGATCGTCCAGCCGGCGTCGATCGCCACCCGGCTCACGGCCCCGCGGCCGCCGTCGAGGACCGTCTCGTCGGCGTAGTAGCGACGTGCCGCCCCGTCAGCGACCTCGAAGCGGTAGGCGAGGGTCGTCGGCCCGGCCGGGGTGACCGTCGCCGCCCACCAGTCGCAGCTCGCCCGCGCGTCGGGCACGGCCTCGCCGCAGGCGATCCCGGCCGCCTCGACCACCATCGGGATGAGCGCATCATCGTTCGCCACGTCGTCGTGGACCACGAGCGAGACGGCGGTGGCGTCGCCGTGGAACGTCCGGAAGCGGAGGCGAACCGCGGTCCCGGCCGGGACCGCCCCGGCCGGCGCCCGGTAGGCCGGGTCGTGGCTGTCGTGGCCGAAGCCGAGCGGGTCGAGCCGGCCGTCTGGCGCCGGTCGTCCGTCGCCCGCCCAGGCGGTCGCCGTCCGGGTCCAGAGGTCGACGGCGATGCTGACGGTCTCGCCGTCGGTCGCGGTCGCCACCTCGAGCGGGGCGAGCGGCGGCCCGGCCGCGCCCTCGCCTTCGCCGGCGAAGGCGACCCAGACCCGGTGGCTGCCCGGCCCGGCCCGGCCGCTGACGGTGGCCACCCCGTCACCGTCGGGGTCGGTGAGCACGTTGGCCAGGCACGGCTCGACGGCCGGGACGAGGCGCGCCGGGCCGCAGCCGAAGAGAGCATCGTCGCCGGCCGAGACGGCGAACGCGAGCGGGTCGGCCACCGAATCGGCCACGCTCCGGGTCGCCGCGTCGAAGACGAAGGTGACCGCGCGCTCGGAGGCCAGCTGCAGGACGCGGTCCGGGCCGTCGGTCCGGGTGCCCGTCCCGTACGAGTCGGCCAGGTCGTGGCCGAGCGCGACGCGGTAGCGCCAGGTCCCGGCCGGCACGACCAGGCGGGTCGCCCAGACGCCGTGGTCGAGGGCCACGAACTCGAGCCCGGCCGCGGGACAGAGCGCGTCCCAGGCCTCGCAGGCTCCGCCCGACACCACCGCCAGGAACGTCCCGACGAGGGTGACCGTCTCCGGGACCGGCAGTGGGGCCGGCACGGGCATCGGCGGCCCGGCCGGTCCGTCCGCCGCCAGCGGGTGCGGCACGGCGCTCCCGGCGATGAGGGCAGCCACGGCGAGGAGGGCGGCGATGGCGGCGGGTCGCCGGGCGGCGGGTCGCATCGTCCGCCAGCGTAGCCGGGCCGCGGCCATCCGGCTACTTGAGGAGGAGCCGCTCGAGGCGCCGGCCGGTGATCGCCAGCCCGACCAGACCCATCGTCGCGAGGTAGGCGACGTGGACGAGGATCCCCTGCTCGACGGCGCCGGTCGTGAGCCCCCGGACGAGCTCGACGCCGTGGTAGAGCGGCGTCAGCTCGACGACGAGCCGGACCGACTCGGGCAGGGCGTCGACCGGGTAGAAGGTGGACGAGAAGAGGAACAGCGGCAGGATCACGAGCTGGATCAGCTCGAAGTCCTGCCAGCTCCGGATCCAGGTCGTGGCCGCCATCCCGGCCCCGGCGAAGGCGAAGCCGATGAGCACCGCGGCCGGCAGCGCGAGGAGCCCCCAGGGCGAGAGGACCAGGCCCATGGCGAGCATGACGACGAGGAAGGCCGTCGCGTAGAGGGTGCCCCGGATCAGCGCCCAGCCGATCTCCCCGAGGGCGACGTCGCCGACGCCGACCGGGGTCGCCAGGACGGCGTCGTACGTCTTCGCGTAGCGGAGCTTGAAGAAGATGTTGAAGGTGCTGTCGTAGATCGCCCCGTTCATCGCCGACGAGGCGAGGAGGGCCGGCCCGACGAAGGCGGCGTACGGGATGAGCCGGCCGTCGGGCCCGGGGAGCCCGCCCACGAGCGCCCCGATCCCGACCCCGATCGAGAGGAGGTAGAAGAGCGGCTCGAAGAAGCCGGACACGATCACCAGCCAGGTCCGCCGGTAGACGAGGACGTTCCGCTCGATGAGGAGCAGCGACCGCCGGCCGCCGAGACGCAGCGGCGGGGCGACGCGGAGCGGCAGGCCCAGCGAGCGATCGGTCACCTGCCGAGCCGCCGGTTGTAGGCCAGCAGGGCGAGGGCCACGCCGATCCCGGCCAGGGCGACGAGGTAGGCCGCGTGGAGGACGAGCAGGGCCGGCTCGCCCGTCCCGAGGGCCAGCCCGCGGCAGAGCTCCACCCCGTGCCAGAGCGGCGTCGCCCAGGCGACCGGCTGGACGAACGCCGGCAGCTGGCTGACCGGGAAGAACGTGCCGGAGAAGAGGAACAGGGGGACGACGCCGAACCGGAAGACGGCGTTGAACCCGGAGTCGTTGTCCTGGGTCGCCGCGAAGGCGGAGATCGGGGCGGCGAAGGCGAGCCCGGTGAGGACGGCGGCCGGGATGGCGAGGACGGCCGCCGGCGAGCGCGTCGCGCCGAAGAGGGCCATGACGCCGAGGAAGACGGTGGCGACGATGAGCAGCCGGGTTGCCACCCACGACAGGTGGCCGACGACGAGGTCGCGGATGGCGATCGGCGTGGCGAGCATGGCGTGGTAGGTGCGATCCCACTTGATCGCCCCCATGACGGCCCAGGTCGACTCGCCGGCCGCGGTCTGCATCGCCGTCGCGGCGAGGAGGCCCGGGGCCAGGAAGACGAGGTAGGTCGCGCCGCCGAGCGCCGGGCTCGCGCCGCCGGCGCGGTCCACGTAGGCGCCGAGGCCGAGGCCCATGGCGGCCAGGTAGAGGACCGGGTTGAGGAAGGACGAGAAGATCGAGCCGCGCCAGGTCCGCCGGTAGACGAGGGCCTGGTGCTCGTAGACGCGGAGCGCGGTCGGGGTCGTCATGCGAGCCTCAGTCGACGAGGCTCCGGCCGGTGAGGCGGAGGAAGACGTCCTCGAGCGAGCTCCGGCGGACGAGGACGCTCTCCGGCCGGAGTCCCCGCTCGTGGGCCGCGACCGCCGCCGCCTCGCCGTCGTCGACGTAGACGAGAACCCGGTCCGGCAGCCGCTCGACGCGCTCGCCCAGGCCGTGGAGCTGGCCGTCGAGTGTCTCCTGGAGGCCGGGCTGGAAGCGCATCTCGAGGACCTCGCGCGTCGAGTAGCGGGCGATGAGCTCACGCGGCGAGCCCTCGGCGACGATCCGTGCCTTGTCCATGACGACGAGCCGGTCGCAGAGCTGCTCCGCCTCGTCCATGTAGTGGGTCGTCAGGACGAGGGTCACGCCCTTCAGCTTGAGGCGGTAGAGGCGATCCCAGAGGAGGTGCCGCGCCTGGGGGTCGAGGCCGGTCGTCGGCTCGTCGAGAAGGAGGAGGTCAGGCTCGTTGACGAGGGAGCGGGCGATCGTCAGGCGGCGCTTCATGCCGCCCGACAGCGGCTCGACCTGGTGGTTCGCCCGCTCGGTCAGCTGGACGAACTCGAGGAGCTCGCGGGTCCGCTGGCGGATGAGCGCCCGCGGCAGGTCGAAGTAGCGACCGTAGATCGACAGGTTCTCGGCGACCGTCAGCTCCATGTCGAGCGTGTCCTCCTGGGGGACGACGCCGAGGCGGGCGCGGATCCGCGGGCCGTCCAGGGCCGGGTCCAGGCCGAGGACGGTGAGCGTGCCGGCGGTCACCGGCGAGACGCAGGCGATCATTCGCATCGCGGTCGTCTTGCCGGCGCCGTTCGGGCCGAGGAAGCCGAACGCCTCGCCGGGAGCGACGTCGAAATCGATGGCGTCAACGGCAGTGAAGCTGCCGAACCGCTTCGTCAGGCCGCGCGCGTGGATGAGGGAATCGGTCGGGCCGGGATGGTCCGTGGCTGTCAGGGGGCCGGACATGGGACCGGGAGTGTACCCCCGCCGGCCGATCCACCCGGGCCGGGCGGCCTCCGCTCACCGCGCGCGTTCGCCTGCGGCGGCGGCGCGGCTGGCGTCAGCTCGATCTCGCCGCGCTGGCGGGCACGTCGACGAGCACCATCTGCCGGCTCGAGAAGGGCCGGCTCGAGGGGATGACGGTCGGCTCGGTCGAGCGCGTCGTCCGTGCGCCCGGAGCACGGCTTGAGGTCCGCCTCCTGTGGAACGGGGCCGGGCTCGACCGGCTGCTCGATGCCCGGCATGTCGGGCGCGTGGAGCGAACGGTCCGCCAGCTCGGGCAGGCCGGCTGGTCGGCGCGGGCGGAGGTCACGTTCAACGTCTGCGGAGAGCGGGGGTCACACGACGTCCTGGCCCGGCACCTGGCCACCGGCCTGGTGGCCACCATCGAGGTCAAGTCGAGACCGAGATCGGCGACGTCCAGGCTACCCTCGCCGCGTTCGACCGCAAGGCGCGCCTGGCGCCGCGCTCCGCCCGTGATCTCGGCTGGTCAGCGCCAGGCC
>Ga0315268_10005644_pt1 | contig 13403 bp, 11 predicted proteins | sample C1_top_MG_FD_204535 | JGI IMG/M metagenome (GOLD analysis project Ga0315268, IMG submission 204535) | Sediment microbial communities from Yellowstone Lake, YNP, Wyoming, USA - C1_top | ecosystem: Environmental > Aquatic > Freshwater > Lake > Sediment | place: USA: Wyoming | collected 2017-08-01 | reverse complement strand
CTTCCCGTAGAAAACGTAATCGAAAACCTCTTTTGTTAGGCTCTCTGGTTCTATTTCGTTTTCTCTAATGTGCTTGTTTATCGTGTAGAAAGCCATGTAGATGGTGGAATCGCTTAGTGTTTCAACAATCCAGCCTTCGCTCCATGGCAATGGTGTGCCGAATCCCGTTGTCCTAGCGCACGCCCATTCCTTCAGCCAGTCGATCACCGTCAGAAACCATTGCGTTGCGGTGTCTGGGTAAATTCTCATGTTGCCCAGTGCTTCTTTCGTTTTTGCTTTCCATTGAGGGTCAGAATAGTTTAGGAACCATTGGTCTTGCAGGACTTTCACGATGCATGGTGTCATGCACCTGCAAACAACTGATTTCGGCAGGTCATACATGCTGTTGGCTATTCCGCGTTTTCTGAAATCCCTTATAAGCACATCCTTGACTTCTCTGACTGTTTTTCCAGCGTATTCCATGCAATTTTCTTTCAGAATCCCGCCGTGGAACTCTTTCTTGTAAAGCTGATTGGTTGCATCTTCAGCTTTTGGATCATTCTGATCCTTTACACCTAGCTGCTTGACAATTTCTATGGCTGGATAATCACCGTAGCCTTCGACTTTGATGAGTGAAATCGGCTTGATAGCTTTGACAGCCTCTGGATCTATGCCAAAATCTTTGAGAACGTCTGGTTTCTCCTGCAAATCTTTCAGTGCCAGCCAATCGTACGGTGCGTGCGCTGGGACACTGTAGACTACTCCCGTGGCTTGTGTTGGATCAACGAACCAGCCGGGCAGGATCATGAATTTCTGTTTCGTAACTGGGCTTTCGAAAGTTTTGCCAATGAGTTCTCTGCCTTTGAAGGAGCTTTTTACAATGATTGTTTTTCCTTGTTCTTTGAGTTTTTCGGCGGCTTCCTTGCTAATTATCCATTTCTCACTGTCAACTTGGACTTCAACGTAGGTTGCGTCAGGGTTTATCCAGATGTTCGTTACGCCATAGATTGTTTCAGGTCGGAACGTGGCTGCCGGCAGGAAGGTCTGTTCATTAAGCTTGAACTTCATGAGCGTGTATTCTTCGGGTGTAACGCCTTCGCCTACTTGGCGATCATGGTCTCCAGTTGGGCTTTGGCACCTCGGGCACCAGACCACAGGGTGAGTTCCTTTGCTCACGTAGCCTTTTGCTCTCAGGTTTTCGTATTGCCATTCAATGAATTTTTGGTAGGTTGGCATTATTGTGTTGAATTCTCTTCGCCAATCGACTGAGAAGCCTATCTTCTTTGCGGCTATTCGGCCATCATTAGTGTAGTATGTAGCCATGTAGAGAGGGTCAACGAACTTCTTTAGTTCATTCTCAGGGACACCGTCAATCTCTCTTAATCCTCTAATGAATTCTTTATCGACTTTCGCAACACGATCGCTTGCACCCACCAAAGGCTGTCCTGTCCAGTGCCAAGCCCATGGGAAAAGCAGGTTGTAACCTTGCATCCGCTTGAACCGTGCATATGCGTCTGTTCTGGAAGCAGTGAATGCGTGGCCTGCGTGGAGTGGGCCGTTCATGTAGGCATATGGGAAGGTGATGAAGAATTTGGGTTTGGATGGGTTTGGGTTAGCTTCGAATATTCGGGCGTTTTCCCAGTTTTTCTGCCATTTTTCTTCGATTTGCTTTAAAAATGCCATAAAGCTTTTTGATTTGGGTTGAGGGCTATTAAACGTTTTGTTTTCACGGGTTGAGAACGCGATCCCTCATACTGACACCGTAAACTAATCAGTACGGAACTTGCATTAAACCTTTACTGCTTCATGACGAGTTTCCTCTGCTCGCTCTTTGGATGACATGATGAGCCCCCTGCACAATCCTCCCTAGGATGACGCAAAACATGTTAGTTCTTGAATAAGCTTTAATACTTCGTTATCAGTTATTGCAGGCGTGCAAAAAAGCGATTTTTTGCGCTAAACAGTAGAAGGAGTTGAATAGAAAATGGCCGGAAGAGAAATGCATAAGGCAGTTTGTGCTGATTGCGGCAAGGAATGCGAAGTTCCTTTCAAGCCCGATGGCAGCAGACCAGTTTACTGCCGAGAATGTTATGCGAAACGTAGACCACCAAGGAGATATTAAGCTCACAAGCTAACATCTATCCTTAATTAACAATCCTTTTTCTTTTTGTTCTCTGTTATGTTTTCCCGTTCTTCACCATTAACGATAAATAGGCAATTACACACTTATACGCTCAATATAACACGAGGTTAAGAGCGAGGTAATGCCTAAGGACCCTGTTTGCGGCGCAATTCTGGACGAAAAGACATCCAAGTACAAGATCACTTATGAAGGAGACACATACCATTTCTGCAGTGTAACATGCAAGAAGAGGTTCAAGAGGTATCCAACAAAGTTCGTAAAATAAACACGATTCCAGAGGGCTAGGTGGCAGGATCGAACTTTTTTCCAGTTGTGCTTATAAGGAAGTCTGTGGGTTTATTTAGGCAGTAACGTTCTGGCATTTGCAGACGAGCAGACGCAACAACGTTACACGCGACAAACAACAATGAAAAAGGAGTGAAGAAAATGACGGAAAACAAGGACGTTATCTTCGTCGGAAACAAACCACCAATGAGCTATGTTCTAGCAATCATCACCAGCTTCTCCGCAAGCAACGCCAACGAAATAACTTTGAAGGCTCGAGGACAGGCAATAACGACAGCGGTTGACGTGGCTGAAATAACCCGAAGCCGATTCCTCAAAGACCTGAAAGTCAGCAAGATAGCCATAGGAACAGCGGAGATGCCACCAAGAGAGGGCGAGAACAGATCAAGAATGGTTTCAACGATGGAAATAACGCTCAGCAAAAAGTAAAAACTGATGCAGAACAAAGAAACATGCAACAAAGCCCAGTTTTTATTCAAGTTTTTTTATGAAACTTCTTTTCGTACTCGCATCGGAACATTGCAAAAGAAGAAGGATAACTGAATTCAGGCGGCCGCAAGGTCATCGTTTGTTAGAGCAGACCTGACCCAAGTAAACTGAGGAATTGCTTCGCATCTCCTGTGGGATTGCCCGAGTAGTATTTGCTGAAGTATCCGAACACTTCAGATGTTTTGCCCAACAAATTCTTCGTTTTTTCTGCCCAAACCTCGATGTCATGCGTCCTATCAACCTCAACTTTCCCCAAGGTTCCCTTCACTTTTCTTCTGTCTCCTTCCCATCTAACGTATGCAAAATCAGCAGTCACCAGATCAACTTCTGGCATAAAGGGACTGTCAACCATGGCGAAAGCAACCCCATTTTCTCTTAGCAGAGAGTATAGGCTGTCATTTAGCAGCTTTTCGTTTCTCACTTCGACTGCAAAATGGTATCCTTTGGGCAGGATGGGCAGAAAATCAGCCAATAAGGAAATGTGCTCGGGTTTGAACGTTGATGGAAACTGCAGCAATAGTGGTCCAAGTTTAGATTGCAGGTGGGCGACGTTGTCAGTGAATCTTGCCAGTTCTTGCTCGCAATTCCTTAGCATCTTTTGATGAGTTATGATCCGCGGAACCTTTGCAGAGAACAGAAAATCTTTCGGTGTCTGGTCTCTCCATTTAGCGACTGTTCCTTTATCTGGGATTCGGTAGAACGTGTTGTCTACTTCAACTGTATCGAAGTGCTTCGAATATTCTGCTAGAAATTTGTCAGGTGGCGTTCCATCGGGGTAGAATGTTCCAAGCCAGAAACTGTAGCTCCAACCCATGGTGCCAATGTGAACTTTGCCCATTTCAATCCTTCATTTTCAACAGAAGCCACTCGTTTCCTTTTGACTTTTTGAATTTTACAAGCGCGTATTTTCCTTGGAGTCGTTCTCCTTTCAGCGTAAATTCGATTTTGTTTTCATCCCAAGTTTTAGGTTCGTATGATCCTTTGTCCCATATTTTTACGGTTCCTGCCCCATACTGTCCTGAGGGTATTGTGCCTTCGAATTTGCTGTATTCGTATGGGTGATCTTCAACTTGCATGGCAAGTCTCTTGTCACCAGATTTTTCTGGAATTCCTTTCGGAACAGCCCAGCTCTTGAGCACTCCATCTTTTTCCAAGCGAAGGTCATAATGCAATCTTCTAGCGTGATGTTCTTGCACAACGAAAATACGTGCTTCGCCTCGCTTGTGTTCGGCGTTTGGTTCAGGGGTGACGCTGAAAACCCTTTTGGAAGCATATTGCTTCAGGCTTTCTTGCGTTATCTGGTCCAAAGTGCATTCGGATGGAGCTTTATCAAGCCTTAGCGAGTGGAACCGTGGCGCACGCAGCTTGTTTTCCTTCGTGACCGATTGAAAGATGATTTCGCACACAAGTTCTGGCTCAAGCCAAATTATCTCCTCTTGGATGCTTAAGTTTTGAAGGGTCTTCTCTTCAGTTTTGATTTTTTCAAAGGTTTCAAGCAGATGTTTCATTTCATTCTGAGAGAATCCAGTTCCCACCTTTCCCACGTAGACGGGAACGTTCTTGTTGTACAGACCTAGAATAAGGGCTCCGAAAGTCTCTTGTCTGGCTCCTTGCCCCGTTGTGTAGCCGAAGATCACGCAGTCGCATGATAGTATCTTTTTGATTTTCAGCCAATTGGCGCTTCTTGTTCCAGATTGATATGGACTGTCCTTTTTCTTCGCCATCACTCCTTCCACGCCTTTCTTGAGTGCGGCTTCATAGTAAGCTTGTCCTTCATCCTCTACAAACATAGACAATGTGGCGTGCTTGCCTTCTTTCACGTGTTCCTTCAAAAACTGCTTTCTTTCAATCAGAGGCAGATCGATGAGGGTTTTGCCGTCTTTTTCAAGTATGTCGAAAATCACGTAGGTTGCGGGGCTTGTTCGAGCAGAATATTCAATGTCTGGGCGAGAAGTTGTCCTGTTTCTTTCCAGAAGAGCCTGAAAGTCTGCTTTCCCCTCTTTCATTACGACTATTTCGCCATCTAGCACGACGTTGCTGGCTAGGTTTTTTAATTCTTCTAGTTCTGGGAAGTTGTCTCTGAGTTCTTTGTTGTTGCGGCTTCTTATGCTGATTTCACTGTTGATGTAGGTGATTGCTCTTATTCCGTCCCATTTGACTTCGAAAATCCAATCCTTCGACGTGAAAGGTGCTTCTGCAGACTTGGCGAGCATGGGCTTGTAATGCAAGCTCATTTTTCCTTCAACTGTTTGAGAGTTTCTTGCAAAGCGATCATGAGTTCTTTGGCTTCTTCTTTGACGGGTTTTTCTGGAACGATGATTTCTCCTTTCATCTTCTTCTTCAGAAGGTCTTGAATCTTCTGTATGTAAGTGTCCTCGTATTCTTCGATGTCGAATTCTCCAGAGAGGTCAGAGATGATTCTCTTGGCTAAGTCCAGTTCTTCTTTTTTGGGTGTTTTGAGTTCTTTAAGCTCTTCGAGACTGTGCGGGTCTGCAACTTCATATTCATATCTGAGGGAAGTCAAAACAAGCGCTCCTTTGTATGCGTGAACCAGAACAGGATATTCTTTTGTCCTCATCGTAATTCTTCCAACGCCTGCTTTGCCCATGTTCTGCAGGGCTGTGAGAAGAAGGTTGTATGCATCGTCGCTTTTGTCGGGGGTAAGAATGTAGGATTTGTCAAAGTACGTGGGATCAACGGAGAGGTAATCGACGAATTTGTCGATGCGAATTCTCTGGTTTGATTCTGGTCTTGCGGCTTTCAGCTCTTCGTCGCTGAAAACTACAAATTGACCTTTGCGCACTTCATATCCTTTCACGACTTCTTCCCATGGAACCACTTTGTCTTCTTTGATGCAGACTTTCTCATATCTTAAGGGTGAGTTGTCTGATTTGTGGAGGAATTTGAATGCAACGCCTTTGGCGAATATCATGCCGTAAAGTTTGACAGGCACGTTTACGAGTCCTATGGTTACGGTTCCGCTCCAGATAGGTCTCTTGGGTATTCGAGGCTTTCCTTCACTCAACTTTAGTTTACCTCCAATTTCTGTTTATTTTTCAACAGGTCTTTCCAAGGGTTTTCCTGACGCTTGATAACAGTGGATAAGTTGAGTTTTTCAGGGTTTAACCCTTTCTTAACTTCGTTCCATTCCAATGGTGTTGAAACTGTGGCTTGTGGTGTAGCTCTGAGGCTGTATGGACAAATCATTGTTCTTCCGTGACTGTTCTGTAGGTAATCTATGAAGATGGTTCCTTTTTCTCTCGATCTTGAAAACTCGGAAACGACGATTTTAGATTCTTTTGACAAGGCTTTTCCGATGTTGTGTACGAAGTCTCTTGTCTGCTGGAACGTGTATTGCCTGATGATGGGAATAACTACGTGGAGACCTTTTTTCCCAGAAGTCTTAACGTAAGATCTGAGATTCAGCGCTTCAAGTTTTTCTTTCAGTAAGAGAGCAACTTCTACAACGTCATCCATAGTTGTTGGTGGTTCAGGATCAATGTCAAACAGGACTAGATCTGGAGTTAGAAAAGAGTCTTTCAGAGAAAGTGTGGTGTGAAGTTCTAGAGCAGCGAGATTTGCTAGCCACACAAGCGTGTCGAGGTTGTTGCATATGATGTAGTTTATGTTTCGGTCGGCTGTTTCGGAGTATCTTTTGAAGATTTGAACCCAAGACGGTGTTCCCATTGGAGCGTCTTTTTCGTAGAAGCTTTCTTTGTCGATGCCGTTGGGATACCTTGTGAGAACTACTGGTCTTTCGGTTAGGAAGTCGAGCATTTTTGGAGCCATTTTGATGTAGTATTCGATTATTTGTGCTTTGGTGATTTTCAGTTTGGGGTAGAGGATTTTGTCGAGATTGGTGAAATTGACTTTCGTGAGCTTATCTGGTGCAGACAATTTTCAGCCTCAAAGCGCGAGCGGATTAACGCTTTTTTTATAGTTGGCAAAGGAGAAAAGGTTAACTGAACTGCTAACTAGCCACGACAAAGGCTTATTAGATGATGTTAGGAAGCTGTTTTGCAGGAAGAAGTGTATGGCGAGAAAGAAGAGCTGGTGCGAGAAACTTCAGGACAGCAAAGGCTTGCCGAAGGTGGAAGTGATTACTGAAAAGATGAGCAAGCGATGGGGAACTGGTACGGTTGTTATTCCTGCTCCGATGGAAGTTGATGCGATTATGAAATCGGTGCCAAAAGGAAAAGTAGTTACCATCAATGAGATTCGGGCTGCTCTTGCACGGAAGCACAAGGCGAGTATTGGGTGTCCGATTACTACGGGGATTTTTGCTTGGATTGCGGCTAATGCAGCGGAAGAGCAGAAGCAGCAAGGAAAGAAGAATACAACGCCTTATTGGCGAACGTTGAAGACTGGCGGAGTGATTAACGAGAAATATCCAGGCGGGGTTGAAGAACAGAAGAGGTTGTTGGAGTTGGAAGGTCACAGAGTGGTTCAGAAAGGCAAGCACTCTTTTGTCATGGATTATGAAGATGTTCTTGCGAAGATTTGATTGTTGAGACATTTAACTCTCTTGCTGAGAGGCAATTTTAACCCCCTATATATAGCCTCGCTTAAACGCTAATCTGAGAACTTGACGATTCAATGCTTTCGAGGAAGTTATATAGTCATATGTGTTCTGAACCATTCACCGATGGGAACATTCGAGTTAGACGAACGAGTTCTTTGCGCGCATGCAACGTCGATCTTCACATTCTCAAGTAACTCCGTCGAGTCCTTTGCTTGTCAAAATGGGAGATCGCCGTGCTCAACAACATATTTACCTTTCTTCTTTCTTCTTGTCTTCTTTTGCAGTTTGCTTAGCTTAGCCCCACCCGTCTTCACTTCCACAAGTTTTGACTCTATGATTTTTCCTGTGAGAGGGTCTCTCCTGATAGCACGAAAATCGCTGCCTCTTCCCGTTTTCTTGGTTTCATACCCACCAATCACATACCTTACTTCAGTAAAATCTTGTCCAATTTTGCCTCTTGCTTTGTTATCAGCCAGAACTGCTCTCTTTCTTTCCTTTTTCGATTTCTTCCTTCCTAGAATGTTATAGTCGCGCAACAACTTTTCTGCCATTTATGATCAACAAATAGTCACTCCACGATGAGCCTTAAAATGCTTTTGCCATGTGTGTATCCAATCTACTAGATTTGAATTATTTCGTTAAGAGGTTTTGAAATAGGTTTCGTTATGCATCAGACTTTGACTTAATGCTATCTGCTGAAATCGCCAGTGATCACAATGAAGTTTTAATGGATCGTACCATGTCTTCAACCCTACTCACTGCTTCTTGCAGTCTCTGGATTTGTGTTCCTCCGCCTTGTGCGAAGTTCGGTTTTCCACCACCACCGCCACCTAGCATTGCCGATGCTTCTTTCACCATTAAGCCAGCGTTAACGCCTTTTTCAACTGCCAATTTTCCAGCCATCACCATTATTCTCGCGTTTTTTCCATCTGATCCATAGAAGATGGTGACTATTGCTTCGTCGCGTTTGATGATTTCGCTGGCTGTATGAACCATGCGGTCAACGTCGATTGATTCTCTAAAGTCGCGCTTCACAAGCTTGATTCCATTAATCTCTTCAACCGCTTCTGCTGCTTTTGCGCCTACACCTGCACTTTCACGCTCCGCCAGTTCCTTAATCAGCTTCCTCTTCTCCACATTAGCCTCTTTCAACTCCTTCACAATTCTGTCAGCAGTCTGCACAAGCTTCTCAGGCGAAGACTCCAAGGTTTCCGAAATCTTCACCAGTATTTGATCGTTCTCCTGTACCGCTCTAACAGCAGGAAGCCCAACCGAGTAAGTTAATCGTTCCACGCCATCTTGCACACGTTCAGAGTGAATGATCTTGATGAAGCCAAGCTCACCGGTGTTTCGCAGATGCGTTCCTGCACAAGCCTCAACGTCCCAATCTCCAGCCTTCACCACTCGAATCTCCTTTCCCGGCACGGCACCACCCTGATAGAGCCTGAACCCATACTTGCTTTCTGCTTCGCTTCTCGGCAGCCAAGCTGTATCAACTGGAATGTTCCTCAGAATCGCCTCATTCGCCAACATCTCGATCTTCTGTATTTCTTCCAAAGACAATCTGCGATAATGCGAAATGTCCAACCGTGAACTCTCAACGCCCTTTTGCGTTCCATACTGCCAAACGTGTTGACCGAGCACTCGTCTTGCTGCTCCACCTATCACGTGGGTTGCAGTGTGATTCTTCATTAGACTATACCGCTTGTTCCAATCAATGACACCCTTGACCTTGTTTCCCACTTTCGGAAATGTCGAGCCTTTGACCTTGTGAATTATGATCTTGCCAACTTTTTGAACGTCAACAACCTCAACCTTACTATTACCGAACATTAAGTGACCACTATCTGCTGGTTGGCCACCGCCTTCTGGAAAGAAACACGTTTGATCAAGAATCACAAGCTTGTCATCAATCACTTTAACGACTTTCGCTTCAAACTCCTTCATGTACTGGTCTTGATAGTAAAGCATCTTCGTCTCAGGCACATCAGCAACTGCGTTCTTCAACCACTCTTCATGCTGCTTTGCCTCTTCCTCGACAGGCTTGGAGACCTGCATGTGCCTCTGCGCAATCAACGCATAGAAATTATCAGGAATCTCCACCTTCAAACCCTCATTCTCACCCGCTTGCTTGACAATTTCAGGAGGCAAACCATGCGAATCGTAAAGCTCAGTCAAAGTCTCATTCGAGATTTCCCGTTTTTTCTTCGCCTTCAACTCGGTAGAAATCCGCTTGACCATGCCCTCTCCACGCTTAATCGTTTCCTCAAACTTGTCTTCCTCAACATGAAGCATCTCGATGATTTCGTTACGCATCTCCCTCAGATGCGGAAAATCTCCACCCCAAAAACCAATCTGCATATCCACAATGTCATACAGCTTGTCTGGAATACCAAGCATCCTCAGCAATCGGTAGATCCTCCTGAACAGCAGCCTAGCCAGATAGCCTTCTTGAATGTTCGAAGGAACCACGCCCTCGGAAAGAATGAAACTTAGACTCTTTGTGTGATCTGCAACCGCAAACGCGTTCTCGATAGGCGTCAGGAATCTGTCAAGTTCTTCAACGTTCATTCCAACGAGTTTCGCTTCCTGTTTGCGTGTTCCCGATCTGTTTGCAGTCTTGTCCAAACTCACCAAACCTGAAACCCGCGCAATCTTCGCCAACAGCTCCCGATCAATCTTGGCTAGTCCCGCCATGTTCAGAATCTTTTCAAGCAATTCACCGTAAATCGCGTGAAAGCCACTGAGTGCGCCTTGAGAAAGCCACGCATAACGGTCAATGCCGTAGCCTGTGTCTACCGTTCGGATCGGCAACTTGACAAACTTATCCCCGACCACCTTGTACTGCATGAAAACAAGCGTCGCAACCTCCAACCCTCCAATAATGGACTCCACGCAGGGTCCAGCGTTGCCGCCGCCAGACCAAACTTCTTCTTTATAAACAATTTCTTCAGATTTGACGCCCAAGTCTTTCGTAACCCAATCGTGATGGTAACGAACAGTCTGATCTTTCCAGTAAACCTCCTTGTCAGGATAATTAAAAGCGTGAGCACCCCCCATTTCGAAAAGCGTCATGTGCCTGCCAAAAGTCGGACCCGTATTAGCGATGTCAACCATCCTAATGCAAGGCTGGCTGATAACGAGAGGATTTGCAGGAGGGGGCGCAATCCCTTCAGTTACGTATGGCTGAAAGTCTATGATGCTTGCATGGGTCAGGTAGATGTCGTCGCGCCAGCGAGCCACAACAGGATAAGGCTTGATTCTCGCATGCCCATGCTTTTCAAAATAAGATAGGAAAGACTCACGCATCTCGCTAAGAGTATACCTCTTGCGTGTAGGCGGATTATTGATGAAACTGTAGCTTGCACAGCCTTCCGAAGTAGCTTCACCGCACGTCTCCTGATGGGGATCAGGCGTCCAATAATACTTGCCACATTTTGGACAAAGCTTCCTAACGTAACCCAACTCTTTGAAGAGTGGAAGATCATACTCGCTGGCTGGAAACTTTTCCAACGTCTAGACGCTCCGATTAGTCCTAGAGTTAATGTTTTTCAAGGGATTATCTGGAATCAACCATTTAACCATTTCACACTCTGCAGCCAGTTCAGCTAAGAAATCGCCTATAACTCGCACAAGTTAGTCATCACAGCTTCAGAATTCAACTGCTGCGGAGAAATCAATTTACAAGAATCTGTTAGATATGCTTTTAGCAAGAAACCTACACACCTGATACCATGAGCCAAGGCTCCAATCTCGCCGTTGAAGCACGCCAACTCTCCCGCGATTACATGTCAACAAAGCGGAAGCACGTGTTCGGAAAGAAAACCACCACGACAATCAGAGCATTGGACAACGTGGATTTTGAAATCCAAGAAGGAGAACTCTTCGGACTGCTAGGACCGAACGGAGCAGGCAAAACCACAACAGTGAAGATTCTCTGCACCTTACTTGAACCTACAAGTGGGCATGCTTTCGTAAAAGGTCTCGACGTAGTCAAGCAGGCTCGCCAAGTGCAGAGAATAGTCAACATGGTGGCTGGCGGCGAACGAATGCTGTATTATAGGCTTACTGGTCGCGAGAATCTGAGGTACTTTGCAGAGCTTTACAATGTTCCCAAGAGGGATGTTAAGGCTAGAGTAGAAACTTTGTTGGAGCTCATGGGACTCGTTGACAGAGCTGACGATGAGGTTGAAAAGTACAGTAAAGGAATGAAGCAACGGCTGCAAGTTTGCAGAGGAATGATCAACGACCCGCAGGTGCTGTTTCTGGACGAGCCAACCCTAGGCTTAGACGTCAACATAGCAAAAGACCTGCGAAAATTCATTTGCGAAAAAATCGTATACGAGCAAGGCAAAACCGTCCTGCTGACCACGCATTACATGTATGAAGCTGAAGAAATGTGCGGTCGCGTTGGCTTTCTGAGCAAGGGAAAACTAGTAGCGGTCGGAAGACCTGAAGAACTCAAAAGAAAAGCTCCATCAGGCTTCTCGATAGAAATACTCGCAACCCGCCTCACAGATGAAACGCTTACAGGCTTACAGAAGCTAGAACTCGTCAAAAAAGTCTTAACAACTGATTATGAAGGCGAGGCCGAAGGCGAAAAAGTCGACCGACTCATAATAAACGTTGACAGCGACAAAGCCGTTCCCAAAGTGCTCAGCCACCTAGCAGCTCAGCATTGCAGAGTAGTCTCAGTTAACCTCCGAGGACCAACACTCGAAGACCTATTCATGCTTTACACGAGTGAGAAGTAAATGTCCACACGAGTCATCCTCGCAGAAGCAACAAAAAGCCTCAAAATCTACTTCTTCAGCTCAAGAACATTGTTTTGGACGCTGGCTTTGCCACTTGCAAACGGACTTTACCTGTACTTCTTGTATTTGCCCTTCGCCGCAAAATCAGTTGACCTCCAATTCAGCGGAACAAGCTACAAAATCGACTTAGTCGGCTTCACAGTTGTTGGGCAACTGCTCTACACGTTTTTCACTATGATGCTGCTAGCTGGCGCAGCTTTTGAAGCAGAAAGATGGCAAGGAACCCTAGAAACCGTCTTGCTGTCTCCAGCCAATCGCATCGCGATACTCTTGGGTGGAGCGTTGGCAAACGCCTTCAACTACATGTGGATGCTTGCCGCTTTGGTTCTGTCCTGGGTGGCTTTCATACGAACCAACATCTTCATAGCAGACCCGCTTGCATTGTCGCTGTCTTTTCTCTTGTCATACACTGCAATCGTGGCTTTGGGGATGTGCTTCGAAGCATTCTTTATCTACTCCAGACGAGGAAGCATAGTCGTAGCCTCATTTCAAGAACCAATAATGTTCCTCTCGGGTCAAGTGTTCCCGCTTCAATCGATGCCATCATTCCTGCTTCCGCTCAGCTACTTGCTGCCATTGACTTTCGGACTTGTCGCAGTTAGGCTCACCATGCTCGGAGGAGCTACACTGTCTGACGTTGCAGTGCCGTTGGCTGCTCTGGCTCTTATGACATTAATCTTCTCTGTTCTTGCAGCGTTCATGGTGGACTATGCCGAACGACGGGCTAAAGCAAAAGCCACACTCACCATGTTCTGAGATGAGTCAACCATGACCAACCACACCATCAGAGTTATTGCCTCTACCGCAAAATACAACGTGATTATGACCTGGCGTTTCTTCAGCTGGACAGGCTTTGCTTTAAGATTCGCCACGCCTCTAATGACCCTGGGTGCAGCTTGGATACTCTTCAACTATGTCTATAAGGGCGTGATTTCAGCGGAGTTCGGAACCGCCATTGGCAGTTCAGGCTACTTGTCTTTCATCACGATTGGCAATGCTTTCTACGTGTTCACGTTTGCCGCAGCCTTTGTTGTAGGCAGAGTAATGTTCTGGGAACGCGCTACAGGAACAATCGAAGCAACATTCATGACGCCCATGAGCCGTCTGGCGTACATGGCTGGAATCATGCTGGCAGCAGCAATCAACGCTTTAGTAGACTTCACTGCAGTCT